>UEXM01000148.1_pt1 | contig 77124 bp, 71 predicted proteins | sample 1796661 | NCBI WGS metagenome assembly UEXM01 (sample SAMEA4772469, study PRJEB27181) | metagenome | reverse complement strand
GGCGCTTTTTAAACAAGATGCATCTAAGTCAGCAAGTATGGCGAGGAAAAAGAAAATGGCAGGGCTAGACGATGATTACCGCTCAACCCTGTTAGAGTCTGGGATTAAAATGCGCTAGCCGTGAAATTAAGCTGTCTCTATGATTAATTTCTATCGTTTTTGCCGGTTTATTTTTTCGCAAAAAAATATTAATTAACTACACTAACGTAAAGTATTAGTGAAAATAAAAATGGATTTTTATGACCTTAGCCTGTGTTTTTAGTAGAGCGCGTGTTGGCCTCGAATCTCCGTTAGTCACGGTTGAGGTGCACTTAGCCAATGGCTTGCCGGCATTCAATATTGTTGGCTTACCGGAAACATCTGTTCGAGAAGCCAAAGATCGTGTGCGCAGCGCCATTATCAACTGTGGCTACGAATTTCCTGCTAAACGTATCACAGTAAATTTAGCACCCGCCGATTTACCCAAGGAGGGTGGGCGTTTCGATCTACCTATCGCTTTAGGTATTCTTGCCGCTGCTCAACAACTTCCAGAAGCAGATTTAAAAAACTATGAGTTTGCCGGTGAACTAGCATTATCAGGCGAGCTGCGCGCTATTATTGGTGAAATACCCATGGCAATGGCTTGTCAAAAAAGTGCTAGAACTTTAGTGATACCCAGTGAAAATGCCGAGCAAGCAAGCTGGGTTCAAAATGTAAAAATATTAAGCCTTTCACACCTGAGTCAATTATTTCCTCATTTCCTCAAGCAAAAAACTTTACCACTTGTCGAGACCAAAACGCTACAAGCCTACAATACGCAAAGTGAACATGATATTGCAGATGTTGTCGGTCAACCGCTAGCGAAACGCGCATTAGAAATTGCGGCAAGCGGTGGGCATAACTTATTATTTATTGGTCCTCCTGGCACAGGAAAAACTATGTTGGCAAGTCGATTGCCGGGTATTTTACCAGCAATGACTGAACAAGAAGCCTTATCAAGTGCCGCTATCCAGTCTATTTGCCATAAAAATATCAGTCCAGAATCATGGTTAACAAGACCATTTCGCGCACCACATCATACCGCGTCATCAGCGGCACTAGTCGGCGGCGGCAGTCACCCTCAGCCCGGTGAAATTTCATTAGCCCATAATGGCGTACTGTTTCTAGACGAGCTGCCTGAGTTTGAACGCAAGGTACTAGATGTTTTGCGCGAACCCATGGAGTCGGGTGAGGTCACCATATCGCGCGCTCTGCTCAAACAAACGTTTCCGGCACAATTTCAACTGGTCGCCGCAATGAACCCAAGTCCAACCGGCTTTTACAATGACAAACGTAGCACACCAGAACAGGTTTTACGTTACCTGAACAGACTGTCAGGTCCGTTTTTAGATCGTATCGATATTCAAATCGAAGTCACCCGGCTACCGCGGGGGATGTGGGCAAATGAAACGGAGAAAGGAGAATCTAGTCATACCATTCAAAAAAGAGTAAGCGACTGTTATCAAAGACAAATAAAACGTCAAGGTAAGGTAAATGCACAATTAGGTAGCGCCGAAGTAAGAAATTACTGCCAACTTGACTCTGAAGATAATGAGTTTTTAGAATTGGCCATTGAAAAGCTCAACCTGTCCACAAGAGCACATCACAAAATTTTAAAAATCTCCAGAACCCTTGCCGATATGGAGTCAGTCGAGCATATAGAACGAAAACATCTCATTGAAGCACTTTCCTATCGTGCTATGGATAGAATACTGCGACATTTAACAGATGCTATTGCGTAATAAATAAACGTTAAATACTAGCAAAGAAAGCTTTAATTAATGGCTGTTCTTTACTTTGATTTAAACAACAAACTCCCAGATCAAAAGGCGCTATTTCACCAACATCTGCTAAGTATTGTACGCGATCTTTTACCGGACTATTTTCAACTACAACCTGTGGCACAATCCCAACACCACATCCCAAAGCCACCATGCTAACCAAAGCTTCATGACCTGAAACCGTTGCGTAAATATTGGCTTTACCTTGTTGCTTCTTACGATACCAGTATTCGAAACGCTTACGCGCAGGACCATGTTCAGGCAAAATAATCGGAATTTCGGACCAAGAAAAATCTTGCTGAATTTGCTGCTGAACACGACAAACCATAGTTGGAGCAATAACGGATAAGGGTATTTTTGCTAAATGCTCAAAAGTAAAAATACGTGATAATTGCTCGGGCTTGGCGGCAATAGCAAAATCTACCGCCTGTTTTTCTACTTGCTCGAGTGCGTCAGCGGCATCGCCTGTCGTTAGCATAATTTCGACTAGCGGATGCTGCTGCCGAAAACGTTCTAACAGTGGCGGCAAGTGGCTATAAGCTGCTGTAACTGAACAATAAATATGTAATTTACCTTGTAACTCTGCTTGTTTTTGATTCAATGAGAGTTGTAATAATTGCCACTGTTCCAGTTGTTGCTCTGCAAATTGATAAAACTGCTTTCCTGCCTCACTCAAGACTACAGTACGATTATCTCGATGTAATAAAGCGCTACCTACCTCATGTTCTAAGCGCTGAATAACTCGACTGAGTGTTGAAGGGCTAACATGATGAAGTTCAGCGGTTTTTCCAAAATGCAGAGATTTTGATAAATCGACAAACATACGCAAAGACTTAAGTTCCAAATTTATTCCTTAACTATCACACTTAACCGAAACTGTATTGCATATTATGCAACACTACAATGCAAATATATCATTTTAAGCAAGGGAATGTTTCGGCTATGATGTTTACAAGCTCAAAAATTGATAAATTTATAAAGGTTTCTTGGTGAAAAACCAAGTACAGGAGATTAAAATGGCTAACTATTTCAATACTTTAAGTTTGCGTGAAAAATTGGCGCAATTAGGCAAATGTCGCTTTATGCAACGAGAAGAGTTCAGTGACGGTTGTAATTTTATTAAAGATTGGAATATTGTCATTGTCGGTTGTGGTGCTCAAGGTCTCAACCAAGGTTTAAACATGCGCGATTCTGGTTTGAATATCTCTTATGCTTTACGTGATGCAGCCATTGCTGAAAAACGTCAATCATATCAATGGGCAACAGAAAATGGTTTTACTGTAGGTAATTATCAAGAACTAATTCCTCAAGCAGATTTAGTATTAAACCTTACTCCGGACAAGCAGCATACCTCGGCCGTTAACGCTGTTATGCCGCTTATGAAACAAGGGGCAACATTGTCTTATTCGCACGGTTTCAATATTGTTGAAGAAGGCATGCAAATTCGTCCTGATATCACCGTTGTAATGGTAGCGCCTAAATGTCCGGGTACTGAAGTACGTGAAGAGTATAAACGTGGTTTTGGCGTACCAACACTGATTGCAGTACATCCTGAAAATGACCCTCAAGGTAATGGTTTAGCCATTGCTAAAGCCTACGCATCAGCTACTGGCGGCGATCGCGCAGGTGTTTTAGAGTCTTCGTTTATTGCTGAAGTAAAATCAGATCTAATGGGTGAACAAACCATTCTTTGTGGCATGTTACAAACCGCAGCGGTATTGGGACATAAACAATTAATTGCACAAGGTATGGACGCTGCATACGCACGCAAATTATTGCAATACGGCATTGAAACTACCACCGAAGGCTTAAAGCATGGCGGTATTACTAATATGATGGATAGGCTATCAAACCCTGCAAAAATTAAAGCGTTTGATATGTCTGAAGAGCTAAAAGTTATTTTACGCCCATTATTCGAAAAGCATATGGACGATATTATTGAAGGTCACTTCTCTGCAACCATGATGGAAGATTGGGCCAACGACGATGAAAACCTACTTAAATGGCGCGCAGAAACAGCTGAAACATCATTTGAATTAGCCGCAGATTGTTCAACAGAAATCAGCGAGCAGGAATATTACGACAAAGGTATATTTATTGTGGCCATGATTAAAGCAGGCGTAGAGCTAGCTTTTGAATCTATGGTTGCTGCAGGGATCATTGAAGAATCTGCTTATTATGAGTCACTGCATGAAACACCGTTAATCGCTAACTGTATCGCGCGTAATAAGCTATATGAAATGAACGTAGTAATTTCAGATACCGCAGAATATGGTAATTATTTATTCACTCATGCTGCAGTACCTTTACTGACGGAATACGCCAATAACTTAACATTAGAACAATTAGGTGAAGGCATATCAGCAAGTGATAACGGTGTTGATAATGTTCGTTTAATTGCGGTTAATGAAGCCATCCGTAATCATACAGTAGAAGTTGTAGGCAAGAAATTACGGGGTTATATGACCGATATGAAACGTATTGTAGAAGCCAGTAGTTAATTTTTAATGCACTAAGTTATAGCAAGCCCGCAGCAAGCGGTGATTTATTGCCTTAAGTGAGATCCGCTTTAAGTGGCATGCTATTAAGCATTCTTAGCGGTGTTGAGTTTGATACCAACACCGCTTTTATTTGTCCGGAAATAGGAAGAAATAATGTCCGAATTTAACCATGTCAGCATCACGAAGATGGCAAATATTTACTTTGATGGTCAAGTGACTAGTAGAAAAGTAACATTTTCTGATGGCTCAATAAAAACCTTAGGTATTATGATGCCCGGTGAGTACACATTTTCAACAACTGAAGAAGAGTTGATGGAAATTCAGCAAGGTAATGTCAGCGTATTATTACCTGATAGTAACACTTGGCAAACATTTACTGCCAATCAAGCATTTGGAGTTCCAGCTAATTCATCCTTTAAAATCAAGGTTATTACTTTAGCCGACTACTGTTGTTCATATATTACTCAGTAAATAGAGCAAAATAAACTATCCGTTTTGACAAACCACTACATTACGGCCTAAACCTTTCGCTTCATACAGCATAGTATCGGCCTCTGCAATGGCCGAAGCTAAATTTTCAAAGCCTTCAGCGCTTACTACACCAATACTAATACTGACTGAAAAATCGATAAAGAATGCTTTAGCATTTTGTTCAACTTTAACTCTTATTTCTTCAGCAAGCGCTTTTGCTGAATTAATCGACAAACCTTTAGCCATGATAATAAATTCATCTCCGCCCAAACGGCCAAGCTCGCACTCTTTAGTTAAGCAACTTTGTGTTTGATTAACAATAAAGTTGATGACTTGATCACCAACATGGTGCCCTTGGCTGTCATTAACTAGCTTAAAATTATCAATATCGAAGAGTAATACCGCTAAAAGCTCTGATTTAACCTTCGCTTGTTTGAATAACATGTCACCTTTTTCTAGAATATATCGTCGATTAGCAATTCCCGTTAAGACATCCGTACGTGCTAATTTTTGAAACTTACGCCTATTCCTAAATAAATATCTAATAAGCACTAACATCAAGGCTAAAACAATTGCGCTCACCACTAAAAGCTGCACACTTCGTTTTTGAGCTGCAACTGTTGAATTTCAATAGTTTGGTTCAATAGTTTTTTATCTAATTCACTGGTGTTTTGACGATTTAATAAGGTATTCACATGCATGGTATGTTTCAAAAATAAGCGTCGCTCTGCTACTTCATGATCTAGCTGCAGTAAAAACTGCTTACTGGTTTCAGCATGATCGCCATGAGCATAGGCTATGGCAGCGAGTGCACCAGCATGTTTTATAACATAATTAGGAAAAAGACGATTGAGCTCCTTGTAAGTCAGCAAGATTTTTTCAGAGTCATTACTTCTGAGATAGAGCAATATTAACTGCTGATAACTTTGCTTAATAAAAAATGTCTCTTGGGTGTTATTTTGTAGCTCCCGTGCTTTTTCAAAATAACTAATGGCTTTCAACCATTGTTTATTGGCATTAGCTAATAAACCCGCATTGTAATAAGCAAAAAAGATAAAATCTTCAAAAGCAGGTTGTTGCTTAGCCAACTGAAACATTTCATCAACGTGTTGTTGGGCTTGTGATAGTTCTAGACGCTCTATCGATGTTGCCACCAGACCATGTAACATATTAAACATGTCTTGATAGTCATTCACACTGGCCCATTGCTCATAAGCATTAGAGAGATATTCACTGGCTTGATCATAAAGCTGATGATTACGATAAAGGTTACCTGAGGCGTTATAGATCATCCCAAGAGTGTTAGCAGGCAGCTGATTTTCTTGTGCTAAAGCTAAAGCATCGTCGAGTAAAGCAAGACCTTCTGACAATTGCATTTTTTTCTCTTTGAAACAAAAGGCATATTGTACTAATGCTCTAATTTTTACATCAACATCAATAATCCCCTCTGCCACCGCTACCGCTAATTTTCGGTCAGGGCAATAAGACTCTACTTCAAAGTTAATGAGGTAATTTACATAGGAACGTTCAAGTAAGCTTTTTACCAGCATGGTACGTGTTGAATCAGTGGCTGGTGATAACATATCAATTGATTTGCTAAAGGCTTTTAAAGCAGATGTTAATTGCTTATTTTCCTCCAAAGCCATCCCTAATTCATGCTGATATTTTGCTTGCTCTAAAACAGGGCAACAGAAAAGTCTGCACTTATTGACTGTAAGTAGTGTAGTTTCTCTGCACTAGATAACGACATTAAATGTTGCTCAACATTCGACATTGTCTGGCTAAATGCAAAAGATGAATAACCTAGGCAAATAAAATTCAATAAAACTAAAAACCTAAACTTCATTGCCATGTTACCTATAAGTTATATATTTTATAAAATAAATATGAATGCTAATCCCTAATTTGGCCATCGCCTAATACTATGAACTTTTCAGTTGTTAGTGCTGTCAACCCCATAGGGCCAAAAGCATGTAGCTTGCTGGTTGAAATACCAATTTCGGATCCTAACCCTAGCTGTCCCCCATCTGAAAAGCGAGATGAAGCATTAACCATCACCACAGAAGAGTTAATACTACGGATAAAACGCTGACTCCGCGTAATATCTTGTGTAACAATAACTTCGGTATGGTCTGAACTATACATTTGAATATGCGTGATCGCTTGCGTAAAACTATCAACAACTTTTATCGCTATTTCCTGTGCCAAATATTCCGCATGATAATCTGCATTAGTTGCCAACTCAGCATCAGGAAAGTAAGTTAAACTTTGCTGACAAGCATGTACCTTTACTTGTGCGGGTTTTAACGCTAACGCAATTTGCGGCAATAACTTAGCCGCAATATCGGCATGCACCAAGACCGTTTCTAATGAATTACAGGCACTCGGGCGTTGCGTTTTACCATTAACAAGAATATTAATGGCTTTCGTAAAGTTAGCATATTTATCAATAAATAAATGACATACCCCTTTAAAATGCTGTATGACTGGAATTTGACTATGCTCAGTAACATAACTAATTAAGCCTTCGCCGCCACGAGGTATCACTAAATCGATACTCTCACGTTGCTTTAATAACAATTCAATAACGCCACGGCTAGTATCTGGAATAACAGTAATACAGTTTTTATCAATATTAGCTTGTTCTAACACTTGATGTAGGCATGCCGCCAAAGCGATATTGCTATGAATGGCTTCGGAGCCGCCGCGTAGAATAACAGCATTGCCTGACTTCAGGCATAACGCGGCCGACTCAGCGGTTACATTGGGCCGTGCCTCATAAATCATCGCAATAACACCTAATGGAATACGCATTTTTCCAACTTGTATACCGTTAGGTCGTAACGCCATATTATTAATATGGCCAATAGGATCATCTAAACGAACAATCTCACGAATAGCATTAGCAATTTCATTAACGCCTTGCTTTGTGAGCTTAAGCCTATCAAGCATCGCAGGTGCTAAACCTTTCGTTTGACCAGCGTTAATATCTTTGACATTTTCGCTGATAATCACCGCACAATTGTCGACAATAGCATCCGCCATTTGCAGCAGTAAGCTATTTTTTTCATCACTGGTTAACTGTGCTACGGTTAGGGCGGCCTGCTTAGCTAGTGCCGCACTTTTTGCAATATCAAACATATTTTTCACTCTACACTATTAGTTTTTAATGTTAGTTAACACGACCAGATCATCACGATGAATAACCACTTTACTTGGGCAACACCCCAGCACAGTAGAGATCTCATCACTTTTCTTACCTTGAATACGCTTTAAGTCACGATAATTGTATTGGCTAATACCTTTAGCGATACATTGCTGACTTTTACTATCGAAAACATCAATACAATCACCCACTTTAAAATTGCCACTAACCGCTGAGATACCTGATGGCAGCAGTGACGCACCTTGCTCGGTTAATGCCCTAACAGCCCCCAAATCTAACATAACCTTACCATTACTTTTTAAGGTGTGTTTTAACCAATGCTTACGCGCTCGTGTAGCTCCTTGTTGTGCAATAAAGTGGGTGCCGGGATTATCTCCTGATAAAAGCTGTTCAAACACTTCACCACGACTACCATTTAAAATATAGGTTTCGATACCATTTTCTACCGCTTTTTCAGCCGCTTGAATTTTTGTTTTCATGCCACCTGTAGCAATGTGATTATTAGTCGCGCCAGCCAAGGCGTAAACAGAGTCATCTATTTTTGCTATTTCAGGAATTAACTTAGCTTGCGGATTTATACGTGGGTCTTGTTCAAACACACCATCGACATCACTTAAAATAAATAAGCTATCAGCTTCACTCACTAATGCAACTAATGCCGCTAGGTTATCATTGTCGCCAACCTTTAATTCTTCAGTCGCTACCGTATCATTTTCATTAACAATTGGAATAACGCCATTTTCTAACAATATTCTTAAGGTGTTTTTAATGTTGATGTAGCGTTGACGGTCTTTTAAGTCGCCATGTGTGATCAACAATTGGCTGCATGGTACATCAAAAAAGCGTTGCCAATTTGCCATCATTTGCATCTGACCAACCGAAGCCATCGCTTGTTTTGTCGGGATTGAGGGGTTAGGTGAACCGTGCGTAATCAAGCTTCTGCCAGCGGCAACACTACCCGATGATACCAAAATAATTTCTTTACCTGCTTGCTGACATTGAGTAATAAAGCGGGCAATAGCGAGTAGGTATTTACCACTACAACCTTTAGCATCAGGAGATACTAAAGCACTGCCAACCTTTATTACTGCACGATTAAATTTCATCATAACTCATCCTCTTTAATATCTGCTTAGCTTGCCTTGAAAAGTGGTTGCTTTGCAATCACCTTTTGCACTTAATATAGACTTGTTTGCTATTTTCTACTGCTTAATAGCATTAGCATCACCAAGTCATTATTTTGCTAAGCTGAATTTTCAATTTGTTGCATTATAATCCTCAGCAATAAATTAATGGTGCGTTTTTATCCAATACAATATATCGTTCGCATGCACCAATTTATAAGCTCAATAAGGATAAATTAAGTAAAAACTGGCAACTCAATTAGTATTTTTGTGACTTTCATCACAATTAATAGCGCCACCAACAATAAGCACATTCTCAGCTTGAGGTAATGCTACTCAAATTTTTATCGATTTTTACTGAAAAAAAAGCGAAAAAACATTAATATCCTTCTCAGCATTTGTCTTAATTGATTTTTGGTTTTATATGTTAAATTTTTTACCTAGCGCCATTACTGGCAGCCTTTCATTTTTACTCTATATTGTTAACACGCTGTTTTGGCTGGTACCGATATTGGTGTTTTCATTATGTAAAGCCTTAGTGCCTTGGGCTTTATGGCAAAAGTTTTTTAGTTATTTATTGGATCAAATGGCCAGTAATTGGGTGCTATTAAACACCTTTAATCAAAAACTGTTCACCAAAACTAAAATGAATGTCACAGGTTTAGAAAAGTTAAAAATGAAAGACTGGTATTTGGTCATAAGTAACCACCAAAGCTGGGTTGATATTCTTGTATTGCAAAGAATTTTGCATGGTCAAATCCCATTTTTAAAATTTTTTCTGAAAAAAGAACTCATCTATGTACCTTTCTTAGGGTTAGCTTGGTGGGCGCTCGACTTTCCTTTTATGAAGCGCTACAGCCAACCTTTTTTAAAGAAAAATCCACACCTCAAAGGTAAAGACATAGAAACGACCAAAAAAGCCTGTGAAAAGTTCAAGCACAAGCCAGTCAGTGTCATGAACTTCATTGAAGGTACACGCTTTACCAACCAAAAACACCAAAAGCAGAATTCGCCATTTAACAGGCTATTAAAACCCAAAGCTGGCGGCATTGGCTTTGTCTTACAAGCAATGAAAGGTAATCTAAGTAAAGTGGTTAATGTCACCATTTATTATCCTGAGGGCATACCAACTTTTTTTGATTTTTTATCAGGCAAAGTTAAACAGGTGAATATTGCTATTGAAACACAAGATATTGATGATTCGCTTAAAGGTGATTACGTTAATGATCGCGCTTATAAGATACATTTTCAAAAGTGGGTCAATCAATTATGGCTTGATAAAGACAAAAAAATGCTTCAGCTTGAAGAGCAAGCCAAAAAGGAATTGTAATGCAAGCTATCATCAGCTCTTGGTTAACTGAACAAGGAATTCATGCGTCATACATAGCACTATGTGCTGATGTTATTGGCTTTGCGCTTATTTTAATATTATGCAGTATCAGCTTTTACATTGCGAAAAACTACGTACTGTTACTGATCCATAAAGTTATAGTGGCATCAAAAAATACCTGGGATGATCTGTTATTTGATCATCAAGTATTTTCGCGTATTTCGCTGTTGGTACCTTTCGTCTTACTCTTGCTACTCAGTCCCTTGCTATTAGCTCAAGATGCTTTACTTGCTAAAGTATTAATAGTAATTGCTAAAATCGGCCTTTGTTTTCAAATTGCTCGCAGCGTCAGCTCGGTGCTTAACGTGATTAATAGCCTTTATCGGCAAACAGCAAGCGAACGTTATTTACCCTTAAACTCAACCTTACAAGTGATTAAACTTGCGGTGTATTTAGTCGCTAGCATACTGGCAGTGTCACTAGTACTCGATCGCTCTCCCCTTTATTTATTAAGTGGTTTAGGTGCACTGACTGCGGTATTAATATTAGTTTTTCAAGATACGATTAAAGGTTTAGTCGCCAGTATACAAATTTCAGCGAACAAAATGGTCGCACCTGGCGACTGGATTGAGTTGCCGAAATATGGTGCGGATGGCGACGTTATTGAAATTGGTTTAAATACCGTCAAGGTTAAAAATTTCGATAATACCGTTACAACGGTACCGACATATGCCTTAACTAGTGGCTCATTTAAAAACTGGCGTGGCATGCTTAATTCTGGCGGTCGACGAATTAAGCGCGCTATTGTTATTGATGTCCGTAGTATTAAATTTTATAACCAAAAGCAGCTTGAGGAACTGAAGTCTGTGCAACTTATCAGTGACTACCTAGCAAAGAAGCAAGCTGAAATTAAACAAGAAACCGCTCAAGCTATTAGCAATAGTCCGTTAACAGCAGCAACTATAAATACTCGTCAGTTAACCAATATTGGTACTTTTAGAGCTTATATTAATGCTTATTTAAAGCAGCATCGACATGTTCATCATCAGATGACTTGCATGGTAAGACAACTTCCAGCTACTGAAGTTGGCTTACCGCTAGAATTATATTTTTTCAGCAATGATCAAAACTGGGTGAACTACGAAGCTATCCAAGCCGATATTTTTGATCACCTCTATGCTGCTGCACCGCTGTTTGATTTAAGAGTTTTTCAACATCCAAGTGGCCATGATTGGCAAAGCTCAAAAGTTAACGCTGACGCATAACTCCTTCCTGCATAGTTGAGGCAACCAGCAAGCCATCACGGTTAAATATTTGACCTCTTACTAAACCTCTGCCGCCACTAGCTGACGGGCTATCAATGCTATAGAGCAACCATTCATCTAAACGGAATGGGCGATGAAACCACATTGAGTGATCTATCGTTGCCAATTGAAAGTTTGGTTGCCAATAACTCACACCATGTGGAAACAGCGCAGTCGGCAAAAACGAAAAATCAGAGGTATAAGCAAGCAAGTAGGTATGAATGCGAAGGTCATCCGGCAGGCTGCCATTTGCCTTAATCCACATATAACACTTAGCCTCTGTTTTTTCAGGGTTGAGCCAATTATATTGCTTTACAGCCCTAGTCTCTATCGGCTTCTCAGAAAGAAACTTTCCGCGAATTGTTTCTGGAATAGCGGCTTGGTTTTCAAAAATAAAATCAGTATATGATTGTAAATCTTCAGGTCCTGGCACCGAAGGCATTGTATCTTGATGATCAAAGCCTTGTTCTTGTTGTTGAAAAGAAGCTGTCATATAGAAAATAGCTTGGCCATTTTGAATTGCATTAACACGCCGAGTATTAAAGCTACGACCATCACGAATATTTTCGACTTGATATACCACAGGTTTACTGGCATCACCGGGTCGTAAAAAATAAGAATGTAAAGAATGCACATTATGCGTTACTGCAACAGTTTCTTGTGCAGCAGACAGCGCTTGGCCCATTACTTGACCACCAAATAAAGCTTTAAAACCTAAATCTTGGCTTTCGCCACGATAAATACCTTGCTCTATTCGTTCTAATTTTAATAACGCGGAAAGATCGTCTAATACCTGGCTCATACAAAAATTTACTCTAATTAATCATGATTCAATAAAAAAGATTATAACGTGCTATAACACTAAAAATAACGTTATAAATATTAAAACTGTTGATACAAAAAATAATCACTACAAAGTAGCTTACATTTGGGTATATACCCAAACCACTTGCAAATGCAGGATTCAGCAAGTCGAAAAAGGGTTAGCACCAAGGCATTGATTGAAAGGAATGGTTGTTCCATTGTCGAAATCAATAACGCCGGAGATGACCCTTTATCGCCTTGCCCTACGGGAGCTAAGCTAGAAAATCAGTGCAGCGTTGCAGCACTTGATAAGGGAATAACCATTATCTGCGTGCTGTGCCTTGCGCTGATTTCCTAGCTTAACTCTGAAACTGCATTTGCAAGTGGCTTGGGTATATATGCATAAAATACAATTTTATATGTTGATCTTAACAAAAATCTAATATAAATTCCCATAAGTGACTTAGATCACGTTACACAACACTTTATAAAGAGGCCATTGTGCACGCAGTTCTTGACCGAGAAGTATTACTAGAAAGACGTCAGTATTCACCTGAGCAATCAAGCTTATGGGATAAATTATCGTTGGCACAGAAATTTGCCACCAGTAGCTTAACTCAATTTGGTTATGATCTTACGTTCATTCGTAGTAGCAAGTCAGGCAATATCGCGGTTTTGTTGTGTGATAATAATGCCGCAACAATTTCTAATGATGGTGAAATAGATACCTCTCCCAATATCACTATTAGACCGTAACTTAGCACTTAGCTAATGTGATAAAACCGCCAAAAGGCGGTTTTTTTTTATTGCCTATCTCTCTATTTAGCTAATAGCAATGCTTCGACAAGCATAATAAAACCATTAATATTATTACTCGACCAAGCTCGCTTTATTTCTTTGTTTGACTGGTTAATATAATTACTCAGCACCTTATAAGTGCCTTTTTGATGACCTTCATATACTTTTTTAATTGATGTCTGTAATTTACCTTTTGCTCGAACACTGTCGTTAAAAATAGTCGCGTAATTATTAATCATTGGCGCAATAATATCATGCATTTCAGTTTTATCATCCGAGGCGGACCGCAACCCAATAAAGCGCTGCTTAACAATTTCCTCATTACGCTGAGCAATAATTGCCATCATATCAACATAGGCTTTATTCTCTTTTTTTGTTGCTGATATATCTCTTTTCATCAAAATAATTTCACGTTGCAAGTTTTCGGCCTTAAAGAAAAAGTAAATACTCACTGCAACAAACATTGCGATAATAGCTAAAACAAAAATCATGATTTTACCTGTGGTTACATAGTTTAATTACTTAGTTTTAGTGCCTTCACTCAAGCGTGAAAGAAAAACATAAGGGTCAATATCTTGAATATTAGGTGCATCGATCGAAAACCTTACTTTAACTGAATAATCACCTAAGTTGGCAAAAAACCTGGTTTTTATCGCTTTTTTTATATTATTAAACTTAGTTAGCGCTTGCTCTGGGGGTTGGTGAGGGCATAAAAATAAATATTCTCCTGCACTTATAACCCCGGCATAGTCTTCTTCGTCAATGTATTCATTAACAATAATAGCGAGTTCCTTACTGACATCAGTTAAGGTTTTAGCATTAAAATGAAAACTGAGCTCTTGCCAATTTTCAACCACTAAATAAGCAACTGAAATATTGTACTGATACTTTCTGGCTATTTTATATTGCTGTTGATACCAACGTTTGGTTTGAATCGGTTGTGCTAAGCGATTTTTAGGTAACTCTATCTCATCATAGCCATTGTTAATACGCTGTTGATGCAGCTTAAAACGATAGAATACGGTAAAAAACAAACTGCAACTTAACGCCACAGCCAGTAAAGTTATAAGCACTTGCTGGTGATGATATTTATCAGTAAAAGTCAGACTTAACTGACTTTTTTCGGCCAAATCTAAGGCTAGCTTCCCGATTTTACTTTGCGTTATTTTTGCACTATTTGCTAAAGAGTTTTTGATATTAACATTCGGATTGAAGCCTTGATATAACTCCAAATAACGCTCTTGCGCTTTAATAGCTAATTCAAATTGCTTTTCTGTACGATAGTAATCAGTTAGTAATAAAAATAGTTCGATTTGTTGCGGCGATAAAACTAATGTTTCAGCTAAAGACTGCGCTAAAAGTAGCACTTTATTGGCCTGAGTACGCTGGTTTAATGCATACATAACTTTCACTAAGCTAATTTGCGTCGACAACTTAACCGGCGATAAATTATATTGAGTAAACACCAACTGAGCATTGAGCAAGCGCTCTTTTGCTTGAGTGTACTGTTGCTGCTGATACAAAACCTGCCCTAAACCGAGTTCTGCCAAAGCCACCCTAACCACTAGTTCATCCTGCTTAGCAAATTGCAGTGATTGCCAAAAAGCATTATAAGCATCATCATAACGCTGCAATTGATAATAGCTATTGGCTATCAAGTGGTAGGTTCTTGCAACCCCTTGAGTTATTGACATGTCATTACGTAGCTTTAGTACGTGATTAAGTAGCTCAACAGCATTTTCATATTCTGCTAAATTGAAATGTGCCTCAGCAATAATTTCTAATAAGGTTATTTGATCGACATTTTTTTCGTTCTGACTTAGTAAGTATTCAACCTTATCCAGCTCGGTAACCGCTAAAGCATAATTAGCACTCAATGAATAAGCCACCACTGAGTAGGCTAATGCCTGCAGATGATAATTCATATTATTCGATTGTTCAGCCAACCAAGCCGCTTTTTCAGCAGTATTCCTTAACTGAATATATTTGCCTTGAGCGTAGTAGCCACGGGAAATTTTTAACAACAAGTCAAGTTGTAGCGTAACATCAACCTGCTCTGTTTCATTGCCATACTGTGCAAACTGTAGTGCAGCAACTAAATTGCCACGATTAAAGGCAACATCAGATAACAGCGAAAAAGCCGTCGCAACGGTATTAGGGCTATATTTTTTGCGGTTGCTAACGACTACTTGTGCCGCATTAACAACCTCTTGAGAAATTAACGTGGCTTTATCTTGTAAGTAATACTCATTAAGTAACTGGCGGTAATTTTCAGTGATGTTACTCGACTCTGCTTCACCTGTATTGCTGAGGCAAAAACTGAGGACAACAGCTAGCAGTATTTGCTTCATTGAGCATTTGTTTCCATGTAGTCAGTGAACAAGCTGGTCTGGGCGATAACAATCGTATTTGATTTCATTTGCTTTATTTTAAAGTGGTTTACAAACACAATACATTACTTATAATCGTTGTTGAGCCATTAAGGCTCAACAAGGGCAAAACCAGTGAAAACTGGCGACGCAAAGTTACCGATCTAAGGGGCAACCTATGATAGCGGAACTGCAAAATTTAGATATAGTGGGGGCTTGTCTTAATTACACAGTTCGCCGTTATAATCTCGGTATTCTTTGCGCACTTTCCTTTGTACTCAACCTAATTACTTTCTTGTAAACTTCGCTGTTCTGCTTTCTTATCGGCAATATATTCATTTATCAAAACTTCAAGCATGGATAACGGCATCGAACCATTTTTTAAAACTTGGTCATGAAAGTCTCTTAAATCAAAGCTTTCAGCAAGTTCTTGTTCAGCCATTTTACGTAGTCTTTTGATAGTAAGCTCACCCATTTTATAAGATAACGCTTGTCCCGGCCAAGAAATATAGCGATCTATTTCAGTTTTAACATTGTGTAATGATAGCGCCGTATTATCAGCTAAAAAGCTCATTGCTCGCTCTCGGCTCCAGCCCTTAGCATGCATCCCCGTATCAACAACTAACCGACAGGCACGCCACATTTCATAAGTTAATCGGCCAAAGTTACTATAAGGACTTTGATAAAAGCCTGCTTCTAAACCCAAATATTCAGAGTACAGCCCCCAACCTTCACCAAACGCTGAAATATAGGTACTATTTCTGAATTTTGGAACATTTTTCATTTCTCGCGCAATTGAGCCTTGTAAATGATGACCGGGAACAGCCTCATGTAAGGTTAACGCTTCTAATACATATAAAGGCCGGCGATCTAAGCGATAAGTATTAACCCAGTAATTGCCTGCTTGATCGTCTCGTGATGGTCCTGAATATCGTCCTGTAGTGTACTTAGGGGCAATGTTAGCAGGAACCTCAATTACACCATAAGGTGTTCTCGGTAAGGTTTTAAAAAAACGAGGTAACTGCGCGTCCATCTTTTTAGCGATGAAGGAAGCCTCTTTAAGTAGGCCTTCAGGGCTTGTCGCGTAAAATTGCTCATCGGTGCGTAAAAAATTAACAAAATCAGCAAAACTTCCAGAGAAGTCTAGTTGCTGGATAATATTATCCATCTCGCGCCTGATACGCTTTACCTCTGCTACACCGGTCTGATGCACTTCATCAACAGAAATGGCTAACGTCGTGTAATGCTGTAGGCGGTTAAGATAATATTCTTCGCCATTAGGCAATGAACTGGCAGCGATCTCAGTTCTAGCATTAGGCTGGTAACGTTGCACCATATAATCATAATACCGCTGATAACTTGGCATAACCGATTGTAAAATAATACTTTCTGCTTTTGCTCTTAAGCTTAATTTATCTTCTTTTGTGAAATGGCTTGGCATGGTCACAAACGGTTGATAATACGTACTTAAAGTCACATCTTGCTTGATAAAAGCTTTAATCGACTCTTCAAAGCCTTCTAAAACAACTTTAGGTTGTGTAATACCGGCTTCAATCCCTTTATTCATCCAGAACATTTGCTGAGAAAAGTACTTAGGAAGCGCTGAAAGCCTTGCTAAATAATCCTCATAGTCTTGTACCGTTTTAAAGCTCACTTGGCGATTAATTCGGCTGATCCAAACATGAAACCCTGACTCAGCCGTCAACGGCATGTAATGCTCATGATTGCTATAATTATCTAACTGATTTTTAATGGTATATGACAAAACTGAGTGGTTTATCGCTTCGGCTCTTGTCAGCCCCTCTGCTGCTATTTGTCTCAAACGTTGATAAATTGCCAGTAACGATTGATGTTGTTTTTCTAAGTTCTTTGGTGATAAGTCAGGTAGTTGACTATTAGTTTTACCGGGAATATCTTGATTGAATGGGCTTTGATGATCTTTAAAATGTTGATAATCTTTAATAACCTGCCCAAGATCATGATTCACTAATTCGACCTGAGACTGAGGTGATTGACAAGCTATCAAAAAAAATAAAACAAACAACGTAGTTGAAAATACTTTCATCAGTAAATCTCAAGTTTAAATAGGGCACAAAGTAGCCCGATACCATAACAAAACCAATATATTTATAAAGTAATTGTTTTCTTTTACTCAACATTTCCATTCTTTATTAACTTTATTGCTATTTAAAATTACTTTTGTTCTGGTACTTTTTAAAAAATTACTACAAAATGGTTTACTAGCTATCATTAGCGAATTCCCTAAGTTAAGGTTGAAATAGTGCAGTACCATGACTCAATAAAACAAGCCGAAGAAAAAATGCACGCCGCCATAAAACAATTGCAGTTATGGCATATCCCAGCGACGCCAATCAATTACACCGTGAGTTATCACTATCTCAACCAAAATTCAAAATCACTTAATAATACGATTGAAAAGCAACTCGCTACGGGGAAGAAACTTGATAACTTCTTTTTATCAGAGGTGTATCATCAGTACATACTGAAACAAAGTGGATTTCGAAGTGAATTGATTGATGATCTTGATGAGGTATTAGACGATTTGCATACTAATAGTAAGCAATCATCTGTGTGTACTGCTCATTTAATCAATCAATTAGACAACAATATCGCTAACTTACAATCGACTAATAAAAATGATGTGCTTCGAGCCATTAAAGGCATTCGCCAAAGTACTGAGCATTTCAAACTTGAACAAGAAAAACTCGCTGAACAACTGCGCTTATCTCAGCGCTCAACTGATGCACTACGTACAGAGTTAGATGAAGTTAAAAAGGAAGTCTATTTAGATTCACTAACGGGGCTCTATAATCGTAAAGCGATGAGCAAGCATTTAGATACATGGCTATCGAATGATCCCACCAAGCAAGTCGCGGCAATCGTGGTTAATATTGACCATTTTTCTCAAATGAATGAACGCTTTGGCCCACTACTCAGTGATGTACTTTTAGCTAAAATAGCAAAAAAAATAAGTAGTTATGTTGGAGAAAGTGGCCTCCCCGTAAGATCTGCTGGTGATGAGTTTCTCATTTTACTACCTGATGTCGAGCGTAATATTGCTGGCGAAATCGCTGAAAAAATACGCCAAGGCGTTGAAAAATTGCGTTTTGTCAGTAGCAAGTCAGGTACACGTTTACCGCCAATGACACTCAGCATAGGCGTCAGCGACTATAATGTTGCCACCAGCGCAAATGCCATCATCAAGCAAACCCGAGCATTGATTAATGATATTTCTCAAACCTTAACTAACCACGTTAACATTGCCAGTAGTTAGCTCTGTTCGGTTCGAATTAACTAAGCTCTGCAATTAAAGAGAGTAAGTTTTTTTCAGAAAACACCTTGATCCCGTTCGCACGCAACAGGGCTGTAGTAACACCTTGTCCAGGGATTTTCTGTTGATTAAATTCGCCGTTGTAAATACTTGAACTGCCACATGACGGACTCGACTCTTTTAATAACGCATAACGAATGCCATGTAGGCGACAAAGTGATAATGCACGCTGCGCCCCTAATTCAAAGGCTTGTGTCACATCTTCACCCGTAATAGTTTTAACGATAATACGGTTTCGACTTAGTTGTATTTCGGCTGGCGCCCTAGGAGTAGATAAACCACCGGCTAATTCTGGACAAATAACCACTAAACGATCGGTTTCTTGCCAGCACTTGAGGGTTGTGTTTACTAATAAGTTGTCACCGCCATCATACCTCACCTTATTACCTAAAAAGCAGCTGCTTATCAGTATTTTTTCCATCGATAGTTACCTTAATTATTTTTAGAATCGCTGAGTATCATATGTCATCAATCGAACTTATAAGTTTATGATAAAGCGTGCTTAATTTCTTTTAAACCTAAAGTGTCTTGTGCTGTTGCACACTCCAACCAACACGAGTGACTATACTCTTCAAAGTTCAATAAAAACTCACTAACGCCATAGCGTATTCTGACACAATAAACATCGGCACCTTGTATCGACTCCAGCACTGTCGCCGAGGTTTGCTGCAAAAGGTGGTCAATAATTACGGTGGTATTATCCATTGTCCATTCAGCATTGAATTGAAACTGTAGTACCCTTGGGTTAACCTCTTTAATATTGGTTATTTTTATAGCGCTTTCTGTCGACATAATGTTCTTCTTTATTTCCATTTAGGCTAATTAATTGCTTAAAACTTGTGCTAGCGCAACAAAGTATTAGATAATTTTTCATACTGGCATGATCCTAAAAAAAGCAACGACAACGCTGTGCTTTTTACTTATAATCAAACGAGGATCCTTTAAAATTGTTTACCAAAGAGAGATTATATCTATGAAAAAACTTACTTTAGCTGTTGCCGCTACTGTTATGATGGCTTCACCTGTTTTCGCTGGCGACGCAGCTGCCGGTAAATCAAAAACTGCGATGTGTGCAGCGTGTCACGGTGCTGCTGGTATTTCTGCTGTTCCTATGTACCCTAACCTTGCTGGCCAAAAAGAAGCTTACATAGCTAAGCAATTAAAAGATTTTAAATCGGGCAACCGTAAAGATCCAGTAATGGCTCCAATGGCTATGGCATTATCTGATGAAGATGTTGCTAACATTGCTGCTTACTACGCAAGTCTTAAGTAATTAGACTTTTTGTATAGTAGCATTTTCAAAATTTTATAATTTTACTCTACTGTACTGCATCTAAAAAAGCGCTTTAATGCGCTTTTTTTGTCACTTCAATTCAACCCGCAGTAAGTACTCAAAAGTAAACTTCATTTAGCCCTGATGCTGTTTAATCAAAGATAAAAACGGTTCACCATAACGTGCAAGTTTAGTATCGCCAATGCCACTGACATTAAGCATTTGTCTAGAGGTTAAAGGTTTAACTCGTGCCAACTCAGCTAAAGTTGCATCATTAAAAACAATAAAGGGTGCTATATCTTCAAGTTCAGCAATTTCTTTACGTAATGACCTTAACTTAGTAAATAAAGCACGATCATAGACTTTTTCGCGTTTATTACGCTGCCAATAACTGGCTTTTTGTAAACGAGGTGTAGCAAGCATTAGTGGCTCAAGACCTTTCAAAACACTACCGGACGCTTGGGTAAGACATAAATTTGATTGTGCGGCAATATCTTGCTGTAAATAGCCTAAGTGTATTAATTGCCGTACGATTGAAAACCAATAACCTGGCGTTTTATCTTTGCCAATGCCGAAGGTGGAAACTTTGTCATGATTGAGTTGAATAATTTTATCATTTAGCTCTGCACGCAAAACTGCAACCACATGCTCTATATCACCATTACCTTCAATGCGATAAACACAAGAAAGCACCTTTTGAGCCGCTTGGGTCGCATCAAACTGACTTGGTGGGTCTAAGCAAATATCACAGTTACCACAACTTTGCTCGGTAAATTCAGCAAAATAATTCAATACAACTCTGCGTCGACACGTTTGCGCCTCTACAAAGCCGCGTAGCGCCTGAAAGCGCTGCAATTCAACGTTAACCCGTTGTTCATTTTCACCGTCAGCAATGCGCTTATTAATGCGCTCAACATCTTTTTCATCATACAAAAAAAGTGCCTCTGCAGGTAAACCATCGCGACCCGCTCGTCCTATCTCTTGATAGTACGACTCTAATGTTCTCGGTGGTTCATAATGAATCACAAAACGCACGTTAGATTTATTAATACCAAGTCCAAAGGCAACCGTCGCAACAACAATTTGTATATCATCTTTAGCAAACTTATCTTGAATAATATTGCGAATTTCAGCTTCTAAACCAGCATGATAAGCAGAACAATTAATTCCGGCTTCAGCTAGCCGCTTAGCTAACTTTTCAACCTGCCAACGGCTATTACAGTAAATAATGCCACATTCATCTTTACGCTTTTTAATATAGCCAATGGCTTGCTGCTCACCTTGATATTTATCGGCTAAAGTAAAGCGAATATTCGGCCGGTCAAAGCTATCAAGGTGAATGTAGGGGTCGTGCAAAGCCAACTGTTGCAGCATATCTCTTCGAGTTGTAACATCGGCTGTTGCTGTTAACGCCATCACAGGTACATGTGGAAAGTTTTGTTTTAACAAATGCAATTGAGTATATGCCGGCCTAAAGTCATGGCCCCATTGTGATATACAATGTGCTTCATCGATAGCAAAAAGACTGATCTCAAGTTGAGATAAACCTTGCAGAAAGTAATAATTTTTTAATCGCTCAGGGGCAACATATAGTAATTTTATTTCCCCTTGACCTAAGCGCCTAAAAATATCATTAATGGTCTCAGCATCGAGAGAAGAGTTAACATAAGCAGCTGAAATACCTTGCCTTACTAAGCCATCTACTTGATCTTTCATCAAAGCAATAAGCGGAGAAACTACAATAGTAACACCTGACATCAAAGTCGCAGGCAGCTGATAGCACATTGATTTTCCGCCACCTGTAGGCATAAGTACTAAGCTATCTCGCCCCTCAAGCGCATGATTAATAATCTCTTCTTGGCCAGGACGAAAGGTCTGATAACCAAAATGATGTTTAAGGGCTTCAGTTAATGTCAAAGGAGAAGTGGCTTGCAAGAGAAAATCTTCAATAGGTTAAATCAGCCGACATTTTAGCGCAGTAACAGTGTAGTGCGGAGATTTATTTTCAATATAATGGCAATTATTGTTATTCTTTTATTTCATTTAACCTAACAGGAAAGTTTATGACACATGAAGAATCGTTTCAGCAACTAGCGCAGTATTGGAGCCAAGCTATGCCTTTCAATAAGCTATTGGGGCTAGAAGTAACGAAATTCGATAGCCAAGAATCAGCCGTTAGTATTGTTTGGCACGACAAGCTTATCGGTAACCCTGAGCAAAAGATTCTCCACGGCGGTGTCACCGCATCCGCACTTGACCTTGTCGGTGGTGTGGTAGCAGCCGCCAATATGTTGGCTCAACTGCCGGAATTAACACCTGAAATAATTGCACAAAATCTAAGTCGTCTAAGCACCATTGATTTACGCACTGATTTTTTAAGGCCTGGTCGTGGCGAAAGCTTCGTTGCAACGGCTAAAATCATTCGTAGTGGCAGCAAGGTTGCAGTGGCACGTATGGAAATGCATAACGAAAAAGGCGATCATATTGCCTTTGGTACTGGCACTTATATGGTGGGATAAAATTGACCTGCAATATTTCTTAATTTCACAATGGGTTGTTGAAATGATTAGTGCTATTATTAACGCTCTTATCCAATCTTAGCTACCAACTTTATTTCATGCCAACACCTGAAAAAGCAGCCTTACGCGCTGGTATTATTAGTGCTATATGCGCCTATACTATGTGGGGTATTGCCCCATTATATTTTAAATTAATAGATCATATTAATGCCGATGAAATACTTGTGCACCGTGTGGTATGGTCAACGTTATTACTCACATTGGTGGTATTATTTACCAAAAGATCACGCTACTTTATTGATACGATTACACAGCCAAAAATAGTATTTCGACTGACTATTTCAGCGACTTTTTTAGCGGTAAACTGGTTTATGTTCATTTGGGCAGTAAACAATGATCACCTGCTTGATGCCAGTTTGGGCTATTATATTAATCCACTTTTTAGTGTCGCATTAGGGGTGATATTTTTAGGTGAACGCCTGCGACCTTGGCAGCTCTTTGCCGTAGGGTTAGCATTTATTGGTGTTATTATTCAGCTCTTTATGATGGGTTCACTGCCGATAATCTCTTTAGCATTAGCAGCGACTTTCGGTATTTATGGCTTATTACGTAAACAAATGCCTTTAGATTCATTTGTCGGCTTATTGATAGAGTCACTTATGATGCTACCCTTAGCATTAATTTATTGGTTAGTGTTTTTAAAAACTAGCACGACTAATATGTTAGATAATACACTGTCATTAAACCTACTTTTGATCTGTGCTGGTATTGTGACTACAGCGCCGTTACTTTGCTTTACCGCAGCGACCAAACGTATGACGCTATCTGCTTTGGGCTTCTTTCAATATATTGGTCCAAGTATTATGTTTATCCTCGCGACATTTTATTATCAAGAGCCGTTATACTTTGCCAAGATGATTACTTTCGCCTGTATATGGACAGCATTAGCAATATTTAGTTTTGATTCCATCAAGGCCAGAAAACGTGCCGATAGAAATCAACTTGATACAACAAAGTAAATAACGCTGTTTACCATAGATAATGTGCACTTTAGTGCTTGAAAAGATGCCGCGTAAAGAATGTTGATATATATCGCGGTATTATCCTATTGCCTAACAACGATGTTCTTAGCGCATATTTTCTTAGAAAAATTGATATCAGTGTCATCCATTCACTCTAAATGAGATGACACTGAATATAAGCTAAGATTCTTCTCCAGCACCAACAATACTGATCTGGTTTCGACCATTTTCTTTGGCGTAATACAAGGCGCCATCGGCTAGACTCATTTGCTTTGCTAACGACTCATCACTGCTGTAGATCATCCCTAAACTAACCGAAAAGTTAATCTGCTGTTGTTCAAAGGAGATTTGAGCAACAGAAATTGATCGACGAAAATCCTCTAAACGATTATACAATTGATCTTCATCTAAACCAGAAATTAACACCGAAAACTCTTCACCACCCAATCGAGAAATCAGGCTATTACCAAAATGTTTACGTAAATACAGTGAGAAGACTTTGAGAATATGGTCGCCAGCTTCATGGCCATAGTTATCATTAATTTTCTTAAAATAATCAATATCTAATATCGCAAGCGCATAAGGCGTTTTTTCATTGATATATTCACTGATAGCCGCTTCTGCATCGCGCATAAAAGCACGGCGATTGGGTAACTCAGTTAAATAATCTGTATTCGCAGACTTTTGGATTTGCTCAATATTACTCAAGTTTTCAATGTTTTGTGTAATACGACAGTAGAACTCTTCCGGACAAAAAGGTTTTCTTAAAAAGTCATCGGCGCCATTTTTAATAAAGCGCGCTGAATGCACGCCATTATTTGCCCCCGAAATGCCAATAATAGCAAGTTGATCACGGCTATATTTTTTACGTATTTCATTGGTTAATTCAATGCCATCCATCACCGGCATTTCAAGATCCGTAATAACCATTTTGATGTCTGCATGTTGCTGCAAGATGTCGAGTGCCAATTGACCATTTTCAGCAACATAGACATTAAAATTACGACGCTTAAGTAATTCCACTACATGATTACGAGCTGACAAAGAGTCATCAACTACTAAAACACCATTACCTTGATTACTTAGCTGCCAATGCAAGATGCGCTTTAAATATAAAAATGCTTGGCTATTTTCTTTTGGAATATAATCAATAACGGGCTGAGATAAGATTTTCTGTCGGGTAATTTCATCCATCTTCCCCGTCATTACTATGCTCGGAATACCATGGGATAATACGCAACTAATTGCTTCTCCGTCATTAGCATCAGGAAGAGCATAATCAATAGTCGCCGCAAAAAACTTATTTTCACCGCCTTGCAATAAGGCTTCAACTTCAGCTAAACAGGTAGCAAGCGTGACCTGATAATTAAGCGACTCAGCAATCTGTTTTATTACGCGTGCTATTGGGCGACTATCTTCAACCACCAATAATTTTTTTGACATTCAAGCCTCTATTTTTATCTGACTTATTTATAAGGTTTCCAAATTAGCATAGGCTACCACTAGCCATTTACAACCAACATCAGCAAAATTAACTTGAATACGACTTTGTGGACCACTACCTTCATAGTTCAATACCACGCCATCTCCAAACTTTTTATGTCGAACATTTTGGCCTAATTTAAAGCCTGAGTTACCAAAACTCTCTAAAGTGATTGTTGATGAGAATCGACCTTTAGTTTTTGGCCTACTTACTTGGCTTTGCAAGCGAACTTCTTCAATACACTCCTCAGGCAATTCTCGTAAAAAACGGCTAGCTTTATGATGTTTTTCTTGGCCATACAAACGACGACTTTCGGCATGACACAGATATAATTTCTCCATCGCACGTGTCATACCCACATAACACAAGCGGCGCTCTTCTTCTAAGCGGCTAATATCTTCAACCGACTGTTGCGAAGGAAACATACCTTCTTCTAAGCCAGCAATAAATACCAATGGAAATTCAAGACCTTTAGCCGAGTGCATCGTCATTAATTGCACTGCTGACTCATAGTCATCAGCTTGAGATTCACCGGACTCTAGCGCTGCATGGGTTAAAAATGCGGTTAATGGGCTTTGCTCTTCTTCTAGCTCAGGATCCACTTCAAAAGTCTGACAGGCCGTAACTAACTCATTTAAGTTTTCAATACGTGCTTCTGCACGCTCACCTTTCTCTGCTTGGTACATGGCCTTAAGACCAGAGTGCTGTATAACGTGATTAGCTTGTTGATCTAGGTTCAAATGACTCGAGTCATCTTCTAGTCGATCAATAACATCTAGAAACTGCTGAATAACTTTAGCACTACGACCTTTTAATTGCTCATTTTGCATCATCTGCTGGCAAGCTTGCCACAAAGTACACTCTAAGCTTCTCGCGGCGTCACGTACTAAACTCAAGGTTTGATTACCAATGCCACGTGTGGGTGTATTAATAATGCGTTCGAAGGCTGCATCGTCATCACGATTGTTTAATAAACGTAAGTAGGCAAGGGCATCTTTAATTTCTTGGCGTTCAAAAAATCGTAAACCACCATAAATTCGGTATGGTAATTTCGCTTGAATAAGCGCTTCTTCCATCAGACGCGATTGCGCGTTACTACGGTACAAAATAGCAACATTATCTAATGAGCCACCATTTTTTTGCCACTCAGCTATCCGGCCTGCAATAAAGCGTGCTTCGTCAATCTCATTAAACGCGGTATAGATAGATATCTTTTCACCGGCATCACCATCAGTCCACAAATCTTTGCCAAGGCGATTACTATTGTTGCCAATTAACTGGTTTGCGGCCTTAAGAATATTGGCTGTTGAGCGATAGTTTTGCTCAAGTTTAATGGTTTGTGCGCCATCAAAGTCTTGTAAAAATCGTTGAATATTCTCAATTTTTGCTCCACGCCAGCCATAAATAGATTGGTCATCGTCACCAACGATCATCACGTTGCCACTTTTCTTGCCTAGCATGTTCAGCCACGCATATTGAATAGCGTTAGTATCTTGAAACTCATCAACTAAAACATGAGCAAAACGCTGTTGATAATGTTGTAATAATTCAGGATTATTAAGCCAGAGTTCATGAGCTCTGAGTAACAGTTCAGCAAAATCGACTAATCCTGCACGATCACAAGTATCTTGATAAACTCGGTAAACTTTAACAAAAGTTTCTTCCGTTAGATCAAATTGAGCATCGATATGCTGCGGACGTAAACCTTCATCTTTTTTGCCATTGATATACCAAAGAAATTGCTTGGCTGGCCAGCGTTTTTCATCAAGTTCTAACGAACGCACAATACGTTTAATCATGCGAAGTTGATCATCAGAATCAAGTACTTGAAAGCTTTGTGGTAGTTTCGCTTCTTGAAAGTGCATGCGCAGCAAACGATGCGCTAAGCCATGGAATGTTCCTACCCACATACCGTGCACATTACCGTCAACGGTTTGCTCAACACGCGCACGCATTTCAGCCGCAGCTTTATTAGTAAAAGTTACGGCTAAAATACTATGAGGGGACGCTTGCTCAACTTTCATTAACCAAGCAATACGCTGCACTAACACTCGCGTTTTACCGCTACCAGCACCAGCAAGCACCAACATATTTTGTAAAGGCGCTGCAACAACATCTCGCTGCTTGTCGTTCAACGAATCAAGTAATTCAGAAACATCCATAGAAAGGTAAAATCAATAACAAAAATATAGCGCTATAATAGCAAGTTAAGCGCTATTTTGATAATGCAATCGGGCAAACATTCAATTGACATATTTATATTTTGAGCAATAACAAAGCACTAAAGCTTTAAAAGACAAGAGCCTATAAAACTATTTTGCTTAGTTGCTCAACATTATCAAGGGCAAGAGTAGGTAAAACTTTCAATCTTTTACCTACTTGGTACTGGTTTAGCCAAGCCGTTTGGCAGCCTGCATTAATCGCACCAAAAACATCATTTTTACCACAGTCGCCAACATGTAGTAGCTGCTCAGGGCTTATTTGTAAGGCCTGGCAGGTTTTATCAAACATATCTCGATCAGGCTTTAATTTATTTTCGATAGAAGCGTGGAAGTGATGAGTAAAGTATTGAGCAATGCCTATTTTATCGGTATCAACATTACCATTGGTAATCGCCACTAACGGCATTCTAGTTTTAAGGTAGCGCAGAAAGTCATGAGTATGTTGCGGCAAAGTAAAATTGCTACGTTGTTCAACAAAGTAGCCTAGTGCATTGTCAGCAAAAACTGTCGCCTCAGCATCCGCTAAGCCAAGTGACAAAGCACCTAAAAAATAACTTTTCTGTCGCAGCAAACCAACGTCGTGCCTTAACTCTGGTGCTAGCAATAATGCTTGCTGGCGAAAAGGCCACCAAAAGCGAAAATCAAAACTGTATGAGTGATTACCCAATACCTGAGCAGTAAACGTATCTTTAAAGTATTGGACCATCTTTTGATCAGTTGCCAACATAATCGGTTGATTACTGTAAAGCGTATCGTCTAAATCAAAACTGATCGCATGAAAAGGCTGTAAACGTCGATAAAATCTCACAATATAATGGCCTAATACAGCTGTTGGTGAAGTAGTTTTGCTACCAATTTTTTAAATTGTCCTAACAACAAGGTGTCCATACGTGGATCAAAATGCTCAGCATCTCGACTACTAATAGCTAAAAAGCCGAGATCTTCTTGTAGGTGGGTTAAACGCACTAGAACCACAGAACCGCTAGTTGGCTGAGAAAATATTAATTCTTGTTCACTTTGTTGTAAACGGCCAAAATAGTATTGCTCTTTACTCAATCTGTTTTCAATAATTTCGCTACAATCGCTCACAATTAAAGAGTCATGCTGAACAGCTGTTGGCTGAACTAGCCATAGCTTCAATGAATCTAGTGACAATAATTGTGTGGTTGCTTGATGTAAACAGTCTAATAACTCAGTCGCTGTCGTGCAGTCTAATAAACGCAAGTAGAGGTCGCTATACAAGGCGAATAATTGCTCATTTTGATTAGCAATCACCATCAATTGTGTAATTTCCTCTTCTAGGTTGTGAATTTTTTGTCGCTGTTGTGATAATTGTCGTTCTACTAAAGAAATCGTGCCACGCTGATGATCAGGCAGTCTTAAGCTGCTAACAAGCTCAGCTTGACGGTTAAAAAATTCAGGGTGTTGTTGCAGATAACTAACGATTAATTCATCAGTTAACTTGATGTCTTCAGTCGACATAAGGGTGTCATCACTTGATTGCATAGCTTTACTTTTATCTTGCTTCATAGATTTATTTGACCGTCGAAAACATGCACGGCGGGACCTGTCATTTTTACTGAATTGCCTGGGCCTTTCCAAAATATTTTCAATTGGCCACCAGGCAAATCAACTAGCACTTGTCGATTGAGTTTTTTTTGCATTTGGCCAACGACCACCGCGGCACAAGCCCCACTACCACAAGCTAAGGTTTCAGCAGCACCACGTTCATAAACACGGAGTTTAATATATTCAGGTGATACTACTTCCATAAAGCTAATATTGGCTTGTTGTGGAAAACGTTCGTGTAGCGACAATGCTGCTCCTAACTTTTCTACCGGCGCTTTTTTTACATCATCAACGGTTAAAACACAGTGAGGATTACCCATGGAAACAACCCCACAGAGCACAGTTTCATCTTCACTACGCAGAATGTAGGTGCCTTCTTCTTTTTGCGCGGTAAAAGGGATTTTACTTGGCTCAAATTGTGGTACCGGCATATTCACTGAAACGTTACCATCTCGTTCAATAAATAAGGTCATTTTACCTGATTGCGTTGATACCTTAATTTTATGTTTATTGGTTAAGTTTTTTAAACGCACAAACTTAGCAAAACAGCGAGCACCATTACCACATTGCCCAACTTCGCTACCATCAGCATTAAAAATCCGATAATGGAAATCCAAATCGGGGTCGTATGGCGGTTCAACAACCAGTACTTGATCAAAGCCAACACCAAAATTTCGATCAGCAAGCTGCTTAATTTGTTCATTCGACAAATAAACATTTTGGGTAACATTGTCGAGCACGAGAAAATCGTTACCTAAACCGTGCATTTTAGAAAAATTTACTAACATCTACACCTAATCTCACACTACAAAGGTAATAAGCTTTCGCCTTGCCATAATTGGCTGAGCGTTTCACGCTGTCTTATTAAGTAACTTTCGCTACCGTCCACCATAACTTCAGCGGCACGTGGCCGACTATTATAATTAGAGCTCATGGTAAAACCATAAGCGCCAGCACTGCGCACGGCGAGTAAATCACCAGAACGTATTGCCAATGTACGATCTTTACCAAGAAAATCACCCGTTTCACATATTGGGCCAACCACATCATATTGTGCACTAGCCACATCATCACGTTGTTCAACAGGAATAATAGCTTGCCATGCTTGATACAGCGCAGGTCTGATCAAATCATTCATTGCCGCATCAACAATCGCAAAATTACGTTCTTCACTGGTTTTTAAATACTCGACTTCAGTCACCAAAATACCGGCATTCGCCATTACCGCTCGGCCAGGCTCATAAATCAGTGTTAGCTCTCGACCAACTAATTTTTCAGCAATAGCTTTGGCATATTCATTCGGGTGCGGTGGTTTTTCATCATCATAACAAACGCCTAATCCACCACCGACATCAATATGTGAAAGCACAATACCTTGCTCAGCTAATTGGTCAACTAGCTTTAATACACGATCTAAGGCATCTAAAAATGGTAACACTTCGGTTAGCTGTGAACCAATATGACAATCAACACCTTGAATATTAATATGCGATAAGCTCGTCGCATATTGATATAACTCTGGAGCTTGCTCAATGCTAATGCCAAATTTATTTTCTTTTAAGCCGGTCGAAATATAAGGGTGGGTACCCGCGTCAACATCAGGATTAACCCGAAGAGAAATTGCCGCAATTTTATCAAGCTTTTCAGCGACAGCTTGAATACGATCTAACTCTGCTGGTGATTCAACATTGAAACAATAAATACCAAGATTAAGCGCAAAAGCAATTTCTTCTGACGTTTTGCCGACACCAGAAAACACCACTTTTTTTGGATCGCCACCGGCCTCAATAACCCGCATCAATTCGCCTTTAGAAACAATGTCAAAGCCTGATCCTAGACGCGCCATCACATTAAGCACCGCAATATTACTGTTAGCTTTTACCGCATAACAAACAAGGTGCGGACGCTCGCCAGCTGCTTGGTCAAAAGCATGCCAGTGGCGCTCAATAGTCGCACGAGAATAAATATAGAGTGGTGTACCGTATTGCTTTGCTAATTCAGCGACCGGACATTGCTCGGCGTATAATGAATGTTGTTTACGATTGAAGAAGTCCAATGCCGTTGCCCCTACTGTTCTAAACTAGTTTTATCAGTATTTTTATCAGTTTCTTCACTTGTTTTTGGTAAGTTCTCTTGCTGTTGCTCAGGAGTTTGGTATAAAGGACCTTTAATGCCACAGCCTGTTATGGTTGCCAAACTAAGCAAACTGATGAAAATAATTACAATTTGTTTATGCATAATTGATTTATTCGATTTTTTTCCCATGATAGACGTTTTATAATCCCATGACCAATAATTACCAAGCAAAGATGAAAGAATCATAAAGCTCAGGTAAAAAGGAACGATTAATGAATGACAGTCAATACAATTTAGCTGCTGATGATATCTTACTTGCAGTAGAAGAAGCCATCGAAGATTGCGGCTGCGATATCGATTACGAAGGTGTTGGCGGCTTATTAACCCTAACATTTAAAAATAACAGTAAAATCATCATTAACAAGCAAGCGCCCTTACATGAAATTTGGGTAGCAACAAAGTTTAACGGTCATCACTTTCATTTTGAAAATGAACAGTGGGTTGATAAGCGCGGCGGCGGAGAACTGTGGAAGTTTTTATCTGATGCAGCCAGCAAACAAGCAGAAGAAAATATCGTCCTCTCTGCGCAATAAACATTAAATAAGGTAATTGAAATGACGCAACAAACCGTACGTATTGCAACGCGAAAAAGCGCACTGGCGCTGTGGCAAGCAGAGTATGTAAAAGCACAACTTGAGCACTTTCATCCGGGCATCAATGTTGAACTTGTACCGATGACAACCAAAGGCGATATCATTCTCGATACACCGCTAGCAAAAGTTGGCGGCAAAGGTTTGTTTGTCAAAGAGCTGGAAGTAGCGATGTTGGAAAACCGTGCCGATATTGCCGTACATTCTATGAAAGATGTGCCCGTAGAGTTTCCTGAAGGCTTGGGTTTAGAAATCATTTGCCCTCGTGAAGACCCTCGTGATGCTTTTGTTTCTAATACCATTAACAGCTTAGCCGAGTTACCTCATGGTGCCATTGTTGGTACTTCAAGTTTACGTCGTCAATGCCAAATTAAAGCCATGCGTCCGGATTTAGATATTCGCGATTTACGTGGTAACGTCAATACCCGTCTTAAAAAGTTAGACAACGGAGAGTATGACGCCATCATACTAGCAGCTGCAGGCTTGATTCGTTTAGAGATGCCTGAGCGTATTCGTGAATATATTGCCGCAGAAGTTATGCTGCCGGCAAATGGTCAAGGTGCTGTCGGCATTGAATGTCGTACTGATGATGCAACAATTAAAGCATTATTAGCGCCATTAGCCTGCGAAGAAACACGTATTCGTGTGATCGCTGAGCGAGCCATGAATCGTGCACTTGAAGGTGGCTGTCAAGTTCCTATTGGTAGTTATGCTGTACTTAACGGCCAAGAACTACATTTACGAGGCTTAGTTGGCGCTGTCGATGGTAGTGAAATACTCACCGGTGAAGTGCATGGCAAGCTTACTGAAGCTGAGCAGTTAGGCAACCAGTTAGCAGAAGACTTGTTAGCTAAAGGTGCTGATAAAATTCTCCGCCAAGTATACCAGCAAGCTTAAATAACTTTGCTGCGCTCTAAAAACCGAGCGCAGCGCAAATCAGCGCCTACGCGATGGCATTCAGCCGTTAATATTGTTCATATTATCAATATTTTTAGTAAAATCGACTACTTGCAGCCATCAAAACATGGCATCAACGTCTGATAAAATGTATCTTAAGCCATAAGTGCTGTTGAACGCGCTATTTATAGTGCTGTTGAATCTATAAAATTGGCGAGTTAAGTCATTCAATGTCATTTTTAGCTATGATAAAGACCGATTAACTAACAGGTTAAGTTGTCTGTAAAATAATTCAAAAGTTGATAGTCTGGGTCAGCAGTAAAGATCAGCAGACCTAAGTAACGCTTTATTGAAAATCATAGTAAACTTAATGAAAGCTTCGCACGGTTTCTGGCAAGATAATTGTTTGTGGCTTTTTACAAGTTAACGTATTTACAGCGCAAATAAAATATAAGCGAATATATTCAATATCCCTGACGCCAATATGTGAGATAGGATCAGTTCATGAGCGATAAAAAAGACCCAGAGCAAACTAAGCCTGAGAATAAAACATCAGCTGTCAGCAGTAATACGAATCAGCAAACTGATATATCAACTTCAATTGATATTAGCTCAGCGCTTTTAGAACCGTCCAATAAATCAAACAAAAATGAGCAAGCCTCAAAAAAAAGCTCAGGCACTGAAAAAAACACCAGCCAAACCACATCATCAATAGATAAAAATCATGATAAGAGCACAGCAACAGTGAAAAATTCTGCTTCGACAACATCAACCACAGCTAATACTAAAGCAACGCAAAAAAGTAACCTTCCTAAGCATAAAGTTTCAAAGCTCGCAATTTTAGCAATCATTCTTGCTTTATTAGCTATCGCTGCCAGTGCCGGACATTACTATTGGAGTGAATTACAAAAAGCACAATTTAGTCAACAACTAAGCGCCGAACTACAAAAACAACAACAGTTAAGTCAAGCGCAAATTGTACAGCAGTTCTCGCAAAAATTAGCGCAACAACAGCAAGCACATAATACCCAACTTAAAGAGCTAAAAACTAGCATTGAATACAATACAGAAAATAGTATTCTTGAGTTGCAAAAACAGCAGCAGCAACAAATGGCAAATTTACGCCAGAATCAACCAAACGACTGGCTATTAGAAGAAGCTGAATATCTCATCAGAGTAGCAGCAAGAAGCCTGTGGTTAGACAAAAACACCAGCACAGCCATCAGTTTACTTAATGACGCTGATTTACGTATACAAGAACTGAACGATCCACAATTTTTAGTACTGCGTCAAACCATTCAACAAGATATTGCTAAATTACAATTATTACCAACATTAAAAACTGATGAAGTGATTTTAAAATTAATGGCGCTCGACCAGCAGATCAAACAGCTGCCGCTAGCCATGGTTGATGTTCCTGATAACAGCGATAAAGAAAGCAGCCTTGAGTTAACCGAAAATGTCAGCGACTGGCGAACTAATTTAGCAAAAACATGGCGTAAATTTATTGCTGATTTTATCACTGTAAACCGCAGGGCTGGTAATGTTGAACCTTTAATGTCTCCAGATTTTCAACAAAACTTAAGAGAAAACTTAAGCCTTAAATTACAAACCGCTACTTGGGCAGCTAGCAAGGCAAATAGTGATATTTACCGTCAATCACTTGATGACATCATAAACTGGCTCAATAACTATTTTGATATGTCGCACCAAGCAAACCAAAATTTTGTCAAAGCGCTCGATGCTTTAAAAAATGAAACAATAAATGTAACGTATCCCAATGATCTCGCAGCATTAAAAGCGATACGCCAAATATTATCTGACCAACAGCCACCGATCATTGAGCCAATAAAAATTGAGCAACAAGAGGGCGTATAATGAAACGATTATTAATAGTAGTATTGTTATTTCTGAGCGCTGTTGCCCTTAGCCCGATATTGATTGGTGAAAAAGGTTATATTTTAATTGCTATGGGCGATTTAACCATAGAGTCAACCGTAGTAACAGCAAGCATCATGTTGATACTCAGTTTTATTGCTTTGCTTATGGTGTTGAAGTTTTTCCGTGGCGGACTAAACTTTAGTTTTGCAGCTTGGAACAAAATAGCCTTTGCCAATCGTCGCAAAGCCCTCAGAGATCTCAATAAGGGTATTGCAGCCTATGTATTAGGTGACTACAAACAAGCAGAACACTTACTTGCTAAGTCAGCTGAAGCCTCCTCTTTTGAACATATTGCCTATCTTGTTGCCGCTGATGCTGCACAAAAACAAGCATTAAAACCAAACACTGATCATTATTTAGCCTTGCTTGAACAAAAATCTAACACCCTAAAAACGGCAGGATTAGAAGCGGTCTTAATTAAAATAAAATTACTGATCGGTCAGCAAAATTATGCGCAAGCTCGAAAGATTATTGATGAGCACCACAAACATATTGGTCATGATGCTCGACTATTATCATTAGAAATAACATTAAGCTTAACTGAGCAACGCTTTGATTATGTTATTAAACAGCTTAATGCGGCTAAAAAACAAAAAAGTATCGCGAATGAAACCATTACCTTATGGCAACAACAAGCATTTTACGGCGCTTTTAATGACCGCATTAAGCAACAAGATAATGAGGCGTTAATGTTATTCTGGCAACAGTTGCCCAAAAAAGACAAACAATCAGAAACAGTTGTGCTTGCTTATTGCCAGGTCTTAGCTGAAAACCAAATTAACCAACCTTTAGCGAAATTATTACTACCAATAATAAAAAAAGGCGCTAATACCTCCTTACTATCAGCAATAAGAACTTTACCTATTGCTCAGCCAGATAGTTTAATGGCCGCCGCACAAAAGCACTTACATAACGAGCCACATAACGCGCTTTGGCTGTCGTTAGTTGCGCATTTCGCTACAACATCCCAACAATGGTCACTGGCTGAAAAAGCATTTAATAGCTTAGTAAACCTTGAAGAAAAACAATACGATAAAACAGATTTACTGGCTTTTGCTCAAGTACTTGAACAACAAGGTCAGCTAGATAAAGCCAATCAAGTACTGAGAAAAATTCACGCTTAAAAATTTATACGTTCTAAAAAAAATAAGCATAAAGCCCTATTTAATAACGATTAGATAATAATATTTAAACCGCTATTAAATAGGACTCTTGCCCTTTATGTTTTTGCTTTCTTTGAAAAGAGCCCTTACCTTTCTTAGCGTTAATTATTTGTTGTTTAAATAATTTTGACGTTACTACTGCCGCTAAAAAATTATCTTTAATAACACCTCGTCCCAATTCACAAGCACCTTGCTTTTGCTGGTGCTTTTTTACTTTATTTTTGCTCATTTTACACTACCTTTCAGTTGGTTTATGTTATATCAATGATGACAAATTTATTGCTTCATCACGAAAACGCGCAGAGTATATACTAATAAAAAAATTATGCACAAATATTAAATTTACCTCATTCGACACTATTGAACTAACAAATTTTAAACGTAAAATTTATGACAACAACTGATCAAACAATAAGAATTAAAGCCATTGCCCGTCATCATGGTTTATTCATTACCTTAACAGGTATTATCGCTTTAGTTATTGTCGCTTGGCTGTGTAGCTATTATTGGCAATTAGCACGCTTCCCTTTACTTTTTATGGTGCTCGCTTGCTTAGTGACTATTTTTATTGGCTTACTCAAACTAGCCGAACCTAGCTACAGTTTAATTTTAGCACCTGACACGATAACCTTTTATCATCGTCACGGGCGCTGGCAATTTCATTGGCAGCAACTTCGTAATATACACTCAGTCACCAACACGGTGGGCATAACACGCGATGAACTCAATTATGTTGGTATCAAATTAATATCAATAGAGACAATAGCGAAACATGTCTCTTTACGATTAGCAAACCGCATGATTCACGAACAAAAACCACTTATTCATTACTGCATTAAACATCAATTGCTAACATTTGACCAAGGGGTATTAAATTTTGAGCCATACATACTAGCTAACGGCGAGGTGATAAAAGGGCCATTAGCCGCTTTTCTTCATCATAGTGAGGTATTAAACCAAGCGCTTGGCGCACATATATTTATCTCAGCAAATAATTTAAATGGTTCAATTGATGGGTTTGTTGCCATAGCCAATCGCTACTTAACACAAGCAAAGACCGCTAAGATTAATACCCCATAAATGCATAAAAAAAGCGGAACAATAACATGCTCCGCCTCTGTTTAACTATGATGATTTTTTCGTTTAAATAAAGGCAAAAGCATCCGCATACATATGCTCAACTAAAGCGCCTTGCGCAACAAAATCTTCTCGAACAGCGGCAACCATTTCAAAGCGACCGGCTAGATAAATATCGTAATCGGCTAAATTATCGATATCATCCATCACAACTTTATGCACCATGCCAACACGCCCTTGCCATGCGTCATCAGGCGTTTCAATAACAGGGATAAACTTACCATTAGCTAATTGGCTAATCATCTCAGCCGTTTCGTCGAGTTCATAACAAGCACTTGGGTCACGTAACCCCCAATAAACAATCACTTCTCGTTGTGAGCTTTGCGCAACTAAATGCTCAAACATTGATTTAATGTATGAAAAACCTGTACCACCAGCAATCAGTAACAAAGGTCGCTGACTGTCTTCACGTAATTGCGCACTGCCAAAGGGCATTTCAATCGTTACTTCAGCGTTAGCTTTAATATGTTCTATGACTTGCATTGGGTAACTGTCTGAGCCAAATGCGCCAATTTGTAGTTCAATGTATTCTGCACCGGGAGCGCTAGCAATTGAAAAAGGACGTTTGTCTTCGTCACTCATAACAAAATTTAAATATTGTCCGGCAGCAAAATCAACAGCTTGGCTCGGCTTTAACAGTGCCTTGTAGACGTGTGCTGTTAAAGGAGTCAACGCAGCAACCTGACATGTTATCATTTTCATTTATCTATACCTTATTACCGCATGCTTTTGATATTCATACGGTATCATTAATTTATCGGTTATTTTAATCGTTAAGATATATCGAGTTCAGCCCAAATATCATCAACATGATCTTTAATCGCTTGAGTCATTTCGATAGGTTCACCCCATTCACGATTTGTTTCGCCGGGCCATTTATTGGTCGCATCTAAGCCCATTTTAGAGCCTAAGCCTGACACCGGGGAAGCAAAATCTAAATAATCAATCGGGGTGTTTTCAATTAACACCGTATCACGACTTGGATCCATACGTGTAGTCATTGCCCAAATAACATCTTGCCAATCACGGGCATTTATATCGTCATCACAAACAATGACAAATTTAGTATACATAAACTGGCGTAAAAACGACCAAACTCCCATCATCACACGCTTAGCATGGCCGGCATATTGCTTTTTAATCGTCACAACTGCCAAACGATATGAACAACCTTCGGGTGGCAAGTAAAAATCTTGTATTTCAGGAAACTGTTTTTGCAAAATAGGCACAAAGACTTCATTAAGCGCTACACCTAGTATGGCGGGTTCATCTGGTGGACGCCCGGTATAAGTACTGTGATAAATTGGATCTTTTCTATGGGTAACATGGGTTACCGTAAACACGGGGAAATCATCTACTTCATTATAATAACCAGTATGATCGCCATACGGCCCTTCGGGCGCTAATTCATCGGGATCTATATAACCTTCTAAAACAATTTCTGCCGTTGCTGGTACTTCTAAATCATGACTAATACATTTAGCCACTTCGGTTTTGCTACCACGCAAAAGTCCAGCAAAAGCATATTCTGAAAGTGTGTCAGGTACAGGTGTAACCGCACCTAAAATCGTCGCAGGATCAGCACCTAGCGCTACTGCAACGGGGTATTTTTCACCTGGAAATGCTTTTTTAAACTCTTGAAAATCTAATGCACCTCCACGATGAGATAACCAACGCATAATGACTTTATTACGCCCTAATAATTGATTGCGATAAATACCTAAATTTTGGCGCTCTTTATGCGGACCTTTAGTCACCGTTAAACCCCAGGTAATTAATGGTGCCACATCACCCGGCCAGCATTGCTGGATCGGCAGTTTAGTCAAATCAACAGCATCACCTTCAAGCACAACTTGTTGGCATAGCGGTTTTTTAATCACCTTAACCGGCATATTTAATACTTGTTTATATAGCGGCAACTTATCCATGGCATCACGAAAGCCTTTGGGTGGCTCAGGCTCTTTAAGCGCAGCCAATAACTTGCCAACATCGCGCAATGCACTGACATTATCTTGTCCCATTGCCAATGCAACACGGTCTGGCGTGCCAAATAAATTAGTTAAAACCGGCATACCATGAGGTTTGCCATTTTCATCAACTGGATTTTCAAATAATAATGCCGGGCCGCCTTGTCTTAAGGTTCGATCACTAATTTCTGTCATAGTTAAATGAGTCGAAATAGGCTGACGAATACGCTTTAATTGCCCTAATTTCTCTAATTGACTGATAAAGTCTCTTAAATCACTGTATTTCATATTGGGATTTGGCCAAAAATTTGTCATGCATTATAGCGGTAGATAGGCAGAAATCCCTAATCGATACCGACATCTGATGAATTATGTTGTTTTTGTATGACGGCTTGATAGCCGGCACGCACTTTTTCTACTATAGCATTATCCGTAGATTGACTAAATGCCATATACAAATCGATAGATGAAATATCTAGCTTGTAAACTGGCTTTATATTACGGCAATTAAAAGCTTCTTGGAGACATATAACTTGAAAGGTGGATTTATTAGCTGGGAATAAATCAATTCTATTTTGTTCGAATAACAATAAATTTTGCTTACCTTGAACAACCGTTGTTAAATGTTTAAAGTCATTTTTAATTAAATACTGATATACCGCACTGTCGCGCACTGTGCCTATTTTATATTGCTTAAGTTTTTCCAAAGAGGTTTGTGCATTGACTTCACTATCAATAGCGCCATACAGATAATAATCTAAGGCCATTATCTCACCAACCCATTTAAACTGCTCTGCTCTTGCGGGGGTTTTTGCGAGAGAATAAATCAAAGTATTAGGCTCATTCAATGCTAAGTGGTACGCTCTTGCCCACGGTAAAACATCAATACTGTAAGTAAAGCCTGCCATCGATAATACCTGCTCAACTAGTGCAGTTGCAGGGCCAACAACCTTACCGCCTTCAAGATATTGTAGAGGGAAGGTGTCTTCTGTTACGACTTTTATCTTAATAGCATCATGTTTAGCATGCACGTTTGTGCCATTGGCAAAACTACTTAAGAATAACAATAAGAAAATAAATGAAAAATAGCGCATTTCGCCCCCTCTAACGGTCTAAAGTTGCACACGACAAATTAAAAAGCGCGCATACTACACTATTGCAAAACATTTGTCGTTCATTTTTCATACAAAACAATAAAACCTAAAACCGCTACATGACTATATAGCGTTTAGCGTCATTAGCTCTATCAAGTATAACCACTAAAATATGCGCTCTAATGCTAATTTTTCAGAAGCTAATACTCACACTAGTGATTGATAAGAAATCAAGTAAAACTATATTTTTCAATGAGCTAGCAATTAAATAATCAAAGTACTTTATCAAACTCAAAAATATTATTTAAAAACAGCTACTTTAGAGGCAAAAAAACCAGCAAATGCTGGTTTTTTAACTAGATATTATTATGGATTATTGACGCTTCATCGAATCAAAAAACTCGTTATTAGTCTTAGTCATGGCTAACTTGTCAATCATGAATTCCATCGCATCAATTTCGCCCATTTCATGAACTATCTTACGTAATATCCACATTTTTTGTAATTCATCAGGTTTAGTTAACAACTCTTCACGACGAGTACCACTGCGGTTAAAGTGTATAGCAGGGAAAACACGCTTTTCAGAAATCTTACGTGATAAGTGTAATTCCATATTACCCGTACCTTTAAATTCTTCGTAGATAACTTCATCCATTTTAGAGCCTGTTTCAACAAGCGCTGTAGCAATAATAGTTAAACTCCCACCTTCTTCGATATTACGTGCAGCACCAAAGAAACGTTTTGGACGATGTAAAGCATTCGCATCAACACCACCGGTAAGTATTTTACCTGATGATGGAATAACGGTGTTATAGGCACGTGCTAAACGCGTAATTGAATCAAGTAAAATCACCACATCTTTTTTGTGTTCTACTAGGCGCTTGGCTTTTTCGATAACCATTTCTGCTACTTGTACGTGACGGTTTGCTGGCTCATCAAAGGTTGAAGCAATAACTTCACCTTTAACCAAACGACGCATCTCAGTAACTTCTTCTGGACGCTCATCAATCAACAATACCATTAACTCAGCATCAGGGTGATTGTGGGCAATACTTTGAGCAATATTCTGCAGTAATAACGTTTTACCGGCTTTTGGCGGAGCAACAATCAAACCACGCTGGCCTTTACCAATCGGAGAGGCTAAATCTAAAACACGAGCTGTAATGTCTTCAGTTGAACCATTACCACGTTCCATGATCATGCGATCGGTTGGATGTATTGGTGTTAAGTTTTCAAAAAGGATTTTATTGCGAGAGTTTTCAGGGCGGTCAAAATTAACTTCATTTACTTTCAGGAGTGCAAAGTAGCGTTCACCGTCTTTTGGTGGACGAATTTTACCAGCAATGGTGTCACCGGTACGCATACTGAATCTGCGTATTTGGCTTGGCGATACATAAATATCATCAGGGCCTGCTAAATAGGATGAGTCCGCCGATCGTAAGAAACCAAAGCCGTCTTGTAGAATTTCTAAAACACCGCTACCAAAGATATCTTCACCGCTTTTAGCGTGGGCTTTTAAAATAGCAAAAATAATGTCTTGTTTGCGGTTACGAGCCAAATGCTCCAATTTCATTGTTTCTGCGAGTTTGACTAGCTCGCTGATAGACTTTTCTTTAAGTTCGTTAAGATTCATAGTGGGGGTTTCTTAGACTATTTAGGTTGTTATGCTGTGCCGTTTGGCAATTTAGGATGTTTGAGTATGGTATTTGAAATGTTATTTTCGTTCGAATGTTAAATTTAGCACTAAAAACAAAACAGGTAAAGGATCACGTGCTTGATCTTTTGCTAAAAAGCAAAAAGGCCCGAATTACGGACCTTTTTTTTATAAATTGTTATCAATAAACTCTTTTAATTGAGTTTTTGATAATGCGCCAACTTTGGTGTCGGCAACAGCACCATCTTTAAATAGTAATAGTGTTGGAATACCACGAATACCATATTTAGGTGGGGTGTTAGAGTTTTGATCTATGTTTAATTTGCCAATAGTTAATTTACCAGCATATTCTTCAGCCACGTCATTTAACAACGGTGCAATCATTTTACATGGGCCACACCATTCAGCCCAGAAATCAACTAGAACAAGACCTGATGCATTAATTACATCAGTATCAAAACTATCATCAGTTAACTGAACAATTTTATCGCTCATTTATATCTCCATTAAAGGTGGCCTATAGCCAATTGGTTAAGATTATACCTTCATCACAATTAATTACCAACAATCATATATAACAGTTATTAGTAAAATAAATCAAAATCAACTAATAGCATTAAATTATTAGTGCTTTTATGTGAATCTAATTTTTATTAATAGCGTAACCTGTTAAGCTAGCGGTATGAAAAAAACACACTTAACAGAAATAAAGTTCTCGGAACTTAAACTCGAGCCTACCGTTATTAGCGGCCTCGCATCTATGGGCTTTGAATATTGTACTGCAATTCAAGCAAAGTCTCTTCCTATACTCATGACAGGCAAAGATATCGCCGGTCAAGCACAAACTGGTGAAGGTAAAACCATTGCCTTTTTAGCGGCAACATTTCATCATTTACTACAGAAAAAAGATGTTAGCCACAATCAACCGCGTGCGCTAATTATGGCACCTACGCGTGAGCTTGCAATTCAAATTCATCGCGATGCTATTGCAATGGCAAAAAGTACCGGATTACGCCTTGGTATTGTATATGGTGGCGAAGGTTATGAAAGTCAACGCCAAGAGCTTGAACAAGGGGTTGATATATTAATCGGCACTTGTGGTCGTTTACTTGATTACCTAAAGCAAGGTATTTATAACCTTAACAATATTGAAGTAGTTGTACTTGATGAAGCTGACCGCATGTTCGATCTTGGCTTTATCAAAGACATTCGTTATATGTTTGGTAGAATGCCGGCGGCGACAGATCGCTTAAGCATGCTATTTTCAGCAACACTGTCTTTCCGCGTAAAAGAACTCGCCTTTGAACATATGAATGATCCGGACAGTGTAGAAGTTGAACCCGATCAAAAAACCAACATTCGTATTACCGAAGAATTATTTTACCCTTCTAACGAAGATAAAATGTCTTTACTACAAACATTGATTGAAGAAGACTGGCCAGATAAAGCGATCATCTTTGCTAATACAAAGCATGTTTGTGAAAAAATACATGCTCACCTTGAAGCCGACAATATTAGAGTTGGTATGCTTACTGGTGATGTGATCCAAAAGAAACGTTTGAAAATTTTAGAACAGTTTACTGACGGACAATTAGATATTCTAGTTGCCACAGACGTAGCTGCTCGTGGACTTCATATTCCAGCCGTTACCCATGTATTTAATTATGACTTACCTGACGATTGTGAAGATTATGTGCACCGTATTGGTCGTACGGGTCGAGCTGGAGCAACAGGACATGCCATTAGTTTAGCTTGCGAGCAATATGTATTTAACTTGCCTGCCATTGAAAGCTACATTGAACATGAATTGCCAGTTAGCAAATATGATCATGAAGCCTTATTGACTGACTTACCTAAGCCTAAACCGCGCCCACGTCGTCATAAACCACATAATGGTGGTCAAAACCGTAGTCGTAGCACCGGCAATAGGCCACAAAGGAATAGTTAGACAATGACGATCACTTCAATGGAGACTTCATCAGCTCTGTATGCTGTGGTCGATTTAGGCTCTAATAGCTTCCATATGTTGATTACTCGACAGCTTGCCGATAGCGTGCAAGTTGTTGATAGAGTAAAACGCAAAGTACGCCTTGCGGCCGGCTTAGACTCCAATAATATTTTATCTGAGCAGGCTATGGCCAAAGGCTTAGAGTGTTTAAGTTTCTTTGCTGAACGCCTACAAGATATCCCCAAAAGCAATATTCGCATCGTCGCAACAGCCACATTAAGACTAGCAGAAAATAGAGCTGACTTTATTGCCCAAGCAGAGCTTATTTTAGGCCATCGCATTAGTCTATTAAGTGGCATTGCTGAGGCTGAATATATCTATCTTGGTGTGGCACATACTAATTGCAGTGCCGATAAACGCTTAGTGCTGGATATTGGCGGCGCTAGCACAGAATTAATTGTTGGGCACGGTTTTACCATAAAGAAAGCACATAGCCTTAACATGGGCTGCGTCACTTTCAATCAGCAATATTTTCCAAAGGGTACACTCACAGCTGATAACTTTTCTCGCGCGATAGCAGCCGCAGAACTGGCTATCAAAACAGTGAAAGCAGAGTTTTGTGATATTGGCTGGCAGTGTGTACTGGGCGGGTCCGGCACCATGCAAGCATTAGCCGAAATATTAATTTATCAACACAAGCCAACAGTAATTTCATTAAACTTTTTGTACCAAGTACAAACAGAGTTACAAACTTTTGATAACATAAGTTGTATCAATTTAGCGGGGTTATCATCAGAAAGAAGCCCTGTTATTGCCAGTGGATTAGCAATTTTAATTGCCTTGTTTAAACAGTTTGCTATCGAAAAATTAACTCTATCAAGTGGCGCATTGCGTGAAGGCTTACTCTATGAAATGTTACCCGATAGCCACACTATCAACATTCGTCAACGAACAATTAGCGCACTTTCTCAACGCTTTCATGTCGATCAACAACACGCACAAAGTATTAAACAGCAAGTCAGTATTATTTTTACTCAGCTAAAAAACACTTGGGATTTGCCCAACGACAATGCCTTTGAAATATTACAGGCAAGCTGTGATTTACATGAAATTGGTTTATTGCTCGAATACAAATACCACCAACGACACAGCGCCTATATTCTTAAACATGCAGATTTAGCTGGCTTTAGCCAATCAGATCGTCAACTCCTAGTTACCTTTGTTAGCCTTTACAAGGGTGATATAAATCAGGCGCTTATTGAACAGCAAGCGTCGATAGATGCTAAGTACGCTATGAAGTTGCTCATTATCCTACGGTTAGCCGTTATATTATGCCGTCGCCGTAAAGACGATAAATTGCCGAATTATCAGATAACAGCAAACGATAAAAGCCTGAATTTATTTTTATCAGCAACATGGCTAAAGCAACATGCACTTATTAGTGATGAGTTAAAGCAAGAAAATGTCCACCTCAACCGCTTAGGTTATACCCTAAACATTAAGTGCTAATATTTACTTGATGTAAAATGGTGACGATATCTACATCAGTTTTGTTTGTATTAATGATACTCATATCGCACTAAGTGAGCACTTATCTAGCTGGATATAATAAGGCCGCGCTATACAGCACGGCCTTACAATAATATTAATCTAGCGGGAAATGAATAGCTAAATTCGCTATTTTTTCTGTGCTTCTTCTTTTAACCAACGGGCAACTTGCTTAGCAAAATAGGTTAATATACCATCAGCACCTGCACGTTTAAATGCTAATAAACCTTCCATTACACAAGGCTTTTCGGCTAACCAACCATTTTGTATAGCTGCCATATGCATGGCATATTCACCGCTCACTTGGTAAGCATAAGTCGGTACTTTGAAATTATCTTTTACACGACGCACAATATCTAAATATGGCATGCCTGGCTTCACCATCACCATGTCAGCGCCTTCATAAATATCTTGTGCAACTTCATGCAACGCTTCATCGCTATTAGCAGGATCCATTTGATAAGAGAATTTATTACCACCTTTAATGTTACCTGCTGAACCTACCGCGTCACGAAAAGGGCCATAGTAGCTTGAAGCGTATTTGGCTGAATAAGCCAGTATTTTAGTGTTAACTAAATTGTGTTGCTCTAATTCTTCCCGAATCGCACCAATGCGACCATCCATCATATCAGAAGGGGCAACAACATCAGCCCCCGCTTGTGCATGCGACAAGGCTTGTTTGACCAAAATATCTTTCGTTACTTCATTAAGCACATAACCATTATCATCAATAATGCCATCCTGACCGTGTGTGGTGAAGGGGTCTAAAGCAACATCGGTGATCACACCTAAGCTTGGAAATTTTGCTTTTACCGCTCGTACTGTACGTTGTGCTAAACCCTCAGTATTATAAGCTTCTTCTGCCATCAAGGATTTTTTATCTGCTGGCGTGACCGGAAAAATAGCAATAGCCGGCACACCTAAATCAACCAACTCCTGACATTCTACTAATAATAAATCGATACTTTTACGCTCTACACCCGGCATAGACTCAATAGCCTCACACTGATTTTCGCCTTCTAAAACAAACACGGGATAAATTAAATCATCAACACTTAACTGATGCTCAGACATTAAACGTCGTGAAAAATCATCGGAGCGCATACGGCGCATACGACGAGCGGGATATTGGCCAAAGACGTTATTCATACTCATTTCCTATCATAGTTTAAATTTCACTTAGCAAGCTTACTTGCACTTGATTTCGACCTGCTTGCTTAGCTTTATATAGTGCTTTGTCTGCACTGGCGAAAATAATATCAGGCGTCACACCTTGCTCTTGTTGATAGGTTGCAACACCACAACTTACGGTTAAATCAATAATAATATCATCATCAAAAATTTGTTGTTTATAAGTACTTTGACAAATATCTTGCGCTAATGCTAAAGCACCTTCAGCATCAGTTTCAGGAAGAATTAAACAAAACTCTTCACCGCCATAACGACAGCCGACATCAGTACTGCGGCGTAATAAGGATTTAATTCTCTTTGCCACTTCGACAATGCACTTATCTCCAGTTAAATGGCCATAACTATCATTGACCAGCTTAAAATGATCGATATCAATCAAAATAATACTTAATGGCGTTAAATTACGACGACTACGTCTAAATTCCGCCATAATTTTTTGATCATAATAGCGACGATTATAAAGCCCAGAGAGTTCATCTAAGGTGTTTTTTTCTTTTAATTCTTGATTAACTGCCTCGAGTTCTTGTAAAGCAATATTCAATTCTAAAGTTCTTTCTTGTACACGACTTTCTAGCTGCTCTTGGCTTTCCTCTTGTAGAGCCAATAGTTTTTGCTGGGCAAGATCAGAGGCTCTAGCACTTGCTAAAACTTGTTGCTGAGCTAACTTTTCATCACGTAAGTGGTAATAGTATTTACGGCCCATTAAGTAGGTGACCATAATCGCCATCAACCAAAAAGCCAACATATCAAGACCGTTAATGACTTGAGTGGAAAACTGCCAATAATGTAGTAAATAATTAATAAAATTAAAGCTTAATGACACCAAAAGTGTCAGGGAAAATATCATTGACAAGCGTTGTTCTTGAACCTTTCTAACGATATACAAAAGTGCGATCAAGCTAATGCTAACTAAGGTTTGTGTTAATAGCCAAACAGGTGTCTGGGTAAAAAAATAAGCTAACGGCACGGCAAGCACCATGATAAAGGATAAGCGCAATAATAATTGATAAGATGTAGCTTCGAATTTTTTTAGTGTGTAAAACTTAATGGTAAAAGCAAAAAGAATAAGATGTGACAAGCAAGCAAGTAATAAACCTTCAATTTTTAATAATTGATGATTTTCAGTAAATATCATCAACAGTGAAACACCACCGGTCACCAAAATACCTAAAGATTTTATGGCAAAAAATATTGCCAAAATAACCATACTGTAACTACGTAGTGCACGCGCCCAAGCAAAACACATTAACGACAGAATTAAGCCACTACCAATAAATATTTGTTGAATATATGGCTGCATTGGTAAAACAATCTCAGCTTCAACGAATGCAACGCTGTGTTCACCATCAGCCTGCACAGTGATCGGCAGAACTAACACGATCAAGCTCAAAGCGACAAGCCTAAATAAGCTACCCATTATTCACACTTAAATTAAATACTTGGGCGCTATTGTTAGTGGTTTGATTGATTAATTCGAGTTCACTACAACCAAGTAATTCAGCTAACATCTTCACAACATAAGGTAAATAACTCGGCTCATTTCGACTACTCTTAGGTTTAGGGCGAATAGTACGTGGCGTCAAATAAGGCGCGTCCGTTTCAATCATTAAGCGCTCTAATGGGATTAACGGCACAATATCACGCAAATTCTGTCCACGACGTTCGTCACATACCCAACCGGTAATTCCAATATACATCCCTGCACCTAAGCACTGCAGTAGTTCATTTTTATTACCTGTGAAGCAGTGTGAAACCAGAGCTGGAACTTTATCAATATAAGGTTTTAAAATTTCAAACCAAACTTGAAAAGCATCTCGTTGATGTAAAAAAAGCGGTAAGTTTAACTGTTGTGCTAACTCAACTTGGCCTTGAAAAACACGAGTCTGATTTTCTGCTGTTGAAAAATTACGATTAAAATCTAAACCGCATTCGCCAATAGCTCTAACACAATCATGTTGTGCTAACTGGTATAGGGTTTCTAAGTAGTTTTTATCTGCCTGATCAGCATCATGTGGATGTATACCGGCTGTACAATATAAATAATGAGGGTCTTGACGACACTGTAATATCGCCTGTTTACTTTCTGCAAGATTAGTACCTGTGATTAACATAGCACTAATCTTGGCTGCTTTAGCTCGCGCCAAAACCTCTGAGCGGTCTTTATCAAAACGTGAATTAGTTAAGTTAACCCCAACATCAATCAAAGTTAAGCTACCTGTGTTTTTTATTTAAGACGTTTAATGTTAATTTTTTTATTGGAATCAGGCTGGTTTTTTTTCAAATAAACGGCATTCATAAAGCCTTTTTTTAACAATACACTATCGCCAAGTTTAATTTTTAAAAATGTACTATCCATCTGCTTCCATTGTTGACCATTTTTAAAAGTAATACGCCATTTACCGTATTGATCTTTACTTAATTTATCAATGGTAAAAACGATTTGTAAATCTTCATTAGCAACAGTTGAATGCTTAAGGTGTTCAACACCAAAATTAGCCGCTTTGATTGCCTCGTCATTCGCCTTAGATGTCAATGAAGTTTTTTTAATTTCTGCTTTTGCTGTTAATACTACATTAGCTGACTTTTTGCTTGTCACAGTTGATACTATTGCCGAACTAGCTAGTTCGTCAAAACAACCTAAGCGTGCTGAGCTGTTTTGAATTTTTGTACATTTAACTAAACCATCGTTAAGTGACTCTGCTTGTGTCGTTAATGACAGCAAACCCAACATAATTAACGATATTATAGGTGTTTTTTTCATTATTGTTCTTCCTTTGGTTCTGATTCTTCATCTTCATCGGCTCGGTAATAAAGCGATGCGATAATAATGCCTAATTCAAATAACAGTAACATAGGTACTGCCAGCATGGTTTGAGAAATAATATCAGGCGGTGTTAATAGCATCCCCACAACAAATGCAGCAACCACAATATAAGGACGTTTAGCGCGTAAACTGTCTGGGCTAGTTACTCCTGTCCAACACATTAATATAATCGCAATTGGGATCTCAAAAGCGACACCAAAGGCAAAGAACAATTTTAAAACAAAATCTAAATAGCTGCTGATGTCTGTCGCAATAGTTACACCATCGGGTGCTACCGAAGAAAAGAAGGCAAATACCACCGGAAATACCACATAGTACGCAAAAGCAATACCGGCATAAAAAAGTACTGTGCTACCAAACATTAGTGGCGCAATTAAACGCTTTTCATTCTTATATAAACCTGGGGCAATAAACGACCACAATTGATACAAAATATAAGGCATCGCAACAAAGATAGAGATAACAATTGTGAGTTTAAAGGGTGTAAAAAAAGGTGATGCTACATCAGTAGCAATCATTTGCGTATCCGCTGGCATAACGGTCAGCAGCGGCTGTGCCACATATTGATAAATATCTTGAGTAAAATAGACCAATGAACAAAAAACAACTAACACGCCTAATACCGCATGTAGTAATCGTGTTCTCAGTTCCAACAAATGATCAAATAAGGTGTAATTTTGCTTAACTGTTGAACTCATTTACCCTGCTTTTCATTTTGATTATCAGCGAGCTGTGCAACTGTCTCTGCTGAGTCAGTTGTTTTTTCAGCGGTTTGATATGGTTTATTTACCATTTCAGCGGCTTCTTTTAATGATTGTACTGAAGCAGCAACTTCCGGCGACAAGTCTTTCATACCTGTCTGCTCGGCTTTTTTTAAATTTGCATGCAGCTCTTGGATACGCAGTTCTTCGGTAAGTTCATTTTTGACTCCCTCACTAAAGCTGCGAATACTACTTATCCAGTTTCGCACGGTACGAATCGCTACAGGCAATCGTTCAGGCCCTAAAACAACTAGGCCAATAATAGCGATTAAAAGTAGTTCCCAAAAACCAATATCAAACATTAGGCTTGATCTTTTTCTTTTTCAGCAACTTTACTCTGCTCTACTGATTTATCCGTTAAGCTATCATCGCTAGCTGAATCGGCTTCTTTTTTTGCTGTTTCATCTGTTACCGCACTTTTAAAACCCTTAACTGCAGAACCCAGATCAGAGCCCAAATTACGGAGTTTTTTCGTACCAAACAACAACACAATAATCACTGCGACAATTAATAATTGCCAAATACCTATACCGCCCATAAAAATCCCCTATAATTTAATTGATTTCATTATAAAGTTTATAGAAAAAAAATCACCAACTGATATGCTAAATAATGAGGTAAAACAAATTTTGATAAAAATGTATTGTAAAAATAAGTGTTATTGGCGTATTTGCCTAGTGTTCTTTTACTTTGCATTTGCAAATTCAGCTCAAGCTTACACGTCACAAAAAGAAAAACAAACCGCTGAAGAAAAAGATGATCACTGGATGCAAGGATTGCATGAAACGGTTTCCAATTCCGTTTATCAATCTGCGCAATGGTTTGATAGTTTTTTTATCGCAGATGGCAGTGAACAACAAAGCCCAAAAACCACAGCAAAAATTCGTTTTGCTTGGTTGCCAAAAAGTCGCGATTGGAGTGAAGTTAAACCCCGCTTTCGAGTGCGGGTTAAATTACCGCACCTGCAAGATAAGGTCAGTGTTGTATTATCAGACGAAGATGACGAAGAGCTGAATAATTTACCACTCGAGTCAGCCAACACGAATTCTAAAACCGAAGATGAAAAGTTTTCTTTGGCGCTTAACTACACCGAAGATAAAAGCGACAGCCGCTTAATGAATTATCGTTTAGGGATTTCCGGTGGTGACATTTTTGTCAGAGCAAAGCACAAACGCCGCTTTGATATCAGTGAACAGCAAAGCTTTTTATTCGAGCCATCACTATATTATTACTTAGATGAGGGTTTAGCTGCCAAATTATTATTGGAATATGATTATCAATTAGATCATAAATCTCTATTTCGGGTTAATTATAGTATTCGAGGCTCGGCAGAGTTTAGCGGCATACGCTGGAAACACGGTTTTTATAAACTTAATCAAATCAATCACACAACCGCAACAGTATTAAGCTTTCAAGCTGAAGGCGAGCGTAATGGTGCACGAGGTTTCGTTGTTGATAAATACACCTTAGGCTATCGTTATCGTTTCAACGCCTTGCGAGAGTGGCTATTTTTTGAAATAGAACCTTTTCTTGAATTTCCAGAGCAAGAAAACTATCACACAACACCGGGCATCGCCTTTCGCGTTGAAGGTTTTTTCCATAAAGGGTAGCGTTATCGAGCCAACGTTATGCTCGATACATCTCTATCACATTATCTGCTATTTTAGCCTTAACTATTTTTGCAGGTCGGCTAATATGATAGCCTTGACCAAATTCACAACCAACATGCTGTAACTTTTGAAGCATAGCTTCAGACTCAATACCTTCTGCCACTAATCGATAACCAAAGTTTGTTCCCAATTCATGCAAAGCTTTAACTAATGACAAATTTTTCTCATTATGATTTAAGCTACGCACAAAGCTTCGATCGAGTTTAATAAACTCAAACGGATAACTATGTAAAAAGTTAAAAGATGATAAGCCCGCACCATAGTCATCTAATGCCAATTTGACACCAAATTCCTTCAGTTTTCGTAGGCCTTTCAAAGCTAATTCAGTATGTCGGGCAAAAGCCGATTCATTAAACTCTAAAATCAGCCGCTCAGGCTCAATCGTGTTAACGCTAATTAAATTAATTAATTTTGCCAATTGATTCGCTTGGGTTAAATGTCGACCAGATAAATTAACACCAATATAGGTATGTTTATATTCTTCTGACTGCTTCCAAAGCTTTAATTGTAGACAAACCTCTTCAATGACCAAGGTTTCAATCTCTAAAATCATACCGGTTTCTTCTGCCATAAAAAGAAACTCACTCGGGGTCAGCAAACCTTTTGTTGGATGTTGCCAACGTAACAGTACTTCAAAGCCAAGCGCTTTTGTTGAATTCAAATCTGAAATTTTCTGATAATGTAATTCAAACTGTTTACTTTGTATTGCTTGCCTTAATTCTTGCTCAAGTGTCATGCTAGCGATAAGTTGCTCACGCATACTGTCATCAAAAAACACATAACGGCCTCGTCCTAAACTTTTAGCCTGATACATTGCAGCATCAGCATCACGCAATATTTCGTTAGCGTCTTTGTAACTGACTCGGCTTTGAGCGATGCCGATACTGGCATTAGAGTACAAAGTATGACCATCAAGTTCAAAAGGTTGCGCAATTGAGTCAATAATACGAGAGGTAATTTCCTCAACATCTTCCAATGATTGTAATGAATCTAAAAGTACAACGAACTCATCACCACCTAACCTGGCTAAAATATCATTATCACGCACACAAGCGCGTAGACGCTTAGATATTTCAATTAAGAATTGATCTCCAGCATGATGGCCTAGGGTGTCATTAATCATCTTAAAACGATCTAAATCAATGAACAAAACGGCAAACCGTTGATTGGGATGTCGCTTTAAATGCCGAATGGAATAAGTTAAGCGATCGGCAAACATGGCTCTATTAGGTAATTGAGTTAACGCATCGTGATGCGCTTCATGATATAGGCGAGCTTCCGCTTTTCGACGCTCTTCAATTTGCATGCGTAAGTTCAAGTTGGTTGCTTGTAGCTCTTGAGTACGCTTATTGATCATTTTCTCAAGTGCTTCGTGGCTTTGAAGTGCTCGTTGTTGCGCTCTTTGTCGTAAAATCTCAACAGAAATATGATGACTCACGTAACGCATCAGCTCAAGATCTTTACTCTGATAAGCTGACTCATCTTGATAATGCTGTATCGCGATAACACCAAAAACTTCTCCCTGATCAGATAAAGGAGCTGCTAACCAAGCTTTAGGTAATTGACGTTCTGGATAATATTGCGTAAAAGCAGACTTTGTAACTTCACCTTGAGACGCTAAAGTGTAGACCATTCTGTCACTCAACAAGATCGGTTTTGCTTTTTTGATAGCTAACTCTGACAAACCATTACTAAGCTTTCGGGTTTCGGGTTGCGGTAACTGTTCATCGCAGTGATAAGGAAATTCCAATTCAGTTTTATCATCTGATAATAAGGCAATATAAAAATTCTTAGCAGGTAATAACTTATTGATTTCTTGGTGTAAAGCTTGATAAAAATTCTCAATAGCTTGCGATTTTGCCGTTAACTCCGAAATATTCAGTAATACTCGATGAGTTTTAACCGCTAATTGCCGCTCAACAATTTCACGTTGTAATTGCTGATTTGTTTGAGTGAGCTTTAATGTGCGCTGACGAATACTAGATTCTAATAATTCTCGACTTCGTACGCGATCAATTGCAGTTACCAGATGCTCAGCAATAAACTCTAATATTTGGCAGTCTCGCTCAGAAAAATAAAGCTTTTCATCATAACTTTGCAAAGCAATGACACCAATAACTTGTTTGCCTCGTTTTAACGGTACACCAAGCCAATCAACACATTCTGAGCCATATAAAACAATTTCATTTGCTTTAGCTAAAGCCATACGTTGTTTTTCTGAGCAGTGCATTGGTTGTTGACGCAATAACACTAAACCGGTCAGGCTTTTTCGCCAGTCAGCTAAATCAACATGCTCGCGTAAACGCATTTCTACTGGGTTATGACAGTAGGCCAATTGTAACTCATCCGAGCTATTGAGCAGCGCAATATGAAAGCTATCAGTAACCATTAAAGTTTTAATTACCGATTCAAGCGCATGATAAAATGCATCCATATCGGTCACAGCACTGGCTAATTCAGACAGTTGCAGTAAACCAGATTGCATGCTTTTAAGTTGACGATATTTTTTCAGTAGCGATTTTAATTTGGGGTGTTGCCGTATCGCATGAATATTTTCCTTCGCCTTAGGTTCCATGATGGAAATTCCATTTATTATTATTATTAGTATTATTTTTGTACGGTTAGTCTAACAAAATATAATTTTTTGGCTAGACCTTATTCAAGGGTATTGTCTATATTTCACCCAATAAAAAAAATACTGTCAGAACAATACCCATACACTCGCTGTCTCAATGTAATGGCTCACGAGAGATCAAAGTGCTTTTTTAATGCTATTAACTGGGCTTATAAAGCGAATCAAAACAAATTTTATTGATAAAAAAACCGGCAAAAGCCGGTTTTTTTGAAAAGTAACAATATTATACTGCCATTGCACCTTTAAGCTTAGCAAGGGCATTTTTCTCAAGCTGACGAACACGCTCTGCTGATATTTCATACTTATTCGCTAACTCTTGTAGAGTCGACTTATCGTCATGTAACCAACGCGTACGAATAATATCTTGGCTACGCTCATCAAGGCTGACCAACGCATTGCTTAAGCGTTTATTAGCGTGCTGCTCCCAATTTGAGTCTTCAACCTCAGTTGCAAGATCAGATTGTTTATCTTCTAAGTACTGGGCAGGAGAATATGAGCTCGCACTAGCATTATCATCATCGTCAGTTGATAATTCAAAGGCTTGGTCTTGGTTACTCATACGAGATTCCATTTCCAAAACATCTTTGGTACTTACACCTAAAGTTTCAGCAACATTGTTAACTTCATCATTGCTAAACCAGCCTAAACGTTTTTTGTTTTTGCGTAGGTTAAAAAATAATTTTCGTTGTGCCTTAGTGGTTGCTACTTTGACAATGCGCCAGTTTTTAAGCACAAACTCATGAATTTCAGCTTTAATCCAATGAACAGCAAAAGAAACTAAGCGAACACCGACTTCAGGGTTAAAGCGCTTAACAGCCTTCATTAAGCCAACATTGCCCTCTTGAATTAAATCAGCTTGTGGCAAGCCATATCCGGCATAACCTTTAGCAACATGAATTACAAAACGAAGATGCGACATAATTAATTCTTGCGCCGCTTTTAAATCATTTTCAGAATATAAACGAGTTGCTAACTCATGCTCCTTTTCAGCGGTTAGCATAGGAATGCTATAAGCTGATTGCACGTATGCCTCAATGCTGCCACTTTGTGGAACAGTTAACGCCATTGATTGCATTGATTCACTCATTTAAAAACTCCTCTATCTAATCTAACCTAGCTCGCAATAGTAACACAAATTCCCTACCATCACGACTTTATACGCCAACAGTAGCTTAGAAGACAGGGGGAAACAACACCCTCTTTCAACTTTTCGATGAATAATTTGTTAAACTTTGTCACTCATTAAAAAATTTTCTTAAAATACATAACCATGAACAATCATCAAAAGTTAGTTTACTATCTTAATGTGACGGTTTTATGTCATAGCGAGTTGTAAAATATCACCATAAGATATATAAGTATTAAAGTTTCGCTTATTAAAATTCATTATGGCGGCATTAAGTTAGAGGTGTTATGTATTCATTTATTGCCCGACAACCTATATTAGATTTAAATCAAAATGTGGTTGCGTATGAGTTACTCTTTAGAGAGGGTGAAAACAACTGTTGTCCAGATATAGACCCCGATCAAGCTACATCCAATATATTAAGTAATAATCACTTAACTTTAGGCGTAGAAAATATCACTAATGACCTGCCCGCCTATATCAATTTTCATTCTAATACGCTGATTAACGATTTTCCAAGTTTCCTAGACCCAAGTAAGGTAGTTATAGAAATATTAGAGGATGTTTCAGCAAGTGATGCCTTGCTATCAGCATGTAAGCAGCTATCAGAAAAAGGCTATCAACTTGCCTTAGATGACTATGACTTTGATCCAAAATGGCAACGTTTTTTCCCTTATATCAATATTTTGAAAATAGATGTTTTAGCCTATTCAATGCTTGAGATCAGTAGATTGGTTCGCTCATTAAACCATACGAAAATAACGTTACTGGCTGAGAAGGTTGAAACCGCCAAGCAATTCGAACAAACAAGGTTACTTGGCTTTAGCTTATTTCAGGGCTACTTCTTTGCAAGACCTGAAATGCTTAAACAAAAGAAAGTTACCAGTGCTAAGCAAAAAATCTTAGCATTGATCGGCCATGCCAATGATGAGCAATTAGACTTTGACACTATGGGCAATATTTTTAGCTCAGATCCAGGTTTAACTTATAAATTATTGCGATTTATCAATAATCCTTGCTATGGAAGAAGCCAGGAAATAACCTCATTAAAACATGCGTTAATATATATTGGTGATGTAGAATTAAAAAAATTTATTGCCCTATTAGCTTTAGCGGATCTTAACCAAGACAAACCATCTGAAATCATACGCTTATCATTAATAAGAGCAAAGTTTTGTGAACATATTTCTTTGTTTCAGAAAAACCAAGAAAATCCACCGAAAGCATTTTTAACCGGTCTATTATCTTTTATTGATGGGATTTTAGATCAAACGTTAATCACACTCTTAGATATATTGCCAGTGCATACTGATATTAAGCGTGCATTACTGACTAATGACAACTACCTTGCCCATTACCTGAATCTAGCTAAAAATATTGAAATGGGCCATTGGCAAGCAAGCGACTTACTAATTGAACAATTAGCACTCAATCATGAGCAGTGCTTTATCGCGCATACCAAAGCAATTGCTTGGGCTGATGAAATGCTACAAGAGTAAAGGTAGGCGTTTTTATCGGTAACTTAAATTATTGCACACTTTAATCGGCTGTTGGCTCAATAGCACGTATATGTTGGCGTACAGAGATAAAGCTCCCTAATAAGCCTAAACCAATAGCCAAAAGCTGTAAAACCATTAATTCAGCAAAGGATAAGCCAGATAAAACAAACTGACTTTGATAAAGGTCGGTTAACTGCCCTAAGGCTCCAGAAATATAACTCGCTAAAATAGCGACACAAATACTCGCGACAAAACCACCAAGCACGCCATACCAAACTCCGGCATATAGAAATGGACGTTGAATAAAGCTATCTGTTGCTCCCACCAATTTCATCACAGCAATGGCATCTTTTTGATTTAAAATTGCTAAGCGAATAGTATTGCCAATAATTAAAACCACCGACAAGCACAACAACACCGCTATTGCTATCACCACATCTTCAATTAGCGCAGCCATGGCTTGTAAACGAGTTAACCATTCAAGATCAAGTTTACCTTGGTCGACGCCTCGCTCTTGCTCTAATTTAAGTAACAATTCACGAGCAGCCTGAACCTGGCTAAAGCGCTTACTAGGTGTTACTAACAAGGTAGCAGGTAATGGATTTTCATCCAAATATTCTAGCGCTTGGCCAAAACCAGAGCTCACTTTAAATTCTGTTAATGCTTGTTCAGCAGAGATGTAGACAACGTTTTCCACCTCAGGATAAAGCTTAATACGTTGTACAAGATTTTGAGCTGATTTATCAGGTGTTGATAGTTTTAAGAACAGTGTGATTTCCGATGCAGAGCTCCACTGCTCAGTAACCATTTGAGTATTTTTCACAAAAAGGTGCAATGTAGCCGGTAAAGTTAAACTTATCCCTAACACTAAAACTGTCATCACCGACGTAAACGGCGTACGCCATAAATCTCCTAAGCTACCTATCGCCTGTTGTAAATGACGAATAACTCGCGCAGTAATGCGCCCGGTCCAACCTAGCTGGTGCTTACTTTGACGGCTAAAATTAGTTTGCACTTAAATCACCTGCTGCCTGCAAACCATCGACAATGCCATCAGTGATCATATGACCTTGTTTTAACGTCAACGTACGATATTTCATCCGAGCAATTAATCCTAAGTCATGGGTGGCAATTAACACACTAACGCCCATATCATTGAACTCTTCAAATAACCTAATAATATCTAAAGACAATTTAGGATCCAAATTACCCGTAGGCTCATCCGCTAATAGTATCGGGGGTTTATTTACAATTGCCCGTGCTATACCTACACGTTGCTGTTCACCACCAGAAAGCATATTCGGAAAGCATTTTAATTTACTCGACAAGTGCACTTTATCAAGTGCCGCCTCAACTCGCTTACGAGTTTCCTTATGGCTATAGCCTTCAATAATGAGTGGTAAAGCAACATTGTCAAATACCGTTCGATCTAATAACAAGTTATGGTTCTGAAATATCATACCAATACCACGGCGCACATAAGGTATTTGCTGATATTTAATGGTTGATAGCTCGCTACCATTAATTTCAATACTACCAGCGCTAGGCTTTTCCATCATACTCATCAGTTTCAATAACGTACTTTTACCCGCACCTGAGTGACCTGTTAAAAACGCCATTTCACCGGCGGCAATAGCAAAACTCACTTGTTTCAGTGCTAAAAATCCGCCAGGGTAAGTTTTACTAACGTTATTAAATCGAATCATAAGTCGTATTATTCTTCTGCTGCTTCGTGTGTAAACAGCGCATCAATAAAGTCGTTACCATCAAATGGACGTAAATCATCAATACCTTCACCAACACCTAAGTAGCGAATAGGAATAGCATGCTTATCTGCGACAGCAAAAACAACACCACCTTTGGCTGTGCCATCAAGTTTTGTTAACGTTAAGCCCGTTAAGCCCACCGCTTCATTAAATAACTTTGTTTGGCTCAAAGCATTTTGCCCGGTACCAGCATCAAGTGTTAACATCACCTCATGCGGCGCATGTACATCAAGCTTTTTCATCACTCGAACCACTTTTTTCAGCTCTTCCATCAGGTGATTTTTATTTTGTAATCGCCCTGCTGTATCAGCAATTAATACATCAATGCCGCGTGATTTTGCCGCACTAATCGCATCAAAAATAACCGAAGCACTGTCTGCGCCAGTATGTTGAGCAATAACCGGAATATCATTCCGCTCGCCCCATACTTGTAACTGTTCAACAGCTGCAGCACGGAAAGTATCGCCCGCCGCTAGCATGACTGACTTACCTTCCGCTTGAAATTGTTTCGCCAATTTACCTATAGTTGTTGTTTTACCAACACCATTGACACCGACCATTAAAATAACAAAAGGGCCATCGGTTGACTTGATCACCAGTGGTTGACTCACTGGCTCAATTATTTTCTTTAACTCGGCTTTTAATAAATCGTATAGTGCGTCGGCATCTTTTAATTGTTGACGTGATGCTGACTCCGTTAATGAATCGATAATTCTTGTTGTGGTTTCAACCCCCACATCCGCTAGCAATAAATGTGTTTCAAGTTCTTCAAAGAGCTCATCATCAATTTTCTTGCCACGAAATAGGCTAAATAGTCCCCCACCAAGATTTTGTCTTGTCTTGGTTAGGCCTTGCTTTAAGCGCGCAAAAAAACCAATTTTCTGCTCTGGCTCTGGCTCTGGCTCTGGCTCTGGCTCTGGCTCTGGCTCTGGCTCTGGCTCTGCAGGTGATTTTTCAACAGCAGGTTCATCAATAGCAAGTGCTTTTGCTGATGATTGCCTATTATTTTCAATGACGTCTTCAGAAGTAACCGCTTCAGTTGTTACCTGTTCAACTTCAACAGGTTCTTGCTCAGGCTCTTCAATGATATTGTCATTAACATCTTCAACTACCGGAGCAACTTCTTCTTGCTTTTTTTTGCCTAGACCTAGCCAGGAAAACATACCTTTTTTCTTCGACATAAATGTATTAACAATCTTAATTAAATGTATTTGATGTATACGTTTACCACTGAAATCATCAATCTATGATTTGTTGCAACTTGAACAATTCAGTAGATCAGTTGGTATTCACAAGTAAACAAGGATAAAATTGTCGATATAGTACCACCTAACCTGCCGACAAAAAAACAAAAGCTGTTTAAGTTATGAGCAAACTCAAAAAACAATCAGATAAAAATGCCAAAACTGGCCATATTCGTATTATTGCCGGTCAGCATCGTGGTCGAAGATTACCGGTATTAATTGCTGACGGCTTGCGTCCAACCACAGATCGCGTCAAAGAAACCGTATTTAATTGGCTGATGCCTTATATACAAGATGCCAATTGCTTAGATTGTTTTGCCGGCTCTGGTGGACTTGGCTTTGAAGCTATGTCACGTGGTGCAAAATCGCTGACCTTAGTTGAACTTAATAAAGCAGCAGCCCAGCAACTAAAGAATAACAAAGCACTACTGAAAATAGATAATATTGAAGTAATACAACAAAGTGCCCTAGACTTTTTGCAAGCAAACCAACAAAAATTCTCATTAGTTTTTATTGACCCTCCTTTTAGAAAAGGCCTAGCTCAACAAGCTGCAGAACTATTAGTCACTAACGGATTGGATGACAACGCTTTAATCTATGTCGAAATGGAAGCGGACACTAACGCACAAGTTATGCCAAGCCATTGGCAACTTTTGAAAGAAAAAGTAGCCGGACAAGTGGTTTACCGACTTTATCAAAATAGCGTAAGTTAAATACCTCAGAAAAACAGCCTATTAAAAAATAGGCTTTTTCAACATTTACGCAAGGTTGTAATGAAAAGGGATCTCCCCCCTAACACTAACTTGCTTTGCTTTTTCTAAGCAGTGCAACCAAACTTAGTAACAGTAAAAAGCCAAAGCTCGTACTACCACCGCTGCTATCACTTTTATCTCCACCCGATGAGTCACCATCATTATCTTTTATGGTAATAGTAACCTTGTTTGTGAAAAACTCTACATCATCACCTTCAATGTGAACTTCAAAGTTATTTGAACCCTTTTCATCAATAGCATCATCAATAATTTGAATCTCAAATGTTTTTTTGACTTCACGGTCGGCAAAGGTGATGTCTTTGTTAATGGCAACAAAGTCAGTACCGGCTACTGCCGTTCCTGCTGTCGTAAATGCACGAAGTGTTACTTCGCCATCAAAACCGCCACGGCGCTCAATGGTCAAGGTAATAGTACCCGCTGACTCAGGTACGATTGAAGTAGTTGTGCTCAATAAAAACTTACCAACATTTGGTACAGCAGAAGTATCGTTATCAGTAATACTTACAGCTACAGACTTGGTACTATATTCTGCAGAGTCATGTGGACTATCAATCTCGACACTGAAATGCTCGATAGGCTCAGCCATTAAATTATCAATGGTCACTAAAGATACCGCTTTCTCTACTTCACCTTCAGCAAACACCAATTGCTTATTTAAAGCGACAAAATCAGTCCCTTCAAATGCACTATCTGAAACAGCGCTAACGGTTAAAACAGCCTCACCTAAGCCACCCACGCGAGTCACAACGTATTCGCCTTCATCGCCCTCGTTGAGTTCAGTTGTGCCTGATATTGAGAATACGCCAGCAGAGCCAACAAGGGCGCTATCCGCAATACTGATAGTTGCCATGGCAGCATCCGATACGCTTAAGCGATAAGGGAATTTCATTGACAATGATAATGTTTCTACCCCCTCAGCCTCTGCATCCTTAATCATAGGGAAGTTAACCGTAGCGGTTGACTCACCCTCAGCAAACTCAGCTAAAACAAAAGCGTGCGTATAATCAACACCCCATTCAGCGGTATTATTTTCAGCAAAAAGCTTCACCGTTGCCGATTGAGTCAAATCACCATCACGTTCAATCGTGATATCAACACCGTTTGTTTCATCACCTGAATAAGTCGAAGACGTAAAAGAAACATTACCAAGTGATTCAACGCCACTTCTACGTTGCGCAGTGGCTGCAAAATTTTCAGCGGCAATTCTTGCATTATTCGCGACAGCTTCATCACCACAGGCTACTCCACCATTTGATAAGTCAGGGGTAGAGTAATGGTGCAAGGTACCGTCTTCAGGGGCAGATGAATACATGATTGTATACTTACCGGCACATTTCCATGCTCTTGCGTAGTCAGGCCCAACGAAAGCCTTCTTTTCCTCATGATTCATGCCAAGCGCATGGCCTATTTCGTGAGCAAGCGTTGTATACGTGGAAGGATCAATACCGTTATCTACAAGGCTAGCAAACTCTCCGCCAATACCTGCCTGCCCAAGTATTGTATCTACGCCACGCCTCTCTCGAACGTAGACAACGAGGTCACCCTTCCATTTTTCTTGATAAAGTGAAAACTCAGGGTTTCCTTCATTCAAAGAGGCAATTGAGAACAGATAGTTAGCGCCATTAATAATGATATTTCCATCACTATCAGACACATTTTGATAAGGGGTATCATCAGGAACAGACATCACAGGCACAATATCTGCAATGGATAGGCGGAAGTTTAAGCCGTGAGCCTTATAACTATTGTTCGTTAGCTTTACCCATTCTGCAATGCGCTTATGTGCTTCATAGGCACCGAATTTTGCAAAATAAGAGGGTTGATAAAAGAAGACCACGTCAGCCACAGCATCAGATGATGACATTGCGTTAGCAGAAAAGGTCGCTGGCGCTTTTGATAAATTTTGAACCTGACTTTCATTGACAAATAATTCACGAACGTCATTCGCTGAAGCCGAAGTGGTTGATGCCACAACTACAGATAAACATAATGCACTGATTGTTTTTTTCATTTTAACTTCCAATATTAAAGATTTCCTAATAACTACACGCTGCGACATAGTTAGACCAAAACATTCTTATATTTTATTTTAATTCCACTTGCCGTAAACCTAAGTAAAAACCCTGCTATACAACATCTAAAGGTTATTTAAACTATCGAAAACCTTCCACGTACAACGACCACGCCTTTTACTAATTTACATTTTACTATATTAAACAATAGATTATCAATACAGAAACAGCTTATAGAAACAAAAGAATAGCTCTGCAGCAATAGTTTGCTGCATATTTTATGAACAATGGTTGGTGTATTTTAATGTCAATTTCGGGTATGAGTGCAGCGAAAATAGTTGCTATTGAAAGCTCCTCTCTTAACAACGTTATTAAGTAAGTAAGCGTTTATACTGCTTTAAATATTGATATAAGTGGATTTATATCAGAGCCATTAATTGATTTTCTTATTGAATGAGTAGGTTTCATCAATCAGGAAGTACCTTTATTTTTTAAGCTAAAAAAGTACTTTCGACTCACCTATCCATAACAAACAACGATAATCGCCTATTGTTTTAGTTAGACAGCTTTGGTCTTAACGTTAAGTCATGGAAGTCAAAACTAAAGTCTGTCGCAGTAGACACTGCTTCCATAGTCACAAAGTTAATGCTGCCATCAGGATTAAGATTAAAGTTTACATAAGCATCGGCTTCTAACGTGCGATCATCCCAGCGAACAATAAAAGTATTATGTTGGTAGTGCTCTAAGCTGCCATGCAGTGCAGGGGTGTTAGCAAACTGCATCATCAAATTATTATTTTCAAGACTGACGACTATTTCACCATACCAGTTATCGATATAGCTTTGCGCATAACTTGCCAAAGGCAAAGAGGGTTTTGAGTTTTTGTCAGCCTGTGCTGCTTGCATAGCTAGATCAGACTGCTTCTCAGCATTATATGCTTGCAGCTGAGCGGCATAGTGAGCAACCCAGTCTTTTGCTGGTAGCTCAAGGTACTCAGTAAGAATTTGTTGAGACAAGGCATTAAATGCGAAACCAGATTGTTGATTCGTTAAAATAACCATGGCTAAGTTTTCTTCTGGCACCATAACAACTTTTGACACCATCCCTAATATGCCACCGGTATGCTGTATCACTTTAACGCCATGATAATCTTTAACGAACCAACCTAAGGCATAAGCAGTAAAATGGGTTTTATCTTGCACAGTTGCTCGCTCCGGCACTGGCAATAAGGTACGTGCTTGCCACATTTCTCGGCTTTGTTGTTCACTGAAAAGTCTTAAGTCTTGTTCACCATTTTGACCATATTTACCTAGGTTTAATTGCGCTTTAAGCCAAAGTGACATGTCATTAACGCTTGATGCTACTGAGCCCGCTGACGAAAATTTCTCTAAGAAATTGCCGCCAACAACATGTAACTTACCCTCTAATGGAACATGAGCACGCGCAACATTTTTGTTGTTATCAGGAATTAATGAAAACTTTGCTCGGGTATTCTTCATGCCTAATTTATCAAAAATACGACTCTGGATCACTTCGTGCCAAGGCTTGCCAGTAATTTTTGCAATAATTTCACCGGCAATGACATACATCAGGTTGTCATATGCAAATTCGCTACGAAAGCTCGATACTTGTGGTAAATGCTTTAAGCCCTTAATAACGTCTTGATTAGTTAAGGTTGTTTCTGGCCAAATCATTAAGTCGCCAGCACCTAAGCCCAAACCACTGTTATGTGATAATAAATCGAGAATAGTAAATTCGCGTGTTACATAGGCGTCGGGTAATTGAAACTCAGGTATAATATCAATGACTTTGGTTTTCCAGTTCAACTTGCCCTCATCAACTAAACTCGCGAGCAATGCAGCCGTCATCGCCTTAGTATTTGAAGCGACACCAAATAGCGTATCAGCATTTACTTTTTGTTGGCTGCCATGCTTTACTACGCCAAAACCTTTGCTTAGCACTATCTCATTATCTTTAATGATGGCAACCGCTATACCTGGCACTTGAAATGCTGCCATCGCTTTCTGAACTGACAATTCAACTTTAGCTACTTTGCTACTAGATACTTTGTCTGCAGCTTGTGCCAAGCCAAGCGTAGCCATAAGCAAGACACTTGCATATAACCATGAGTGAGATAATTTCATTGATCTTCCTATACTTATTGGTCTTAATTGGGATGTTGCTGACCATTACCGTAACCGAAATATCCAACCCTGACTAGTATTCAAATAGGGTATTATGTAATTAAATCAGTCTAGTTGCGCTTATGCGCAGAACAAAAATTTAACCGCTAAGTGGCACGGTAAAAAATAAAAAAGCCATAACACAGTGCTGTGTTATGGCTTAAATTATCGCTGATTGCAGGTAGCAGTGAGGGTTAGTCGTTATCAATTAACCCTGTTAAACCTTTTTTAACAAAGCTAGGCAGGGCGAATGCCGCACTATGCAAAGCTTGGTTGTAATACTGAAAATCCAAACCACTCCCCGCAACACGTTGCTCATCAAAGTCATTTACTGGGTGGTATTGTTTACTGGCGAAAGTAAAGCTCCACAAGCCCCCAGGATAGGTTAAATTACTAAACGAATATAAATAATTTTGTGGGAATACAGCATTAAGTACGGTTAGTAGCGATTGCTGAATATCCATGGCATACCATGATGATTCACCTTGAGAAACCACGATACCGTCATCTGTTAAGCAATTAAAAACATCTTGATAAAAAGCTTCGCCAAATAAAGGCTGAGCAGGACCGATAGGATCAGTGCTATCAACAATAATTACATCGAATTTTTCTGTTGTTTGCTTAACAAATTCAACACCATCGCCAATAATTAATTGCATTTTTTCATGGTCTAAATCTTTTGACGTTTGTGGAATATGCTGACGACAAGCTTCAACCACCATCGCATCAATTTCTACCATGGTGCATTTTTCTACACCAGTATGGCGTAACACTTCACGCGCTGTTCCGCCATCACCACCACCAATAATTAAAACGTTTTTCGGTGCTGGATGGACAAACAAAGGCACATGAACAATCATATCATGGTAAGCAAACTCATCACGCTCGGTCACCATAATTAAACCATCATTAAGTAACATTTTACCGTGGCCTTTGGTTTCAACAACATCAATAGTTTGAAACTCGCTTTTGCCAGAGAAAAGTACTTTTTCAACCTTAAACTTCAACCCTAAAAAGTCTTGAAATTTTTCTTCTACCCATAAATCAGAGTGCATGATTTTCTCCTGCGATATCAAACGCTTTTGCTTGTGAAAAGCCTTGCTGCGGTAATATATAGTTAGCAAAACAAACCAAGTAATTATTACTTAAATGCTCACTAACTCGTGACTTACTGACATAATTTTCTGGAATAAATTCATCAGTTAAGTTAACAAAATCAAAATCATTAAAACTGAGTAAATCGAATGATTTTGGCGCTAATATGGTTAAAAACTTTTCGGTAAGCTCTCTTAAATTGATATTAGATTCAACACTGACATAACTACTATTCGCTTGTGGTGTTACATGAATAGTGAGGTAATGCTTACCTTTAATGGCATTAACCGAATAACCAAAGGGGTCAAAAACAAAGTCATCCAACAGAAAGTCGCCAATCAGCTTATCTAACTGTAAAAATTGACGAATTTCTTCGGCTTTTAACCCTACTGTGGTTAACTTTTCAGAGGCTTGTTGGCTGATCTGATAAGCAAGAAATTCATAAGTTTTATCTAAATTATCTGCTTGAAAATTATTATCTTGGTGGAAAATATAATTGTGATGGCTATCTAGTTCGCCAAAACGATAGGCTTTCCCTGCAACATACTGACCCAATAATTTAATATCATCACCAAAACTACTTGGCTGAGCATGAGCAAAGTATTCATTTTTACGCTGATAAATAACTTGCTGAATTTTATCCATACCGATCTGCTGAATAAAAAACTCGACCGAATGTACTAGACGCGTGTTACCACAGGTTAGAATTAATATGCGGTCATGCCAAACAAATAAACTCGATTCAGAAAGTAAAAATGCTTTGCAATCATGGTTATGAATTGACGATAAAATTTGTGCGTTGCAGCATTGTACTAATGCCGTCCAAAAATCATCTTCAATGTCATCAAGTAGTGAAATTTGCGTTGCTTTGACAACTATTTCAGCTTTTTTTTCAGAGCCTTCAAAAAACAAAAACATATCCTCAACGTCAAACAGTCAATGCTGATTGCGTAATTAAGTTGCCTAATTAATGGGCAAAAAAGTGCGCGCTATTCTACAAAAAAAAATCTTAATTACAATAAAAAACTGCCGGTTTTTTTAACAAATAAATTATCATAAGGTAATTTGCAAAAAACACTATACTTTATGACACTTTTAAGCATAATTGCGCACTTTTAATCCTAGACTAAGCAGAGCCGTTTATTGAGCCATTATTGATAAACAGTTAATCTGTTTGGCATTAGCCTCGATTCATTCAATAAGCGTCAGTAAATAACGCAACGGGTACTTTGCTTATGCAAACTAAAATTTTTGAAACAAACATCTCGTTAAATAAACCTGAAACAGTCTTTGAGTGTGCCAACTTTAGTGACAGTATTTTTAGTCATAGCGTACATTTAATTGGCTTTGAATTCGACGGTACAGCTTGCTTTCGAAAAGGCACAAAAGATGGCCCCAACGCCTTACGCAATGTCTCAGATGGTATTGAATCATACTCGCCTTATTTAGATGCTGATATAGAAAACACTGATTTTTTTGATTTAGGTAATCTTAACTGCACGATAAACAAAACGGGTAACGAGCATAGCGATATAGAACAACAATGGCAAAATGCCAGTAATGACTTTACCAAGCTTTTTTCTGCCGTAGACTTAGTCAATGATAAAGTAAAAGTGATCACTTTAGGTGGTGAGCATTCGATTTCTTACGCACCAATAACCACATATTTAGCACAGTACGACGATCTGATCTTGCTTCATTTAGATGCCCATGCTGATTTACGTGACGGTTACCTCGGCTTTCATCATTCTCATGCCTCAATTATCCGCCGCGTACATGATCATTTTGGTCCTAAACATCAACTGATACAATACGGCATTCGTTCAGGCACAAAAGCTGAATATCAATGGATGCAGCAATATAAGAGCTTAAAGCATTCACGGGCTGAATTTTTACAAAGCATTGCTGATATTGATGATCAGCAACCGATATATTTAACCTTAGATCTTGATTATTTTGACCCGAGCTTTTTCCCCGGTACAGGCACTCCTGAGCCCGGTGGTGAAGATTTTCATTCATTTGTCAGCTTATGCAAAATATTACAGCATAAAAACTTAGTAGGGTGTGATGTAGTAGAGCTTTCTCCCAAAATTGACCCTACTGGCAATAGTGATGTTTTTGCTGCGAAAGTAGTTCGCGAACTCATTATTTGCCTACAAAGTTAGTCATTTAAATCAGCAAATAGCCAACCATTTACTGCACAGTTTGTTATTTGCTTGAGTAACTTAATCGTCTAATTTCACTAATGAAAACGCAATATAATCATTGCTAAGCTTAGTGTTTTTCTACAACTTTGATCTACATCAAACGCCACTGCGACATAATGTCGCACTCTGTTTAACTCCTTTTGTTTTTAGCAAATATATCAGTAAAAATTGTCCTGTTAGCTATTCATGCTTATTCATCAGGATGTAAAAAAAATGCAGATCTCTAAAATTTCCCAAGCACTTGCTGTTATTTTATCGGTAACAGCAACGTCTGTTTTCGCTGAAGATATTGCGAAAAGTAGTATTGAAGTTATTACCATTGAAGCGCCTAAATTAGCTCAGTCAGATACCGCATTAGCAGAGGGTAACTTAGTTATGCCTGACGTTGCTGATTGGCTTAAAACAGTGCCTGGCGCCAATATCAATAAAAATGGGCCGATTACCGGTATTGCACAGTATCGCGGCATGTTTGGTGAGCGTGTAGCGAAAAACATTGGTGGCCAACACATTGTTAGTGCTGGACCAAACGCTATGGATGCCCCTTTAACTTATATCAACCCGATCATGGTAAAATCAGTTGCCGTTTATCGAGGTATTGCGCCAGTAAGTGCAGGTATTGATACATTGGGTGGTGCAATAAAAGTGAACTTAAAACAAGCGGAAGTTGATACTGGCACAACACTAGGTGGTGATTTAGCCTTAAGTTATAACGATATTAACGACGCCTCTACTTTCGCTGGTGATCTTAATATCAGCAATGAAAATACCGGTGTTTTACTGTATTTAACCGACCAGCAAGGCGATGACTATCAAGATGGTGATGGCAATACTATTTCTTCAACCCAATACAACAAACAGCAATATGGCGCTGACTTACGTCATCAACAAGACGGTTGGGAAATTGGCTTAACCTGGCATCACGCCGAAACAGATGATTCTGGTACACCTGCATTGCCAATGGATATTGATTACATCGAGTCTGACCGTTATAGCCTCGACGGTAAGTTATCCCTCAATGACTGGCAATTAAGTTGGCAGCTGGGTTATCAAGATGCTATTCATGGTATGGATAACTTCAGTCAACGTGTCAGCATGAATACCAGCATGTATCGCTACAATACTACTGATGCTAAAACTCGTAACTATAAGTTCTTACTCAGTCAAGGCGACTGGCTATTTGGGCTTGAAGGTTACGATTCAGATCATAACGCTGACATTAGCAACCCTGAAAATGCCATGTTTAGTATCGCTAACTTTAACCAAGTAAAAAATCAGCGTAATAGTGCCTTTGTAGAATGGACCCCAAGCAGTGGCAAGTTTTCACATACCTTAGGTTTACGCTTAAAAGATAACCGCGCTGATGCCGCTGAAGTATCAAGCTCAATGGCAATGATGAACCCCAATATTAAAGCCCTGCGTGATGAGTTTAATGACGCTGATCGTGATGTTTCAGATACCACCTTTGATCTTGCGCTAAATAGTGAATATCAATGGAGTAATGCATTAGCCTTAAACTATGCCATGGCGATTAAACAACGAGCGCCGAGCTATCAAGAGCGTTACTTATGGATGCCAATGCAAGCAACTGGCGGTTTAGCTGATGGTAAAACTTACGTGGGTAACATTAATTTAGATGTTGAAACCGCTTACCAGATTAATGCCGGACTTTCATACCAACAAGATGATTTTGCAATCGCACCACAGTTTTTCTATCAAAAAGTTGATGATTATATTCAAGGTACTCCTTCGACAGATATGCGAGTAAAAATGGTGGCAAGCATGATGGGTGATGATAGCCCATTAACCTTCGATAATATCGACGCCACTCTCTACGGTGTAGATATGAATTGGCATTACCGTCTTAATGAGCACTTTAAACTATCTGGTATTGTCAGTTACGTTAAAGGTGAGCGAGATGATATTAATGACGATTTATATCGTATTTCACCACTAAACACGCGTATCAACTTACTTTATCACTATAAAAATTGGCAAAGTAACTTAGCTATTCATGCTTATGCTTCGCAAGATGATGTTTCAGCATTAAATAATGAACAAGCTTCGGCAGGTTATGCAGTTGTTGACTGGCAAGTAGATTACTTTGTCAGTAGCGGGCTAGTTGTACGTTTAGGTGCTAACAACTTATTAGACAAACAATATAGTGACCATTTAGGCGGTGTTAATCGTGCCAATGGTAGTGATATTGCTGTAGGAGAGAAGGTCAGTGCGATGGGCAGAAATGTTTACCTAGCCATGGACTACCAGTTTTAACAGCTATGTTTCATGGTTACACTCTGCCATGACCAATATTTTGCTGTTGGATAATCATATAACTTGGTAGTGCACACACCGCTAAGCTGTATGGCTATAAAACCAGTATCATTTTGATACTGGTTTTTTTTGTAATTTTCTTTGTAACGTTCGACGATGCATACCTAATTGACGAGCAGTTGCCGAAACATTACCGTCATTACTGTTTAGTACCTGATTAATATGCTCCCATTCAACACGCTCTGTCGACATAGTATCGCTATCAATATCTGTATCAATAGTGTTATTCGGCGTTTGTTCGGTATCTAACGCGGTTAACAGCATTTGAGTATTAACCGGTTTTGCTAAGTAGTCATCCGCACCTAAACGCATAGCTTGAACAGCTGTTGCCACACTGGCAAAGCCAGTAAGTAAAACTATTTTAACTTTAGGCAACGTTGCTCTGATCGGTTTAATTAACGTTAAACCATTATCAGCCGCTAGCTTCATATCCAGTAAAATACAGTCGGGTTTTTGTTGTAAACAAGCGTGCAGAGCCTGATCAGCTTGATGAACTTGTTGGCAGCTAAAGCCATATTTAGACATACGGCGTGCTAACGTTGCAGCAAAGGAAACATCATCTTCAATAATCAATAATTTTTTCATCACTCATCTTCCTTGTTATCGAGCAGTAAGGGGAGGGTAACTAACGCAATACAACCTTGCTCACTATGATTAATAAGTTTTAACTTTCCACCTAAACGTTGAAATGTAGAGTTAGACAAAAAAACAGCCATACCCAGCCCAGACTTACTTACCACCATTTGCTCACCTAAAACCGCACGTTGCGCTTGGCTCATATTCGCCTCAATACCTGCACCAAAATCCCGTAATTGCAATGATAAAGTGTTATTAATTCGACTAACCGTTAAGGTAATGTGCTGCTGTTGGCTCTCTTCATTGGCACGAATAGCATTTTGAATTAAATTGAGTAGGGCTGGCAACAACATAGCATCAGAGACAATTTTGCCATGCACTGGGTCAGCTTGAATAATATCAAGCGCTTGCTCAGGAAAATGAAAATGCATTTGATCAACCAGTTGCTCAAGCAACTCGGTAACTGATAATTGTGTTTTTTTGTTTTCTCTAATAGAGGTTGCTAATGAGCGAAAATAGCCGAGTTGATTAGTACATGCAGCCAAAGGTTGGGCCATAGCAATTATCGCCTCATGTTCGGGGTAATCTTCTGCCAATTCTTCATAAAGTAACTGGATATTAGCAAGTGGTGTTGCAACTTGATGAGTTACCTGTGCTGATGCTACCCCTAACGCTAACAGCTGCTCACTTTTCAGCTGGTCTTCACGTTGTAAGGCAATAGCTCGCTCTCGGTTGGTGATCACGCGAGCCATAGCACCAACCACAAAAGTGACCACAATCACTGATAATAAGAAGTTCGCCCACATACCAATAAAGTGGTTACTCATGTCCATATGATGCATGGTATGTTCAGGCATAGTCAGCAGCAAAGCACTATAAGAAGCAATAGCTGAAAACGAAATAAACAATAAATAACTGGCTGGTAAACTAACCGCGGCAATAACAATAGGTAACAGTAAAAGCGAAACAAAAGCGTTAGTAGCACCGCCACTGAGTGATAATAAAACCGTTAAAAAAATCACATCCGCTACTAATTGTAAAACAATCGCAACATTACCCGCATCACGCTGCCTAAAAATCAAAATACTGAGAATATGAAATAAGCTTTCAACAATGATAACCACCATTAACGGTAACAGGGCTATTTGCAGCGACATGACAAAATAAACAATCAAAACCGTTAAGAGTTGAATAATAATCGCGACAGTTCGTAACAGAAACAGCCGCTGAATAATGGTCATGTTTTGGTAGTTGATAACCGGCATAGCAATCCTACAACGAGAAATTAAGCGCTAATTTCTATACCTAAATTTGATAAGCCTTCTTCAAGCACCAGTGCTTTCGCTTTTATACAACTGGCTTTGTTTTCACTGGCAGAGCTTAAAAAATCAAAAAGCTCATTTTGTGTGGCAATTTCCCACTGCATTAATGGATGCTCGGCAATTTGTTCTGGGGAAATTTCGATTTCATCTTCGTTCGGTGTAGTTGCATCAAATTCTTGTGCCAAGCTCAGTTCAACATAATAACTGACACTGTTTTCTGACAATTTACCCACATTAACAAAGCCATCGCTTTCAGGATCTTGCATCGCTTGAAATAACGACATCAATGCCATTGTGCAATCAAGAGCAGGAAAAACACCTAAAAAATCAAAAGCATCAGGATCTGGCACTTGTTCTTCAAGTTTATTAATTTGCGCATCATAGTTAATTTTGCAGCGGTTAGCTTTATCTAGCCATTGCCAAACAAGATCAAGTTGATTCCTTAACACCTTAAAATTACCAAACTCTACATGATCAGCAAACATTTGATAATTTGGCAACATACGTTCAAGTAATGCGGCACAAAATGCGACTTGTTGCCATTGACTCAGTTTTTTAAAAGGTAGGTTAATCGCCACGTATAATCTCATAATTAATGATAAAAAATAGACCGTTAGTATATACCCAAACAGCCCAAAGATGCGAGTTTCAGTCGCTTTGAAAGTACAACTATTAAGGCCCTTATTGATATATTGGCATATATACCCAAGCCACTTGAAGGTGCAGGATTGTGCAAGCAGTTTGGGTATATGATTGTGTGCTTAAAATGCGATAAATTTAAGCGAGTATGCAATCATTAACCGTAATTTTATAACTACAACGCCGATCGCCCGCCAGCAAATATTCACCGCGCTGAACTTTATACTTATCACCCAAACATTGCTGAAAAATAGCTAATTCTGAACGACAAAAACTTTGGCATTGGCTTGCTGCAGCACAAATAGGGCAGTGATTTTCGATCAATACGTAATGCTGATCAGAGACTTTTTCCACACGTGCAATATAACCTTCATCACTACGAATGAGCGCTAATGTAGAGACTTTACTCGCTAGTGTTTTACAATGCTTGAGAGCTTCCAAGTATCTTTTAAGAATTTGTTGCTCTCTCACTGTAATAAGTTGCGCTAGTCCTTGTTCACCAAATACGGTATTGACCGAATCAAGTAACTGTAAGGTTAAGTCCGCATGTCGATCAGGGAAACGTTGGTGACCTAGCTCGGTTAGTTGCCACATTTGCTTAGGACGGCCAATGTTAGCTCTTTCGAGAAAGTGGCTCACTAATTTTTTTCGTTCTAAACGTAATAAATGTTGCCTTGCCCCCATACTTGTCATGTTGAGGGCTTTTGCTAGGGTACCTGAGGTCATAGCACCTTGGCTTTTCAATTTCGCTAAGATGGTATCAATGTTTTTTACTGGTTCCATTTTTATCAATCAAAAAGCTGCGTGGTATAGGCTAATAAAGATAAAACTTTACAAAGTTAAATTCAACTCACAAAAAAAGGACCATTAGGTCCTTTTTAGCTACCGAGTCAAATTAACTTAGTTAATCTTAAAACTCGACGGTTTACATAATTTAAACTTATTTTTCTGCTTCAGTTTCAGGCGTTACAGGTACAAAGCGAATAGCATTAACTTTAACTTCAGAATCACTTTGATTACGTAACTGCGCTAAACGATTGATTTGACCTACAGAGCCAAGCATAGCGTGAATAGGAATGAATAAACCACGTTTATGGAAGTCTAATACCTTATCGTCGCTTAGTTCTTGAACTTTTTTCTCGTCAATATTGTATAAACCAACAAGCTTTTTAGTTTCGCCAGAAGCAAAGCTAATGCGAACTTCAAGCTCTAACAATAAGTCATTGTCGGCAAGCTCTTTAATGAACTTTTCATTCATCACTTCGTTATCATATAAACGACCAAGTGAATCTTGCACGCCTTTAAAGAATTCAGTGTCTTTACCTTCAGCATCAAATAGCTCGTGCTCTTTATCTTCACCAACAAATTGGTTATCTAAATCAACACATGCCGTTAATGTTTTTTCTTTTTCAGGGTCTAAACCTAAAGAAAACGGTGCAATTGAAATACTTTGCGGGATATAAACCGCATTCCAACCTTCTTTTTTATGATATAGGTTTTCGCCAGCTTCTAAGCCTAGCATTACCACACTACGGTAGCGCTCAGTACCTTGATCTTTAACAATAACAATAGGGTAGCTTGTTGCTGCTTGGGTATATTCAGGCGCAGTGATTGGTGCAATATGCTGATTTTCCACATGTGATAAATCGCGTTTAGCGGCAATTTTAATATTCTGGTGAGTTTCTTTTTTAATCGGGGTAACGTTAGCCATTAATAATTTCTCTTTTTACTGCGTCTTTAATCGTTGTCGTTTTTGACACTTTTTTGTTGTTACTAATAATTATGGAGACACCCATCAGCGCTTTCAATGGTATAATTAAAATTATCTGTAGATAATTTTAATTTACACAGCCAATAGCGATTAAATTGCATCAAAAAAGCGCTTTATTAGACGATGAGGTATATATTCAAAAAGATATGAAAATCATCCATTATTTTTGCCTGGCTTTAACGGTTATTAGCCCAATGAGTATGGCCTTGCCTAAGGTTAATAATACCTTCAGTGTAAATGAAAGTGGTTTTGCTCGGGTACAAGTTCACAATGATACCTTTGAAATGTTAGCTTGTTATGTCGCCATTGACGGTCATAAAGTAAAATTTCAATTGCAGCCTAAATCGTCTACTAATTGGATCACCGCTACCGATAAACGTTTTAACTATAAAAACTTTAGCACATGGTGTGATTATTTAGATGTGCACCCAAAGTACAATGCTTACCGTATATATTAAGAGTGCAATTATTAACCGTTGCATATTATTTAACAATACCACCAAGCTTTACTAAGATTAGCGCGAATTTACATAACATCGTGCTAACCTCTGAACAAAAAAGGCCTCTGAAATTAAACAAAGGCCTTAAATTAATATCAATTACTTACTTTTGTTTTTTTTCTACTTTATATGGGCCTGTCAATAACCCACGCTTCGGTGAATTAAGTGCTGCAGCATTTGCTAATCGAGCCACTTGCGGTGAATTATCAGAAATTTCACCAGCAATTTGCGAAACAACGGCACCGACTAATGCACCAACTAAACCACCACCACTATTATTATTTGGATTATATTGTGCACTAATAACTGAATCCCATAATAATGCGCCGGTTTTAACCGAAACAAGTTTTATATGACCTTGCACTACGGTGACAGACGACAAAACTTGAAATTTTTGCCCCCAATCCTGAATATCAACATATAGTACGGCATCCGCACCAATCACCTCATCTATTTTATCTAAAGCGATTCCGTTCATTTCTGCCGGTGTAGGTAAACCATTTTCTTTTAAAAAGGTATCAACTACTGAAACTGGAAATACATAATAGCCTTTCTCAGCTAGCGGTTGAGAAATAGTAGATAAATAAGAATAAGGGGCATTCACTTCAACCGAGCTATTCATAGGAGGAAGAACTAAGATAGATCGTGGTGCTTCTTGCTTTAAAGCACTGTAGTTATAGGGTTCTACAGAAGCACAACCTGTTAATATGAAAAGTGCTATCAATGTTACTTTTAAAATAATTTTATTCATTTTTCACTCTTTTAACTGCTAGTTAATGAACGTTTGATTAAACCATTAACAAACGTTGAAGCTTCTGGGAAAAGTTCTTTTTCTTTATTCAGTGACACCAAAGCTAACTCTTTATTGCCATTTGCGGCATACATCAGCCCTAAATGAGCGTAAACACCAGGAGGAATTGGTTTACCTGCAGCTTTTGCTTTTTCAATATCTGTTTGCAATTGCTCAATCTGAATACTTGGTGTTACCTCTCCTGGTGTATGGTGCATTTTATATACCAGGCTTTCATATCCCCCCCAGTAATACTGAGTACTATTAGATGCACAACCCGAAAATAACAGAACGGCAACAACCGCCCCCAAAATATTGTTTTTCATATGTTTCTCTTATTATAAAGTAAATTTAAGTGTGCCATTCTCAAGGTCGTTAGTCATATTATTAATGCTTTCTTTGATTGCAAAATCTAAAACTTTACCGTTCAAAGTAGAGTCATAACCAGCCTTAGAACCAAAACCGATCACTTGCCTTTCGTTTAATTGGAACTCTCCTGCACCTTGAGTTGAATAGATAATCTCAGAAGTTAATACATCAATAATATTTAAAGAGACTTTGGCATAAGCGATTTGGCTTTTTCCTGCACCCAAAATACCAAATAGCTGCTTATCACCAACAATTTTACGACCAAACTCAGTAACACCACCACTAATTACATAGCGAGCACCTTTAATTGCTTGTTTAACACCAAGTAACTCAGCTTCTTTTTGCAAATTTGCTAGGTTATCTCTATCAACAACCTTAAAACGGTTTGTTTGTTGTAAGTGGGTTTTTAGGATAGTTTTTCCTTGATTACCTAACTTATCTATATTGGACGAGAACAAGCCTTGCATATAGTTAGAGCGGTTATTAAACTCTCCCAATACAAGTGTTGATTTAGGTCCTGTATATGCTGTTTTGTTGGCTTCTACTTTAGTTACTTCAACTTTTTGATGGGTTTCTGTAGCACACCCAGAGATTAATGTGATTAAAGCTAACACAACACCAAATGAATTTTTTCTATTAAATTCCATAACAATCTACTC
>UEXM01000145.1_pt1 | contig 77735 bp, 91 predicted proteins | sample 1796661 | NCBI WGS metagenome assembly UEXM01 (sample SAMEA4772469, study PRJEB27181) | metagenome | reverse complement strand
TGTTACGGTTACAGTAACCTCGGGGTCTACCCCAGGCGCTAACGGAACTTTACAATTTGCACAAACTACTTCTAACTCTATTACGGGAGCAACCTGGGAGTCGGAAGGTACACCCTTTTCGCACCCGAGAAACACAACAAGATATTATTGGGCTCGAAGGTCAGCTAGTAATGTTTCAAGCTCTACTGTTTTAACCGTACCATTTCTAACCGATTTTGATAGTAGCGTAACAATTAGCCCAAGTACAAGACAAGTAACTAGTACAGGTAGTGCGACTGATGGTCAAAGTGCAACTTTTACAATTACAAATCCATCAGGAAGTAATACTCTTTTTGCTAATAGTGTTTACAGACTTATAACCAGTAATATAAATCCAGCATGGAGAAAAAGTAAAGTTGGAGAAAGTGGCGGAGCTGCCGATATAACATTACTAGAGAATGACGGAGATTTGCCCCCAGATGGAACTGCAGCAACCTATACATATCAGTTAAGTGGAAAGAGAGCGAATACTAGGGGAGGGCCTTCAGATAACATTGAGTCAAATTGGACAAATATTTCCGGCCAAACTGTAACCGTTCAAAGAACTGTAACCGGCGGAAGTCCCACCCTCAGTCCTGCTACTATGAATGAAGGAGCAACTCAAGAACTCACAACTGCAAATGGTAAAATATCTGGACTATCAAATAACTTTACCTACTATTGGAGACTTTTTGATTACTCGGATTTTGTGACTACTGCAGGACAATTTACTACAAGTTCTTCTGGTACTGTGCCCTCAGGCTCAGGAATATCTATTCAAACAGCCGCTGATAATACAACAGAAGGAGATGAGACAAGTACAGTTAAGTTGTATTCATCTGCTCCGAATAGAAATGGAGACACAAATCCTATTACTAGTGCAAATTTTACAATTACTGATACGTCCACAGGAGCGACGGGCGGTTCAACAGGAGGGCCTTCGGCTACCGGAACTTATGGATTAGTAGTAAAATCTAGTTCCGGAAATAATGTTATATCGCCCAGCCAAAGATCTGCGGGTTTAATTCTTGCAGGTACTACAGGCGCCGCAATTGCCGCTAACGGAGGCACCCGCACAGGACTTTCAGCCCCTGAAGTTACTGCAACAAACGGAGCAGAAGTAATTATACTTATAAGCCCTAATCTAGGAACAGGATATATTGGAGGGTCTATTGGAGTAACTCGACAAACCAATCAATTTACTATAACAAATAATACTTCTCGTGATCTTCCAGCAAATACTCCATATTATATCGTGAGGTGCTAAAATGACATATGGACTAAAAGCATTCACAGCAAGCGGCCAGCTTACAATAGATGGCAGTAGTAGCAACTATAAGGGTTTCCAAGTAGTAACTCCAAGAACCACTGGATTTATTTCAAGTTATACTGCAGGAGACTTAGTTTTTGCCCAAAGAACTTCAACAGGTGTTATAGGAGCAAATTTACCTGCAAGTACTCAAAATATAGGTATTACTCATCATTTTGTAGCGAGAGTAGCAAATGCAACAAGTGGGTTTACATCTTCTGGAGCTTATGGATTAAAAGTACTGAATCAAAATGGAGATGTAGCTTTTGATACCAGAAATTCCGCAGGAGGAACTTTTGCAGGGTTTTCAATTGAACGAGTATATCCCCCCGGTACTTTAAGCGGGGGCGCAGCTAATAATGCTGGCCCAAATACCGGAGACGAGATGATAACAAACATTGATCCCTCTGACTATTATTTACTTGTATTAGGAAGTATGTATGTAACACAAAATATCGGAGCTATAACTACTGAATTTAATTGGGGAGGAGCATATTTTGACCATACAAACAATAAAATACGATATGCGGGATACTTAGATCTTAATAATAGTGGCACCTTTGGCCCAAGCACTAGTAGGATTTCTTTTCCTAACGTAAACACACTGGTTTTAGCGAAATACATTGCATAGGAGACTTATATGAATGTACATTATATTATTACATATGATATTTCAACACGAGAAATACTTACTTGCGTACCTGTAGGCGCTGAATATCCTGCAGAGGGCGCTATTGAGGGAACAAATACTGCAATACTTCATAAAAGAGAAGGAATTGATGGACGTATTCAAGATTGGTCTGATAACCATTGGATAGATCAAGGGTATAATTTTATACACAAAGGGACTAGGCCTGGCTCCTATTGGGATTGGGATTTAGAAACTCGTACTTGGAAATTTAATTTTGATACATTTTGGAATCATGTTAAAAAAGAAAGAACTAGAAGACTATATATGTGTGACTGGACTCAAGTTGCTGATGCGCCTATTACAGAAGCGCAGCAAGAAGAGTGGAAAAGCTATAGAACAGTATTGAGAGACTTGCCGAAGGATAATATAGATGTTCAAAGTATGAATGCAATTCCTTGGCCTGCACCTCCAAATAATGAAAAAATAGAAGTTACTGTTTGGTAAAGTTTTACGATACCACTCCAAAATTAATTCTTGACATTTTAACCCTTTTAAAGTAGAATACAGATTATGAGTAAAGAACTAACCACAATTTCTCCAGAGGGACTTGAAATTGCAAATTCATATTTGCAGTTTGGGAATATTCGAGGTGTCTGCCAACATCTCCAGGTTCAGGAAAACACAGTTGTGGAAGCTTTAAATAAACGAGAAGTAAAAAAGTATATTGATACTGTATATCTTGATATGGGTTTTCGCAATAAAAATAATATTGCTTCTGCTTTAGATGAGATGATACAATCCAAACTTGAAGAAGCTCAAGAAAGTGGCGTATACTCCAGTAAAGACTTGGCAGATCTGCTACAAATAGCTCATAAGATGAGAATGGATGAAATCAAAGCACAGGCCGACGCAGAAAAAGCCAACACTACGAACATTCGTACTCAAAATAATGTTCAGATAAACGATGGTAGCGCTCCATTTGGCCAAGGCAACTACGGAAAGTTGATGGAAAAATTACTAAATGGAACCGACGGATAATATAAATGATATCGTAAGAAATCAAACATATGCTAATGTTGAAAGAGTTCACCTTCTGGAGTCTCGAATGGCCGCGCATGAAGCGCAGTGCGAAGAACGCTGGAAAACTACTTTTAATCGACTCGATGATATTGGTGAGCATTTAGAGAGAATTGAAAGTAGAGTTTTAGCGGCATCTGCTACCGTAATACTTTTTCTATTGGGGCTAGTAGCCTCCCATTGGGTGTAAATTATGGCTCGTACAGACTTATCAAATGACTCCGTAGGAAGTGCTCAACTTGCACACGACCTTGCACTTGAAGGGAATCCTACTGCCGCAACTCAATCAAGTGGTAATAATACTACTCGACTTGCAACTACTGCCTTTGTAACTGCGGCTACGAGCGGGTTAGCTACAGATACAAATCTTGCAAATAAAGCCCCTCTTAATAGTCCTACATTTACTGGTACCCCCGCTGCTCCAACTGCAAGCTCTGGAACAAATACAACTCAACTTGCAACTACTGCCTTTGTAACTACTGCCGTAGCAGGTGCAACTATTGCAGGGATTAGCAGTAGTGCAGATGCGACTGCGATAACCATTGACTCTAGTGAGCGGGTAGGTATTGGCGTAAGCCCCTCTGCAACTCTCCATGTTAACGGCACTATTAAGCTGGACGGCAATTTCCCAACTGGGACAGGCAACCTAGCTTTTGGAGATACGGCTCTTGACGCGTCTTTAAGTGGTAACTACAACACCGCAATAGGACACGCCGCCCTTACGACAAACACTAGCGGCGCACATAATACCGCACTGGGAGGTTTTGCTTTAGAGGACAATACAACAGGCATCCGAATGGTTGCTGTTGGGTATGGAGCACTACGAAGTAATACAACTGCAAACTCAAATGTGGCTGTTGGGTATGCCGCTTTAGCAGTAAACACTACAGGCGGGGATAATAATGCACTGGGCCGTGCCGCGCTTGGCAATAACACTACTGGTAGTGATAACAACGCTTTTGGCTATAACGCGCTAAATGATAATACAACAGGCACGCAAAACACAGCAATGGGCCATGCCGCGCTGGATAACAGCACTACAGCCTCTTACAACACAGCTTTGGGCGCGACGGCGCTAACCGACCTTACCAGCGGGTCAAACAACACCGCCGTGGGGCGTGCCGCCGCGGTTAATCTAACTACTGGAAGCAACAACGTAAGCCTGGGCAATGACGCGCACTATAATTTGACTACAGGACAGCACACTACTGCTATTGGGGTAATTGCTGGATATAACGGTACTACAGCATCTTATAACGTGTTTGTAGGCAACTATGCCGGCAGGCTAACAACGAGCAACAGTAATGTAAGTGTGGGTTACGCAACCCTTTACAACAATACAAGTGGCTCTTTGCTTACCGCTGTTGGTCAAAGCGCGATGTATTACAACACCAGTGGGATTAACAATACTGCTTTTGGATCTGCGGCACTGCAAACGAATACGACGGGGAGCTACAACACTGCCGTTGGCCTTAACGCCTTGTTCGGAAACACTACTGCCAACTATGGCGTAGCCGTTGGCTATAACGCGCTAGACGCTAACACTACTGGGGCTAGAAACTGTGCCGCTGGTTATGCGGCGATGACCACCAATACAACCGGAAACTATAACACTGCTTTCGGTTCGTATGCCCTTAACAGCCAAACCACGCCAAACTTTAACGTCGGTATCGGATATATGGCCGGCTATTACACTACCACAGGCTTTGATAATACCTATCTGGGAACCTATGCTGGCTACACAGGTACTAACGCCGCCAGAAATGTTTATATCGGATATACGGCTGGTTACCTTGGCACGGGCAGTAATAACACAGCCGTTGGCTATCAAGCAGGCGATGCCATAACGTCAGGAACCAATCTTACTATTATTGGTTATGCGGCTGATCCATCAAGCGCAACAGCAACTAACGAGGTTGTGCTTGGCAACTCAAGTATTGGAGCACTGCGCTGTCAAGCAGATCTAACAGGCTTGTCTGACGCGCGAGACAAAGACAACATTCAAAACCTCGGCAATGCTTCTGATTTTATTAAAGCGTTGCGGCCTGTTTCGTTTGATTGGAATATGAGAGATGGCGGCAAAGTAGGCGTTTCAGACCACGGCTTTATCGCTCAAGAGCTAAAAACAGCACAGCAAGAAACAAACTGGCACGTTCCGCGTTTAGTTTACGAAAGCAATCCTGACAAGCTGGAAGCGGCTTATACAACGCTGTTGCCGTCTATAGTGTCGGCATTGCAAGAGGCGCTTGCAGAAATTGAAGCATTAAAAGCCGAAGTAACGGCACTTAAAGGAGATTAAAAATGACTGATGAAACCTTAACCACAGAGCAAATCCAAGCACATTACAATGCTTCTATGGACTCTGTGAATTTATTAAACGCGGGCAAGCCAGCAGAGATGTCTGACAGTGAATGGACTGATTGCGTATCCCGCAACGTAGAGCATCTAAAAATTATGGTTGCTAAAACTTACTGGACTGATGCTCAGAACACGTCGGTCTTGCAGACTGCTATTAACGCAAACTCGTAAAAAAATGGCAGCGCGTCGAAAAAGAAAAACTGCAAAAAAGAGGCCTGTACCTACAAATAAAAAACTGTATGCAAGAGTAAAGGCTGAAACAAAGCGTAAGTTTAAGGTTTATCCTTCAGCTTATGCAAATGGGTGGCTTGTAAAAACATACAAGGCACGAGGCGGTAAATACCGCATGGGGAGTAAATAATGCCAGCAGGTAAGGGAACTTATGGTAAAAAACGAGGACGTCCAGCTAAAAAAGGTAAGGGCAAAAAGAAAAAGTAATGGCAAAGCCGAAGGGTGGTTTAACTAAGTGGTTTAAACAGAAATGGGTAGATATCTCCCGCCCAAAAAAAGGCGGGGGATATAAATCTTGTGGTCGTAAGACTTCAAAAAAAGGAAAGTACCCTAAGTGTGTGCCCGCTTCCAAGGCTGCTCGTATGACAAAAGCGCAGAAAAGATCTGCAATTCGTCGTAAGAGAGCAGCAGGTAACCCAGGCGGCAAGCCGACTATGGTAAGAACATTTACCAAGCGGAAAACGAGAACTAGACGTGGCAGTAAAAAGAAAAGGTAAAAAGCGAGACTCAAGGCTAAAAAAGGCAGGAGTATCCGGATATAATAAACCAAAGCGTACTCCTAGCCATGCCAAAAAATCGCACATAGTTGTAGCAAAAGTGGGCAGTAAAATTAAAACTATTCGTTTTGGACAACAAGGTGCAAAAACCGCAGGAAAACCAAAAGCGGGAGAAAGTACGCGTATGAAAAAGAAGCGCGCCTCTTTTAAGGCCCGGCACCGTAAGAATATAGCTCGTGGAAAGATGAGCGCAGCTTACTGGGCAGATAAGGTAAAGTGGTAATGGGAGAAGATATTGAAAAAGCAGGGTATCATCCTGCAGATGTAAATGGAGACAATGTAGTAGATGCGGAAGAGAAGGCAATGTTTCTGGAGTTCAAGCGTAAAGAGTTAGAAGACCAGGATGCAATGCGAGATGCTCAACGTAGTATGACTTGGTTTGCCCTTGCAGGGATGCTTCTTTATCCCGCTACTGTAATGGCAACAGAGATATTTGAGTTACATCAAGCCGCCACAATCTTAGGAGACATGGCAGCAGTATATTTTGTGTCTGTTGCAGGTATCGTAGCCGCGTTTTTTGGAGCACAGGCATGGAGTGGAAAGAAGTAAATGGAATTTATACTAGACATGGCAGTCACTTTCTGGCAATGGACTGTTGTTATATCTCTTATACTCATAGGATTTATAGCAAGTGTTTTTGACGGACAAGGAGAGGATCGAGTAGGATTCTATTATACTGAAATGCCTCAAATGAGTCCTATTAAAATCGAAACAGCCGATAAAGGATTTTGGAAAGCAGTCTGGATGTGGCTGCTCGGCGTTAGGCACTGGGAAATAACAAAAGACTTTTATTTCTCTTTGAAAGGAGAAGAGTATGTTATACCCCAAGGTTTCGAATTTGATGGTGCATCAGTACCTAAGTTTCTTGCAATGTGGCTTTCACCCACTGGCGTCTTGCTTATGGGCGGTCTTATTCACGATTATGGCTATAAGTACGGGACACTCCTAAGAAGTGATCGAACCGGTATAGGCGACAAATCTCAAAAATGGATGGATACATTATTTCGAGACATCTGTATTGAGCAAAATGGATTTAAACTTTTAAACTACTTAGCATACTGGGCACTCCGTCTAGGAGGCTTTGTAGCGTGGAATGGACATCGTAAACATGAACCAAAAGATTGAGCAAAAACAAGAGGAAGAACTTGTAACTGTTGGGCTCTGGGCAAAAATAAAACATTGGTGGCGTACTCTTGTTCGAGAAGAGTGGGAGCTTACAGTATTTTTTCCTGGAGATACACATTTTTTAGAGGATGGCTCAAGAATAGAAAGTGGGTCTCCTAAAACTTATCGAGCAAAGCAAATGATAAAGATTAGTACAACTCATATTATTTTTGTAGACTTGCTCGGTGTAAAACATGAAATTAAAGTCGTAGCTCCTGTAGGGTATGACTTAAGGAAGATATACTAATGCTAGGACTAATTAAAATGCTCCCCCTATTAGCAGTTGTAGGTGCTGGAGCATACGGGTATCACACACTGGAAATAGGAAAACGAGAAACAGCTATTGCCCAGTTAGAAAAGAATAATGTAGTACTAAAAGAAAACTCTATGCGTTTGGAAACAGCCCTTGAAACTGAGACAGCCTCTAGAGAACAAGCAGAAAACAATTTAAAATTACAACTAGAGGCGGTAGGAAAACTTACTGAGGCAAATAATGAAATGCAAGCAGAGATGGAAGATTACTTATCTATTTTTAAACGTCATGATCTTACTAGATTAGCACGAGCTAAACCAGGTTTAATAGAACCAAGAATAAACAATGGAACAAAAAAAGTATTTGAACAAATAGAGAAAGATAGTGAAGAGGTGCAAAATGCGGACATTAACTAGTTTTTTAACTATACTACTTTTATCTGGTTGTTCTTTTATGAAAAATGATCCTCTACCAACCCCCGAGCCGATCATAAAAACTGTAACCGAGTATAAAACACTGGAGATCTATCAGCCTCAACTCCCTAGAAAAATAGATTTGCAGGATGTAGAATTTTTTGTAGTCACAGAAAAAAATTTAGAAGAGCAGATCGCTCGTATAAGTAAAATGCAGGATTCAACCTTTGTAATATTTGGAATGACTCCCCAAGACTATGAAAATATGGCATTTAATCTACAAGAACTACGTAGATACATACGTCAGCAAAAAGAAATAATTATCTACTATAGAGATGCAACAAAAATAGAGCAGTAACTTATGGGAATTGAAGTAAGTAGAAGGGATGTCCCTTCAGAAAAAATTATCGATTTACAATCTGAGACAAGGTTTCTAAAGCTACCAGTAGATCCTTATTTGGATCTACTCGGCATAGAACCTCTACCGTCTCAAAAGGCGATCATTAACGCGATAAATAATGACAAATATCGCTTTGTCTCCGCAGCAATTTCAAGGAGGCAGGGCAAAACATACATCGCGAACATAATTGGGCAATTAGTATCATTAGTACCCAACTCTCATATCTTAATCATGTCTCCCAACTACGCCTTGTCTCAGATTTCTTTCGATTTACAACGTCAACTTATTAAACATTTTGATTTAGAGGTAGCAAAGGATAACGCAAAAGATAAAGTAATTGAACTGACTAATGGGTCTACTATACGTATGGGATCTGTTAATCAGGTAGATTCTTGTGTGGGTAGAAGTTACGATCTGATTATTTTTGATGAGGCAGCACTTGCTGACGGTAAAGAAGCTTTTAATGTAGCTCTTCGACCGACTCTTGACAAAGACAACTCAAAAGCACTTTTTATATCTACTCCTCGAGGTAAGAACAATTGGTTCGCAGAATTTTTTAACAGAGGGTTTTCAAATGAATTTCCAGAATGGGCATCAATCCGAGCAACTTTCCGAGATAATCCGAGAATGTCTGAAACAGATGTTGAAGAGGCTCGCAAAAGTATGTCCGAAGCCGAATTTCGACAGGAATATGAAGCTGACTTTAATACTTATGAGGGCCAGATATGGAATTTCAATCACGAAAAGTGTATCGCAAATAACCAAGAACTCGAGCTCAAAGGATTCGATGTATTCGCAGGCCTAGACGTAGGGTATAGAGACCCTACTGCTTTTTGTGTGATTGCATACGACTGGGACGAAAAAGTTTACTACTTGTTAGATGAATATTTAGATGCAGAACGAACAACAGAACAACACGCAGTTGAAATTCGTAGACTGATGGAAAAATGGGAAATTGACTACATTTATATTGACTCAGCAGCTCAGCAAACTCGATTTGATTTTGCTCAAAATTACGATATTACAACAGTTAATGCTAAAAAGTCTGTGCTAGATGGTATTGCTCATGTTGCTGGAATCGTAGATAATGACTTATTATTTGTCGACCAAAAATGTAAGCACTCTTTGATGTCTCTAGATCAGTATCAGTGGGATCCGAACTTAAATCTAGCAAGAGAAAAGCCAAAACACAATATGGCATCACACATGGCAGATGCACTTCGATATGCACTATATTCGTTCGAAACCTCAATTACTAGTTTCTAATTTTAACCAACTCAAAAATAGTAGTTGACAATTTAGTTTCCTCGAGATATAATTTCGGTAATAAAAAGTAATAGATTCAAAGATGAAAGAGCTGAAACGAGATCCCGTAAAGTACATTCGGGACAAAGCAAAAGCAAGGTATGAAAAAGCGACCGAGTGCTATATTTGCGGAAAGGAAACAGAGTTAGATTTTCATCATTACTATAGCTTGAGCCCTCTCCTGTACAAATGGGTGGACGAAGTAGGCTACGATTTACAGGATATAAGAGAGTTTCGCGATGAATTTATTAATGAGCATATTGAAGAGCTTTACGATTATACTGTAACTCTCTGCCATACGCATCATTTAAAATTACATTCTATTTATGGGAGAAATCCCACCCTGTACTCAGCCCCAAAGCAGCAGCGCTGGGTAGAGATTCAAAGAGGAAAGCATGGCTTGGTATAATAACATATTCGGTGGAGGACAGAAAAAAGAAGAAGCCGATTTGGAAAAGCTGAATCCAATTCAGGAATACCTAGGCCGCACAAGTGAATCTTCTCGTGAATTTACTGCAAATTACGAGCAATTCTACGAAAATCTAGAAATTGTTAATCGAGGTGTCAACCTTATTGTAGATGACGTTGCAGAGATTCCTGCAACAGTTAATCGAGTAGCAACAAATGGAGTTATAAAAGGTCTTCGACGTGCACGTGTCGATTCTCTTTTAAATAAAGAACCAAACCTTTTTCAAGATATTAGTTCCTTTAAGCGTAACTTAGTTACTGATTATCTTCTTGATGGTAATATTTTTATATACTATGATGGTGCTCATTTATACCATCTTCCCGCAGACAATGTGACAATTCATGCGGATAGTAAAACATATATTGAAAAGTATACTTATAATGACGTAGATTATGCTCCTGGAGAAATCATACATATAAAAGAAAATTCTTTTTATTCAATTTTTCGAGGAACATCAAGACTTAAGCCTGCGGTAAGAACAATGCAGCTTACCACAAATATGAGAAAGTTTCAAGATAACTTTTTTAAGAATGGAGCAGTTCCAGGTCTTGTATTAAAGTCTCCGAATACTTTGTCAGAAAAAATTAAAGAACGCATGATTCAGTCTTGGACTATGCGTTATCGCCCAGACGCAGGAGGTAGACGGCCTCTTATTCTTGATGGCGGTATTGAAGTTGATAAGATTTCAAATGTAAACTTTAAAGAGCTAGATTTCCAAGTAGCTATTGCTGAAAATGAAAAGATTATTTTAAAAGCATTAGGAGTCCCCCCGATTATGTTGGACTCTGGTAACAATGCAAATATTCGTCCAAATATGAGAATGTACTACCTTGAAACAGTCCTTCCCATTGTACGAAAAATAAACTCAGCATACTCTAGATTTTTTGGATTTGAAATCTCAGAAGACGTAACAGATATTCCTGCTTTACAACCTGAGCTACGTGATGCAGCTTCATACTATACTGCCCTTGTAAATGGCGGTATTATTACAATAAATGAAGCAAGAGACTCTCTGGGGTATGATACACTCGACGGACAGGATGATATTCGTGTTCCGCAAAACATTGCAGGAAGTGCAGTAAACCCAGACGAAGGAGGTCGACCAAAGGAATCTGATGATAACGAGGAATAGAAAACATAGGTTAGTGCGAGAACTTGGATTATTCTTTGCCGAAAACGGCGGAGTATTGACAGCAAGAGATTATAAAAACTCTAGTCTTCGTCCCAAGCATCTAACAATGAAAGAAATTTTAAAAGTAATGGGTTCTTATACAGCAGCAGTAAGCTGGATAGAAAAGTACGAACCTGAACTGTGGAATACTATTCACGGTATTAAACCAGCCCCCGAACCTAAGAAGGAGAAAAACCCCTTAGAGAAGTTGGCTAAGAAAACAGGAGAAGAAGATGGAAAAGATATTTAATCTTACTTCTACTTTCAAAGCTTTTGAAGAGGATGATGGAGGAGTTCATATCTGCGGTATGGCAAGCACAAGCGATTTTGATCGTGCGGGCGACACTATTGATGCAGGAGCATGGACTAAAGGCGGTCTAAATAACTTTGAAAAGAATCCGATTATTCTTTTCAATCATGACTATAACAAGCCTATTGGACGCGCTACAGGACTTAAAGTCACTGAAAACGGTCTTGAATTAAAGGCTAAAATTTCTAAGTCTGCGCCAGATCATGTAGCGCAGCTTGTAAAAGAAGGCATTCTTGGAGCTTTTTCTGTTGGTTTCCGAGTCAAGGATGCTGATTACCTTGAGGAAACTGACGGATTAAAGATAAAGGATGCTGAGTTGTTTGAAGTATCAGTGGTATCGGTACCTTGCAATCAAGCAGCAACTTTCTCGCTCTCAAAGTCTTTTGATTCTTTAGAAGAATACGAAGATTTTAAGAAAACTTTCAAAAATAGTGTAGATCTAGCCGGTCAGTCTCTGGCTAAGGATGAAAATTCATCGGTAGCTAGTGACACACCGGACGGGGTTACAAAAGCCCAAAAGGAGACGAAAATGTCGGAAGTACAAACTCCCGAAATCGACCTGGATGCTTTTGCTAAGAAAGTAGCAGAGGAAACTGCTGCTAAGATTGCAATGAAGCAGGCCGAAGAAAAAGCAGTTGCTGAAGCTGCTCGTAAAGAAGTAGAAGAGGCCGAAATGGCTAAAACTGCTAAAGAAGAAGAAGTTCAGTCTGCTATTAAAGTAGGCGTTGAGTCTGGGGCTGAGCGCCTGATGGCTGATCTGCAGAAAGAGTTTGAAGCTAAAAATGCAGATACTACTGAAATTCTTAACAAGTACAAGACTGATCTTGAAGAGAAGTCTGCTGAACTCGAAGCTATGCGTACCAGCAAGCGTGACTTCACTGGCCGCAAGGCTCCCGGCGATCTGAAGCCTATGGCTAAAGATTTGCTTTCTGCTCATATTCTAGGCAAAATTACTCGCAAGGGTTGGGAAACTGACTTTGGTCGTGACTTGCTTGAGAAGGCAGAAGTTACTTACACGGCTACTACTTCAGCTGGTATCGATGTTATCGTATCAACTCAGTTTGAAGAAGAAGTACGTCAAGCACAGAAAATTGCTCCTCTCTTCCGAGAGATCAATGTAACTTCTGGCGCTACCGTACTGCCGATCGCTCCTGATACTGAGCCTGCAAGCTGGGCTGCTACAGGTGCGGATGTTACTGCTAACAACCTCGAAGAGGCTGGCGCAAGTGATAATAACTATAACGTTAATCAGGTAATCCTGCAAGCGCATCGACTGATTTCCAGTACGTTCATCACGAACGACACGGACGAGCAAATCGTTCTTTCAGTACTGCCTATGATTACTTCAGCTCTGGCTCGTGCACACGCTATCGCTATCGACAAGGCTATTCTTGTTGGTAACTCTGGCGGGTATGCTACTGGTCTCGTAGGTGCTTCTGGTACTGACGATACTAATGGTTTTGCTACTGCATCTGCCCAGACTGCCCTGGACGCTTCTACTACGGCAGAAGTTACTCCTGCTAACCTTCTCGCAATGCGTAAGGAAATGGGCAAGTATGGTCTTGAAGCCTCTCAGGTTGCGTACATTGTACCCACCGATGCTTACTATGAGCTGATTGATGCTTCTGGTTTTACAGACGTTACTGAAGTTGGTTCTGATCTGGCTACTAAGCTGAGTGGTATGGTAGGTACGGTCTTCGGTTCACCCGTAGTCGCTACTGATCAACTCGCTCAGAATCTTGGTGCTGCTGGTGCAGCAACTACGACTGCAGCTCTGGCTGTTTATATGCCGAACTATGTGACTCCGCGTCTGCGTGGTGTTAACGTAGAAACTGACTACATTGTCAAAGAGCAGCGTACCGTACTGGTCGCAACTCAAGCTCTTGGCTTTAACGAGTTGGTTGCAAATTCTGGTACTAACAAGCCTTCTATCCGCTGGCCTTTCCAGTAAGATAGAGTTTGAACTGGAAGAAATACTTCTTCTAGTTGGCCTGGGGCGGTACGCCGCCCCAAGTTTTTACGAGTTAATTTATGGCGGATTTAGTTACATTAAATGATTATAAGTCGGCAGAGGGCATCAGCAGCCCTAAAGATGATAGCCGTCTAAACTTTATCATTCCCTCCGTGAGTCAACTCGTAAAAACTTATTGTGCAAATAGTTTTGTAGATTTCTACTCAACAAATAAAACTGAAACTGTCACTGTGAACTGGGATACATATCTCATACAATTGACAGAAAGTCCTATTGTTAGTATAGTTTCCGTAGAAGAAAGAAATAACTATAGTCAAACTTATAGTACTCTTACTACAGGAGCTCATGAATATTATCTTGATGAGACTACAGATTGTTTGTATCGAACAACAGGACAGGGGTATAAGAATTGGGCTCGTGGCCCCGCATCTGTTCGTGTAATATATAAAGCAGGATACGCTGTTTTACCCGCAGATTTACAACTTGCAGTTTTTGATTTGATTACATACTACTTGAAAGATGAACACAAAGAGCGACGCTCAATTGCAGGCGCTAGTATTCAGAATCAAGCAAGCTCAAGTCAGCGTAATAATGTGGCATTTCCAGATCACATAAAACGCGTACTTGATTTATATAAGAATTTTTAATGAGTAAATCAGTATTTAGAAAGCAAATTGCTGCAAAGCTGATTGAAAACTATAATCGTAAAAGTGAAAAAACAGTTGGGGATGCTGCTCGTATTTTACTTCAATCTGCTGATGTAAGACAATGCTTAGTTATAAAAAATAGAGAAACAAGGGCAATACAAATTGGGTATGAAGCAGCAATTGGTAGACCTTTAACTAAGGAAGAAGGTACAAAGTACAGAGCAGCATTTAAAAAGTATATTAGAGGACAGCATAAACCTTTTCCAAAGGATAAAAATCCTCAAACTCGATTTTTTATGCAAATTGTAAAAAAGCAGGGATTAACTTTTGGTAAAAATATCTTTTATGTAGCAAAATCATTTGAAACTATACGAGATAATATAAATGATTTTAATGAAGGGTACGCAGAAAAAATAAGCCAAAATAGTTATAGTAGAAAAGAGTTTGGTCAAACTGTAAATTTAGACCATGGAGCCGATGGTACTGCTTCTGGTCTTGTAGGTTCTGTAGTCGGGTCTTTTGAGGTAGCAGCAGAACAAGGAGAATTACCAAAAGGTTTTCGAAAGACTTTTGCAAGTAACTTAACAGCAGTTCTTGATCGCTCTTTAAATGATCTTACAAAAGGACAAAAAGGAAAAATGCACGGCATTGTGATGAAGTTAGTTATTGATGCAGAGCAAATTATTTCAAAGGGTGGAGATTTAAAAGCTGGACTATCAATGCTTTTAACACCTGTATTAGCAGAGGTTAATATAAAAAGAGGCTCAACAGAAGAGAAACAAATTCAAGAAGCTTTTCTAAACGCTTTTGAGATGACTTTCAGAAATATAGAGTATGAAAACTTAGAAGGTTCTAGCACTCTTTTTGAGAAGATTGAAAAAACAATTGTTCATGATCATTTAGTAAAAAATCTTAAGAAAGGAAAAAACGTAAAAGTAAAGTTAGGTTCAAAAAAAGTAAAAACAAAGACCAGAACAAAAGTTACAGAGAAAGGAAAAAGAGGGAAAGGATACTCAGCTAAAAAGATTTCTAGAGGTGGAGCACTAGCTGCTCGACCAAAAGCACGTTCAACCTCTAATAAGCAATCAGATACACAACGAAGTATGTTTTCTATGATGGCCCTAATAAATCAAAAGTTGCCACAAACGGTTAGAAAGAACATGAGGAATCCTAGACTAGAAAATAGAACAGGAACATTTGCAAATAGTGTAAAATTAACAGAGGTTTTAACAACTCCTCAAGGATTTCCAAGTTTTGGCTATACTTATCAGAAAAATCCATACCAAGTGTATGAGCCAGGAAAAGGAAGAAGTCCTTGGGCAAACTCAGATAGAGATCCTCGCGTATTGATTGATTCTTCTATTCGAGAAATAGCAGCAGAACTAGCATTGGGCAGATTTTATACTAGGAGAGTATAGTGGCAGAAAAACCGGCACACAGACAGTATACAAGCCGTAGGTCTGCTATAACAAAAGGACTTGCGGATAAACTTGCTCTTATAGATGGAAGAGGTATTTATCATACAGCAGTTGCTGAAGTTAGTCCTCGCCTTAAGTTTTGGGATGAAGTAGAAGAGTTTCCTGCAATTCATTTAAATGCAGGCTCTGAAAGTAGAGAATACCAAGGCGGAGCATATAAAGACCGCTTTTTAAATGTAACTATTCGATGTTATGTAAATCAAGAAGACTCTACAGATGCTCTTGACGAACTTTTAGAAGATGTAGAGACAGTTATTGAAGAAAATAGTAGACTGCGCTACTATGATCGTATGGGACTAGAGCAGTTTACTCAACAAATCACAGTTCTCAGTATAGATACTGATGAAGGTGTGTTAGATCCTCTGGGAGTAGGCGAAATACTTGTAGAGGTTCGATACTAGAAAATGCTGGCACGAACAAACGTTCACGTCCATGCCTTTTCAAGACATAGGAGATAATCTATGGCAGATAAACTTTATTTTAGCCGCGACTCGAAACTTTATGTCGAGCTTACGGGAATCAATGGTTCTTTCCAAGGACTGTGGGAAATTCCTGTATTGGATGGCTTCAGCTTTTCTCAGGCTACAAATCAAACTGAGATTGGACTAAATGAAATGGAAAGTACCGCAGGTACTAGTAGAAGGGGTCGTCGTCTTTTTACTGACTCTCTGTCTCCTGCGGAATGGTCTTTTAGCACTTATATGAGGCCTACTAATCATGGGTCAAATAAAATGCATCTTGTTGACCAAGTTCTTTGGGCAGCAATGGCAGGTGCAGATAACTTTGCTGGAACCGGAGTTACAGCAACAGGGCCTGCGTTAACCGGAAACTATACTCGTAGTACGAATCCAGTAGCTGGAGTAGGTACAGTAAGTGGTGTAGTTCATGATGAAGAGGGCGCAACTCTTCCTTCGGATAGTACCGCAGTAGGAGGTCTTTTAGACTTTAAAAACTCAAATCGTGCAACTCTACCAAAAATGACTTTATACTTTGTATTTGAAACAGACACAACGAATCCAATGGTATATAAACTTACAAATTCGATTGTAAATGAGTGCTCTATTGATTTTGATATTGATGGAATTGCTACTGCTAACTGGTCTGGTTTCGCAAAAGAAGTAACAGATATGCAAACAGCAGGAAAAGTAAATGTAGGCACTTCAGCTCCTTCAATAGCTCAGAATCTGCTGTTCTTAGATAGTGGAAATGACTTTAGACTATCTGTTCCTATTGATGCAAGTAATGCGAGCCCTGCGGTTCATGACGAGTTTAGAACTGCGATTACAACAGGTGTAACTTCCACGAATAACTTTATTCGTAATCGTTTGACTCAACTTGAAGTTAGAGGTCAAAATCCCGATGTAATGGAAGGAAAAAGAGTATCTATTAGTGCGATTACTACTGCTAGTCCAGGAGTTGTAACAACAGGAACAACTGCTCATGGTCTAAAAGTAGGAGATACAATTAAACTATCTAGCGTTGCAGGACTTACAAATGCTAGTAGTTGGAATACTACACTTTTTGTAAAAACTGTGCCTAGTACCACGACTTTTACAGTTTCAGCTACTGATGGAGGCAGTGCACTCGCCGGCACAGGTACTCATACAGGAAATTCTGGAGTAGTTGATACTGGCATTTATAACTTTACTCTAACAGGTGGAAACATTACTATTGGAAATAATGTTACCTACTTGGTTCCAGAAGAAATTGGTACTATTAACAAGCCAATCGAAGGCGTAACTGGAGCACGTGCAATTGGTGGAAGCTTTACTTGCTATCTTGTATTTGATGACGCTACAGGAAATACAGGTGCTTCAGCAGACTTCTTTGCAGATCTTGTAGACCCAACTAAAGGTCTTACAAAAGTTGTAAACGACTTTGATGTTACATTTAAGGTTGGGGGTACGGGCTCTACAGAACCTCGCGTTCACTTTAACTTTCCGAAAGTACACATCGATGTGCCGAGTCATAGTATTGAAGATGTTATTTCATTAGAAACAAACTTCGGTGCGTATACCGAAGACTTTGATACTGCTGATGAGTTTCAAATCGAGGTATTTGGAGTTAGCGCATAATAACATCAACATTTCTACTAAAACCCGCTTCGGCGGGTTTTTTCTTTTCAGGTCATAAAAATAATTCTTGACATATCAGCTTACCTTCGCTATAATATGTGTTATAAATACCCAATAACTTTTTAAGGAACAAAACATGACTGATAAAACTCCTGTTTCTCTCGCGAGTCTTATGACTCCAAGTAAGACAGTTGCAATTGATTTTCCCGGATGTGCCGGAATGAGCGTAGATTTATGCTATCTTGCACGAGAAGAACTACTCAAGCTACGAAAAAAATGCGTTAGCACAAAGTTTGATAGAAAAACTCGACAACCGGAAGAACACTTAGATGAAGATAAGTTTTTAGTAGAGTATTGTAAAGCAGTAATCAAAGGATGGAAAGGTCTTAAATATCGATACCTGGAAGAGCTTCTTTTGGTGGATATTTCAGAACTTGATCCAGATGATGAACTTCCCTATACTCAAGAAAACGCCGAACTTCTCATGAAAAATGCCTCCGACTTTGACAGTTGGCTAACGGAGACAGTAGGTGACCTTGAAAATTTTACGAGCAACAAGTAGCAGAAATCGAAAAGCTACTTGAACGATATGTAACAGAGCGTCATCAATTAGATATTGAAAAATATTTATTGATGTGCGAACAACTAGGGCAAGTACCTGATCCCACCAAAATGCCGCTCGAGCCTTCTGCATTTCCAGAAGAAGTTCAAGTGGCATTTTTTATATTTAGTTTCCTGTCTGATAGATGGGAAGGTATGTCGGGAACTTATCTTGGTAAGAATTGGTCAGATTTTGATACGATAGTAAGAGTTTATGACTATCCCACAGAACCAAAAATTATTTTATATTTTGCAAAAGTATATGAACGATACCTGATAGAATATAAAATGAAAGAATCAGAGAATAAACAGAAAGCAGAGGAGCGAAAAGCAAAATCTGCAGGGGGTAGTAAAACCTATACCCATAATGTGCGGCGCTAATGGCAAAAAATAAAGTTTTTATTGATGTAGTTGTTGATGATAAAGGAACTACAAAAAGACTTGCGGTGGATGCCGATAAGCTCGGTCTATCATTAGAGCGAACGGGCAAATCTGCGCGCACTGCAGATCGCAATCTTAAAGGTGCTGCACAAACTTCTGCAAATGGCACTAAAAACTTTACTAAAATGGCGCAAGGTATTACAGGAGGTCTTGTTCCTGCCTATGCAACTCTTGCTGCACAAGTATTTGCTATTACTGCCGCTTTCGATTTCTTTAAACGAGCAGCAGATGTAAGAAACTTAGAAGAACAACAAGTTTCTTTTGCAGAGCGTACAGGTACAGCTCTCGGAGCAATGACTTCCAGACTTAGAGAGGCTTCTGGAGGTATGCTGGGCTTTAAAGAAGCTGCCCAAGCAACTGCAATTGGTGTTGCAAAAGGCTTTTCTGCCTCACAAATGGAACAATTAGCAGAAGGTGCACGAAAAGCATCCACAGCTTTAGGACGAGACTTTGAAGATGCGTTCGATCGTTTAGTTCGTGGCGTATCAAAAGCGGAACCAGAACTTTTGGATGAATTAGGTATTACGCTTCGTCTTGAAAATGCTACTAATAGATATTCTGCTGCTTTAGGTAAAAATGTAAAAGCATTAACAGACACAGAAAGAAGTCAAGCAGTGCTTTTAGAAGTACAAAGACAGATAGATCAACAATTTGGAAATGTAGATCCTGATAAAAATGCTTTTATAGAGCTATCTAAAACCTTTTCAGATATTACAAGAGATATAACAAAAGGGGTTCTTCCAGCCTTTGAGTTTGTTGCAGATATATTAAATAAAAATGCTAAAGCTGCAGCTTTATTTTTTGGATTACTAATATTATCTATTGTTAAAACTATTCCAGGCATGAGTTCTTTGACAGGCTTCATGAAGAGCTTTTTTGTATCTTTAAATCCTTTAGCCGGAGCAGTAGGTGGCTTTAAAAATATGGGAGCTGCCGTAGCAGAATTTGGAAGAGAGAGTAAAAAAGCAATTACAGATGCTATAGATGATTATAAAGCGTTTCAAGATAGTGTAGATAGAAGTGTAATTAGTGTAGAAGAGCTACAAAGAAAAGCGGGTAAAAAAGCAAAAGGTGTCGCAGGGCAAATGGTAGCAGACGGCACTCGCAGTAAAACTGTGCAAAAGGTCGCTGAAGGCACAGCTAATAAAAGAGATATTACTATTCTTAAGAAAGCTCTAAAAAGAGCAGAGAAAGAATATCAAAGACACGGCGAAATTGTAAGCGGTATTTTTGAAGGTGAAGATATAAAAAGACTTCGCCACTTAAAAGGTGCTCTTGATGATATGGAAAGAGAGCACTTAAAATTTGGTCAAAGAGTAAAAAATCTTTCTAAAAAAACTGGACTCTTTATACGAGCATTCTCGACGCCTGCAGTGATTAGTCTTAAAGCTGCTTGGAAAGGCGTTGCAGCAACTGCAAAACTTGCAGGTAAAGCTATAAATGCCGCCATGAAGGTAACAGTTATTCTTGGAATTATTTCTAGTATAGTACAAGCCTTTGAAGCTCTTTTTAATGCTCCTGCCACTCTTGCTCGCGGAATCATTGGAATGATTGGTACCATGGCAAAGGGTATTCAATTTTTTGCAAATTTAGTTGTGGAGTTAATAAATGGTTTGGTTAATAAACTTCCAGATAGACTTAAAAAAATGTTAGGTCTTGAAGAGGGGGAAGTTGTGATTCAGCCTTTAACCTTTGCCGACAATTTTGATGAGAAGTTTACTACTCTTATAAATGAAACATTTCCTGGAGTAATGGATAAGCTACAGACTTTTGAAAATGAGCAAGCAAGAATATCTAGAAGACAGGAAGCTTTAGATGATCTTATAGCCCAATATGGGGAGTTGGGAGATGCAATTAATTTAAGCGCAGAAGCTGCCGCAGGTAAGTCCGCTTTCAATAAATCTGGTCAAGAACGTTCACGTGCTCGAGTACAAGGAATGGCCACCTTAGGTATAGGCAGTGCGATGCGAAAAGCAGATGCTTTATCTTTTCTTGATCCTGAGGCAGGACGAGCAGCAGTGGAGACTTTTAGAGAGCAAATTCAAAAAGCAGGGCTAAATGATATAAGTAAAGAGATGTTCGATGCTGCAATGGCGGGCAGCACTGAAGCAGTTGAAAAAATAGAGCTATTTGCTTCTACTTATATTGGAACAATAACTGAACTAAAGTCAAAAGTAGGAGATTTGCCGGGACTTTTCACAGGGGATTCAAAAGCAATAGAAAGAGGATTAGTGGAAATAGAGCTTGCGGCATCTAAGGCAAACGAGCTTGCAGAAAATCTTAATGAAAGTTCTGAAGCAGGAGAAATACTAGCAGACACTTTAGGCGGAAGATTAAAAGCTATTAGAGAAGAATTTACTACACTACGAGAAACAGCAGATAAATTAGCTTTACAGGCCCTTGAATTACAAGGACAAAGAGCCGAAGCAGAAGCATTGAGTGGCAGATTTAGAGAAGAAAGATTAAAAGATATTGCAGTTCTACAGGCACAGAATGAATTACTACAGCTACAAAATCAATTAAAATCAATAAATAATGCTTTAGATATAACAGGAGAGGGGGCTCTAACAGGCATACCTCGTTCCGATAAAGAAGCCGAAAGAGATACGGTAGAACAGCAAATAGCAAATCAAAATACTTTAGTTGAAAATGCACAAAGAAATGCAAGTGATTTTGAATCTGCAGGTTTAAGAATTGGAAATACTCTTCAAAGCAGTTTTCAATCAGCTTTTCAGAGCTTAGTTGAAGGCACAATGACAGCAAAACAAGCTTTTGCAAGTATGGCAAAAAGCATACTAAGTATGATTGCTAAAATTATTACGGAACTTCTTGTTGCAAAACTTCTTACAGCAGCACTTGGAGGCTCAGGTTTTGGAAACTTTCTTGGCATACCCAAAAGTCGTTATGGAGGGGTTCAAGAAGAAGCTCGATATGGCGGAGTAATGAAAGATCCCAGAGGCTATGGTGTTGGAGGAGTTGCAAAAGGCCCGGATGGAGGTTATCCTGCAATTCTACACGGAACAGAAGCAGTAGTCCCACTTCCAAATAATCGTTCAATACCTGTAGACTTGCAAGGAAATGCAGGCGGAACAAATAATGTAACTGTAAATGTAACTATGGCAGAAGGAGGTGGAGGAGGTAGTAAAAATACTTCTGGAGACTCCCAGCAGGGTACAAACTTAGGAAATGCTATAGCTATAGCAGTACAAAAAGAACTTCAAAATCAGAAACGCTCTGGTGGGATTCTTAGTCCTTATGGGGTAGCATAATGTCAACCACAAAATATCAATTCACGATAGCCCATACAGACTTAGATACTCTTTTGGGTGCTGCTACTCCCGCTCGTGGTACTAACGATACTTATATTATAACTGGAGATAGAGGATTATCCCGACAAACTAGCTTTTCTCTTCTTACAGCAAAGTTTGGTGATGGGTATGAACAGAGGGCTATTGACGGAATCAACAGTAAACAAGAGAATTTTGGATTAACTTTTAAGAATAGAGATTATAAAGAAGCAAATTTAATTGCTGCATTTTTTGATTCTAAAAAAGGTTTGAATTTTAACTTAGAAATTACTAATACAAAAGATGTAGAAAGCGCAAATGCGACAGATGTTCACGAAACTATAAAAGTAGCTTGTGATAGCTATACTTTAACATATGTTACGGATACAGTGGCCACTGTTACTTCACAATTACGAAGAGTATACGAGCCTTAAATAAGATGGTAGACTTAATTGACACAGTACAAAAAACAGCTTTAGACGATGCGTTTATTGAGTTGTTTGATGTAGAACTAAAATATAAAGATTCAAATGGAGCTACTCAAACAGAGATACTTCATTTAACGAATGGATTAGAAGATCCCAATGAGTTTAATCTCTGGATGCCTTATGAAACCGGGGGATCAACAATTTGGGCACAATATTTAGCTTGTCCTATACAAATAGATGGAATTTCAGTTGATAATGCAGGGGCAGCTTCTCGACCTAGTTTAAGTGTTGCAAATGTTGCTTCGATTGCAAGAGTATCTGACTATGATAGTACTTTAACACCTTCGACAGGGGACGCTAAAGAAGATGAAACAAATATTGATGCCATTCTTCAAGGGTTAAATATTTCAAAAAATGAAGATGTTTTAGGCTCTTTAGTAACATATAGAAAAACTCTATTAAAAAATACTTTTATACGGGCTAATGATCTAGGGACAGTAAGATGGTACCCATATGATCATGCTACGAAAACGGGTACTTCGGGAAGTTATCATGTACTTAATGCTCCTGCTCCAATAGAGTTCCCAGAACAAAAATTTGTGCTTGATAGAGTAGCTGGAGAAACTAGCATATTAGTAGAATTTGAATTAGCAAATCCTTTGGATGTTCAGGGTTTGCAAATTCCGAATCGATATGTTATAGGAAAATATTGTCCTTGGGAATACAAAGGAGCTGCAGCAGGTTCTGTAAAATCGGGGTGTCCTTGGGTCTCTCAAGGGTATGATTTTGTAGGGAATTTTACTCAAGGAACTACTTATTCTGCTAATGCTATAGTTAGACAAGGCGGGGGTGGATTTGCAGGGTACTTTAGTCGCAATAGATATCGCCTTGTTGGAGACCCGGCAAATGCGGGAGATGAAAGCTCTATAACAGCAGATAATAACGCACATCCCGGAACATGGGAAGACTGGAAGGGGTATACAATTCGAGGAGCTTTTGACCAAACCCCAAGTATTCCATATGCCGCGAATGACGTAGTTACAAGCGGAGGACAAACATATTATGTTACTGGAGATCCGATAAATGCGGGAGCAGGGGCTTCTGTTGCAGACGACAATATAGCGCATCCCGGAACTTGGGGATTAGGTCCTTGGTTTGATATAGATAATAGTCCTACTACACAAGCAAACGATGTTTGTGGAAAAACTATACAATCTTGTAAGTGTAGATTTCATCCTAAAACTTCTGCAAGTTCGAATGCGGTTCATCAAAATACAGATCGTTCATTACCTTTTGGAGGATTTCCTGGAAGTCGTAAGTTTAAATAATGATTGAAGAAATACAACAACATTTTGAAGCATCATATCCCAGGGAAGCCTGTGGCATTATTGGAATTATAAGAGGAGAGAAGAAATGGTTTCCTTGTACAAATGTAGCAGAAAATGAAGATGACTTTATACTATCATCAGATGAATATTTTGAAATAGTAAAGCAGTGTGACATATTTGCAGTTGTACATAATCATCCAGATGCAAGTAATGAACCAAGTCAAGCAGATATAAATAATTGTAATGCATTAGGAATACCTTACTGGATTTTTAGCTATCCTGAAATGGATTTATGTATTTTAGAGCCAGAACAGAAAAGTTATCCTTTAATTGGTCGTGAATATGAATTTGGTGTAAGAGACTGTTTCGAAGCTATGAGAGATTACTTAAAATCAAAAAATATAGAAATACCCCCTAGAGTTCCTTTTGAAGATAATTGGTGGGATAAGAATATTGATTATTTTTCAGATCAAATTATAGAAAAGTGGGGTGGTAAAAAAGTTTCTATGGAAGATGTTCAAAAAAACGATGTTTTAATTTTTAAAGTAAAACATGATGTGCCGGATCATTGTGGAGTGTATATTGGTGATAACAATTTTTTTCATCATGCAGAAAACAGATTATCTTGTAGAGAGCCTTTAAATAGATTTTGGATGAAAGCATTAGTAGGAGTTTATAGATATGGAGCGTAAAGTATATTTACAAGGATCACTTGCAGAAAAGTTTGGTTCAGAGTTTACTATTTATGCAGAATCCGTTGCAGATGTTTGGAGATGCTTAAATGCTAACTTTCCAGAACTTCATAAGTTTTTAATTAACTGTCATGAAAAAGATGTGGGTTTTATTTGCAAAGTCGGAGAAAAGTCTTTAGAAAAGGATGAAGAGTTACTTTTAAAAATAGGAGAAGGAGATGTATTTATATCTCCTCAACCTGCAGGCTCAAAAAGTGCTTTTGGTAAAATTTTAGCTGCGGTTCTAATTGTAGCTGCAATTTATTTTACAGGAGGACAAATTTTAGCTTTACAAAATGCGGCGGCGGTCAGCTTGGGCATGGCGCCTACGGCGGTCACATTCGGAAGCGCCATGTTGGCAACTGGTACTTTCGGATTGATGGCACTAGGCGTCGCAGTAAATTTAGCACTAACAGGTATTCAACAGTTAATGGCTCCCGACCCTTCAATGGATATACCCGAAAACACTCCCGAAAGCACTTACTTATTTAAAGGATCTGAGCAAACAATTTTAGAGGGGGATCCTGTTCCGGTTGTTTATGGAGAGCTACGAGTACCAGGTAGACCAATTGGATTTGAACTAAGAAATAAAAACAATGTTTACAGTAACTATTACTCAAATGGGGGATATTCACCATATTGGGGAGGACGAGGTCCGTATTACAATCAAACGTTCCACTTTTAATAGGAAGATATAAATGGCTACGCCCATAAAAAGTAATCAACAACATATTTTTATTCACGATGCAATTTGTGAAGGCCCCGTTGAGGGTCTTGTTTACGGAGATTCTTCCATATTTCTTAATGGTCAACGTGTACAAGATTTAGATCCTGATGCTCCTTGGACTCCTATAAATGCTAAAATAAATTTTGCTGGTAGTAGCGATACTGAGGGTGATAGTATAACTCCTGCTTTACCCCTTTCTTTTTCTGAGAATGCGGGTATTCCAAAAAATGATAATTTTTTACTTATAAGAAATGAAGGTATTACAAAGTCTTCAGCAACTTATGACTATTCAACTAAAACATTAGAAATTACAGGCGCAAGCAATTTTAGTGAAGTTTATCGAACATTTAATCAAACGGCAACTGCAGGTAATCAAGTTATAGTGGGAAGTTTAGAAACTCCAAGCATAACAAATGGAGGCACTGGATATACAACTGCTCCAAGTGTGAAAGTTCTTAAAGTTACAGCAGGTGTAAGTACCGTTGTTGAAAACGTTACTGCAACAGCCGCACTCACAGGAGGTTCAGTAACTTCAATTTCTGTTTCCCCTTCAGGAAATAGTGGATTATCGGGTACTTTTGCGTTTGAAATAAGCTCTCCGCCTTTAATTGAAGATCGTTTTATTGTACTTGCTCACCCTGTTACAAATGATATAATGTATGTAGGAGACGGTCACTGGATTTCTGGCACTACTCTTAAGTTTAGTCCCACCGATTTAAATGCGTATAATCCTTGGAATAATAACTTAGCTGCACGCCCCTATAAAGTACAAGTATTAGAAGCTATAAAAATTAGTAGTTTTAATGTTGTTACTAATAAAATTACTATTGAACATGGACCTACTGCAGGCGCCGGCACTTACTGCTTTACTCTGTCTGGGTCTAAGCCAGGCAGTGCTGACGATGTTGAGGTCGATAATCCGCCACAATCAAATAATTTTGTAGCGCAGTTTCGAGGCGGTTATGCATATCAAGATGCAATCACAGAATTAAATGGCGTGGGAGGGGGTGCTTCATATACTGCAAATACCGGTGCTTTACCTACAAATTTATTAAAACAGATAAATTATACCTCTTGGGATACGGCTAATCCAAATGATAAGTTACGTACTAAACCGGACGGTTCCAACCTTTATGGATTTTCTACCTCAGACTACCCAGAAGGCCAAACGATAGATACGGAAGGTGCAGTTACTCCTATTGAAATTAATGCCAGCATGTTCGGAAGTCTAGATAGTGTAGTTCCAACTCTTGATGAAGTTCGTATTTCTATACAATACGGACAGTTTCAAGCAATTAAAAAGCAGAATGGAGATGAAATTCAGAATCATGCAGTTTATTTATTTCGAATTGCAAGAAAAGCTCCTGGAGCCACTTCATTTGAAAACTATAAAGCTGTTTTTAAAACGCCCCAAGGTGCTGGACAACCTACTATCGAGCATCGAGGAAAAGATAAAAGTGCAGTTTCTTTCGAGCACTATATTGATTTATCTTTTATTAAACCTTTTGTAGACTTTAAAATACAAATTTTTCGCTTGACTCGTCATAAAGGTCGAGGCATAATGGAAGGAGGGGGGGATCACTTTCCTGATTATGATTCAGATCAAGGCGATACAACTTCCCAAATTTCAAACTTAGTTGCGATAAATAAAGATAAGTTTTCTTACCCTTATACGGCACATGCTGGTCTATTTTTAGACTCTCGTGAGTACTCTAGTGTTCCAAAAAGAAGCTATGAAATGAGAGGAATGAAAGTAAAAGTTCCTCAAGGATACAAACCTCGAGAGCACTCAGGAATTACAGAATCTAAAACAAATGATGCAGGAACTAGTGCAAGTTATAGTGTGCCTACCTATCCGGAATTTTGGAACGGTAATTTAACTGAAGAACTTTATTATACAAATAACCCTGTATGGATCTTTTTAGATATTATTACAAATGATCGATTCGGGGCAGGAGACTGGGTAAAAACATCAGATATAGATATATATTCTCTATATCGAGTATCAAAATATTGTGATGAGCTAGTACCCGATGGAAAAGGGGGCTTTGAACCTCGTTTTACAGCTAACTTATACCTTTCAAAAGCTACTGATGTTTACAAAGTTGTAAAAGATATGGCAACAGTTTTTACTTCTTTAGTTTATTGGATGGATGGACAGTTAACTACAATAATGGATGCTCCTGGCGACCCTGTTTACAGTTTTTCTCAGGCAAATGTTGTCGATGGACAGTTTGTGTATGAGAGCACCGGTCAAAAAACAAGAACAAATCAAGTTGTAGTCACTTGGAACAATCCAGAAATTGGGTATGAAAAAGTGCCTCTTATTGTAGAAGATAGAGACGCTATTGTATCTTCTGGAAGAATTATAAAAGAAAATGCTGTTGCTTTTGGAGTTACTTCAGAAGGGCAGGCACGAAGATATGGAAAATGGAAACTATTTACTGCCCAAGGACAAACTGAAATTGTCTCATTTAAAACTTCTTTTGAAGGTTTATTTCTAAAGCCCGGAGATATAATTGAAGTACAGGATGCCGCACGTTATGGTAAATCTTTAAGTGGTCGTACTTCTTCAGCAACTACTACTTCTGGAAATCATGTTGTTACTTTAGATCGAGAAGTTACTCTAGATACTACAACTTTTGATTATAAATTAAATATTCTTATAACAGAACCTGCTGCTTACTATCTTGGTGAAGATAGTATTACTGTTGATCATGGCTCAGGAAGCAGTAGTGATAACCAAATTTTAACAAGAGGGGAGAGAATACTAAAAGCATGGGTAAGAGATACTTCTTCAGGAAGCAGAACTCTTGGAGTAATAGACACTAAAGAAAAAGCTGCAAATGCATATACAGAAGAAACAGGCGGTCAGTTAATTGAACTTAACTGGAAGAAAGACTCTTTTGTAGAAACAAAAACAGTAAGTAGTTTTACTGTAACCGCTGGAAAAACACAAATAACGGTTGATGGCACTTTCGATACACTTCCAGATCCTAGCTCTATTTGGATGCTTGAAGAAACGGCAACAGATGGCGGCCTACCAAGTAAATCTTCCCCTGATCTATATAAGATTTTAGGTATTGCACAAGATGCAAAAAATGTATATAGCATTTCTGCAGTAGAGCATTTAAATAATAAATATGCTTTTATTGATGATCCTGATGCAATACTGGATATTCCTGACGATGTTTATGCTCCGGAACCCCAAATAGTTCCTGCTCCTACAAATGTATTTATTCTTCAAAACTCTAATGCCTCTAGACCTAATGAAGAAATTATAATCGAGTGGGAATACCCTGAATTTGATGCAAGCGGCAATCCTATAAGCAGGTTCTTAGATAGTTTCGAAATTTTACATACAGTTCCTGATAGAGAAAATACGTTCAATCTAGGGAAAAATGCAAGACGTTTTTCTTTACGAGATGTACCCGATGGAACATATATGTTCCGAATACGAGCTATTTCCGTATCTCAGCATAAGTCTGCATGGACTTCTTCTCGATATGTAGTTGAAGACCCTTTTGATGACAGTGTAAATAGAAATAAGGGAATACAAACAGAAGGGTTGGCTTCAAGTATTCCATTTGTAACAAATGAGACTGAAGCAACTGGAAACTTTAGAGGGGTATTTGACTCGAGTATTGGAGGGTTTGTTTCCGGTAGTAATGATGATGGATACAAAGTCAAAGATATTGTTATAACAGGGGGTGCATACTATTATTTACCTACTGAGGGTACCCCCACGGATATTAGTACTTGGAAAGACTATCGTGGAGGAATTCTAAAGTTTAGAGAAGATACAAATCCTGTACTCGCGCCCAGCCGTTCTAGAAGAGAGGAAGCAGTAACTCTTGACGCAAATACTATTTTTGATGTAAATATATTACGCAGTAAAACATGGCCAGGAGTTATCACAACTAACAGTAGATATGCTGAAGTAGTACTAGACCACAGTACAGCTAGTGATAGTTCTGCTTCAACTCCTGCTTTTCGTTTACTTCATGCAAAATATGATGCAGATTTAGCAATTTTTTACTGGTATGATATAAAACATTTTATGGATAGTTCAAATACTGGGTTATCTAAGTACTGGACTAATACATCCGCAACAATAAAATTCGTAGACGGAAGTAATAAAGTAACTCGTGACTCTGGTAGCTATTCTTTTACTGATTTAAATAATTTAAATAAAATAATTTTTGCAAAACAACTTCAAAGTGGAACAACTGCTTTTACTTCTGGAACTAAAACTATTTCTAGTTTAGCTACGAGTACAGTAGCTGACTTACAAATTGGTTCTGTTATAGAAATCTCCTCCACAACGGGAAAAAATACTGGACGATTTCATGTAGCTAGCATACCTAGTACAACTTCTATCACAGTAGAAGAAGCTATAGTAACTGAAAATCCAAATGTAACAATTCATTTAGTAGTAACTGCAGCTAGGGTTGCCTATGTAAAAAATGCTACTGAATTATTTTTGGACAGAAAAGTAACTTTGCCTCCGGGCGCTTTGGATAACAATGGCGATCCTGAAGCTCTTCAATTGTGGGTTCAAAACTATGCTCCGGATTTTAGAAAAGATGTTATATTAGGTAGACTTGCAAATACTACAACTAATGGTACAGGAAATTTTAGATTTCAAAGTTTTCTAACTATTGATCCTAGCCTTCAAGGGGATAGAGCTATTCTTCTTGATTTAAATGAGTCTTTTTTACAATATAATCCAGATGAAGAATTAATCTTAGCTCCTCCAAAGTTAGAATTAATTGCTACTGCAATTGGATTTGATGATCCTCTATTTAAAGTTGACTATAATAATACGGAGCCTTCGGGGTCTCCTATGCCTTTACGAGCTGAAGATACTTCTTTTCAAAATCCAACTGCAGGCTTATTTACATTCAAAGCAGATATTTGGAATGGAACTAATACACTTCCTTTTGATGACGCCGACGCAATACAAATAAGAGTACAAGTAATTGAAAAAGAAGATCAAGGAGACGGGGATAAAACAGTTACTGAAACAATAACACTGGCAAAAGTTGGTGATGTTGCAGCAGGGGAAGGAAGCCGTTCGGTCTTAATAGAGCTTTCAGATTATGATGTTCTTTATGATCAAAATGGAACAAATCCTGCTTTTACTCCTTCTAGTTCAGGATCTGGAAAAATACGACTTACAGGCACAGCCTCTCCTGGGTTCGCAGATCCTATCTTTCGATTCAAGGTAGGTGGCGCAGTAGTTAGAGCAGATGCATATCAAAATGGTGACTGGTTTGACCCGGGCGGAGATATTGCTAATGTTAACTGGCCTGTTCCAACGACTCTATACGCAAATAATGCATTTACTTGGACAAACAAAAATGGTGGCAGTAAAAATGTAGTTGTAGAAGTTGCAGAGAAGCCAGATAATTGGACAGCAGCAGCGCCTTCAAGCGGTACAAATACAAATGAGCCTCCAACAGACCAAATATTTGCAAAAGATGTTGATAATATTCTTGGTTTACGTGCTGGCCATAACGGTATAACAGTAAACTTTATTAATGATAGTCATATAGTTCCGTGTGACGGCGATGGAGACGTAATAAATAATAGCGATGGTACTGTTCCTTTATCTGGGGCACAGATAAAAGTATTTAAAGGAGCAACAAAGCTACAGTATATAGCTTCTGGAGTTCCTACGGGCAGCCAGTTTACTATTCCTAGTTCGGGCATTACTACTACAGATACAGCTCTTTCAGCAACTGCAAATGGAATAACTGTGGGTGCTATAAGTACTACTACACCTTCCGGAGAGGTAGCCCATGCTATAATAGCCGACCATAAATTTAAAGGAAAAATAGGTGACCCATTTGAAAACACAGAAGCAATTACTTATCCACTTACTATAGGAATGTCTGCAGGAGAAACTGCTGTAAGCATGTCGGTTACTCAAACTTTTTCTCTTGTAAAGGACGGAACAAAAGGAACTACAGTTGGACAAGTTTTTCTTTATAAAAGATCGGTTAATGCCCCAAATCAGCCTTCCTCAAGTTTTCCCAAAGTAAAAGTTAACTTAGCAACAGGTTTAATTGATCCAACTGGAACTGATGATAATAGTAATGCAGTTTATGCAGGAGGCTCTGTCAGTGCTGATGAAGGCTGGTATAGCACTGCAAATGCTGCTTTTGCAGCATCAGGAGCTTCTGGAACTATATGGATAGTTGCAGCAACTGCAAATGGAACAGGAAATTTTGACTATATTGTTAATACAGAGTGGACAACTACAGTTCAATTCACAGGAGATGATGGACTTAGCACCGCAACTGTAGAACTTTTTCAAGCAAATAACACAGAAAATACTGCACCGAATCTTCCTGGAGATTTGACTTATACCTTTAATCCTCCAGGGCTATCCACACCTTCGGGCTCTCTGGGACTTCGAGGCTGGAGCGAAACAATGCCCGGCCCTACTGTAAGCACTCAGTATGTTTGGAGAACAAGTGCAGCAGCAGTTTCAACTGGAGCTACTGCTACAATTGATGGTGTTGATAGTGGAGTAAATGCTGATGGTCAAGACTGGTCTACTCCCGTTCTTATTGCAAGATATGTAGAGGCAAGTTTATTTAGTGTATCTCCAGAACATCAACTTTTTGTCAAACAGAGTAATGGAACAATAGAGCCTTCAGCTATCAAAATTACTGCAAAAAAGACAAATGTTACCGGAACAGTAAATTGGAGTGGTGCAACATTTTATACAGCAGAAACTGGCGGTAGTACAACTACCACAGGCGATGTAGTATATATTCGAGCTTCAGATTTAGCAGCAAATGCATCTTCAGTTACTGTAACAGGTACGGTCTCCTATCAAGGAGCAACGTTTACAGATATAGAAAGTATTGAAGTAGTAGAAGATGGCGCTGCAGGAGCAGATGCAATTACTATATCTTTAAGTAATGATAATGTTATTCTTACAGCGGATAAAGACGGAGGGGTTAGTGATTTTTCAGGCTCTCAATGTACTGTAACTGTTCGTGAAGGAGCTACAAGTCTTACACCCGTAACTTCATCTGCTGGTAACGGTCAATATACAGTATTAGCATCAACAAGCGGTATTACTGCAGATACAACATATGGGAGTACAGATATAAGCGGAGGCTCCGTATCTTTTGGAGTTGCAACTGCTATTGGAAGTAGTACAGATACTGCTACAAGAACTTTTAGTGTTACAGGTAAGACTGAAGATGGAACTAATTTTACTGCGTCAAAAGTTCAAGGATTTTCAAAAGCAAAACAAGGCCTGCCGGGAACAAGCACAACTGGAGAGCCAGGACAAAGAACAGTATCTGGAGTTGTATACTATCAAACTGCAGTTACTGATAGCAATGTTCCGGATGTTCCAGCACTAACTGGTTTTAGTGCCAACTTTACTGACGGTACTTTTACATATGCTTCTGGCTGGGGAGCTGTTCCCCCAACAGCAACTCCAGGAAGTCAAACAAGCTATTACTATTTTCATTTAACAATTTCTGAAAGTGGGAATTACACAAGTAATGCTTGGGATGATGTTGATAAAACTGCTTCACCGAGTGTAGGAAGTGATTGTATTAAAGGTATTGGGTTTACAGGACTTGTAACTTTTAGTGGTGATAACTTAATTAGTGGGAGTACTACTTATAATCCTATTAAGTATATAAATGGTACAATATCCGGCGAAGCTAGCGTAACACAAATAAATGGAGCAGCCATTAAAACAGGAACTATCCAGGCAGATAGATTTATTTCTACTCCTCTTCTGGCTATAGGATCTCTAACTCCTGGCTCCAACGGTACTTTAAGTGTTACTGATCTAGAAGGCTCGAATGGTTTAAATCTCGGCACTTTTGCAAAGTTAAGTAGTTTATCACTAGGTAGCGCTTCTTTAACTGGAAGCCTGCCCGAAAGTCAAGGAGGAACAGGAGCAACTTCTTATTCTGCAGCTTTTAGTAGTGCTTTCAATGCTGCAGGAGGAGTATTTGAAGCAGATATTTTTGATGGAGACCCAAGCAATTCAAGCACTAGACTCGTAGGTGCTTTTAAAAATACAATAAATGCTTCTGGTATTGCTCTAGAAGCCGACATTTTTAACGGAGACCCTTCGGGTACTGCAGGTACTAATAGCTTTACAACTCAATTTAAAGCACAACTAAGCGCTTCTGGGCTATTTTTAGATCAAACCTCAGAAAACAATTATTTAAATACTGAAATTACAGCAGGGTCTATTCAGCTTGGGAACGTTCTAAATGCCAATGCCGCGGGCCAAGTACAGGGGGCCTTTAGTGCGTCAACATCAATTACCTCAGGAAAGATTACATTATCAACTGAATCCGGAAGTAGTGGAGGCACAATAGATCTTGATTCTACTAATAAACAGATAATTATAAAAGATGGAAGCGGAAATTCAAGAGTAATACTTGGAAAATTATCATAACCACCAAAAAAATAACACTTGACATAAAATGTCCCTTTTGTTATAATTTCATCATGGAGAACTTTAAATGAGCGCAGCTACTTACAACTTATTCATTGACCAAGGATCCGACTTTGCGGTTGATTTAGTAATCAAAGAATCGGGAACTGCTAAAAATTTATCTAACTACGCAGGTCGTGGACAGCTGCGCTCGTCTCATACAGCGACTGCCGTTTCGGGGTATCTTAAAGTTACAGTAACTAATGCTTCTACGGGGTCTCTTAAAGTGGAGCTTCCCAATGGAAATTGGACAGATTCTTCGGGCGTTACTCGAAGTGGTTCAAAAGATATACCGGCCGGTCAATATGTATATGATGTAGAAATATTTACAAGCAGTGATGCGGTAGTAAAAAGAATAATTCAAGGAAATGCTACAATAAATCCTGAGGTTACTAGATAATGTCCACAGTTTCTACAGTAATTGAAGTAACTGAAAGTGTGTCAGAAATTGCTGCAACAGGCGACCAAATATCTATAAATCTTACTGACGACGTTACTACTATTCAAGCATATAATTTAGCAGTGCCTACGGCAGTTCCTGGAGTGATAGACGCTTCCAGTGTAACAGTACAAGCACACAATACAATCCCGTCTGGATTCTTAGACGAGGCACTAAAGATTTTAGCTGACCAAAGTTTTCGTGGTACTTCTGCACCTAGCGGTGATAGAGTGGAGCAAGGGGACATTTGGTACGAAACTGATACAGAAACTTTATACATCTACAGAGAGGTCTCGCCGGGTACATTTGAATGGCAACCCATAGCAATCGGAGCCGCAGACTCAGACACATTAGATGGAGGGCTTTACTAAGCCACAGGAATTTAAATTATGGCATCCACACAAACCATAAAAATTAAACGTTCTACCGGCTCTTCGGCCCCGTCTACGTTGGCTTCAGGTGAGCTTGCTTATACAAAAGGAACGGATACATTTTATATCGGAGACCCGGGAGCAGCAAATACTCCAATTGCCGTAGGCGGTGCAATTAAAAATAATGCGGGAGCTCCTGTACTTGCAACAGGTATTACAAAAGGCGAGATTCAACAACTGCTGGATATAGAGCCTGGAGTAGATACTCTTGTACATGATGCAAACTTAGCCTCTTTTGTAAGTGCTTTTACTTTACCGACTTCAGACGGTTCTAACACTCAAGTATTACAAACAAATGGTAGTGGTACATTATCTTTTGGAAGCGTTTCTACTTCGGATGTGGACGTAAGTGTTGCAAATTTGCGTACTCGACTTACTGCAATTAGTGATAGCACTACTATTGGTGATGGTACAGATGTTACTATTACAATGGCTGGGGGTCTTACTGTAACTGGAAATCTTACGGTAAATGGGACTACAACTACTGTAAACTCTACTACCACGACTGTAGATGACCCAGTATTTACTCTTGGTGGCGATTCTGCGCCTGGATCTGACGATAATAAAGATCGTGGTATTGAATTTCGATATCATACTGGATCAGGTGCAAAATTAGGTTTCTTTGGATTTGATGATAGCACAGGTAAGTTTACTTTTATCCCAGATGCTACAAATTCTTCAGAAGTATTTAGTGGTAGTACTGGTATTCTCGATGCAAATGCTGCGGGTTTAGATGCTGCTAGTGTTACAGAGGCAACTGCGGCTGTTAACACTGATTACTTATTTTTCTTTGATGGAGGTGCTTCAGGTACTTCTGCAAAAGAATCAATCGTAGATTTCATTTCTAGTATTTCTGGAACGAATGTTACGGCCTCAAACGGCCAAGTAACTGTTGCAACTGCAACTGCTTCTACAAAAGGCGTGGCGTCTTTTGATTCTGGACAATTTGATGTATCAACAGGGGCAGTCACTCTAAATACAATTGATGGCGGCACCTACTAAGGAGCGGTACAGTGGCAACGAATCAAGTAATAAAATTAAAAAGAGGTACCAGTACTCCTACTACTAGTAATATTGCTAGTGGTGAAGTTGCTGTAGATACTTCTGCACAAAAACTTTTTATAAATGATTCTGGTACAATAAAAGAGTTAGGAACTTCTGAGGCTCTTTTATCAAGCTCTACGGTTGCTATTAAAGAATTTGAATATACGGCCAGTGGCAGTCAAACAACTTTTAGTGGTAATGATACAGGATCACAAAGTTTAATATATACAGCTGGATCTATTATGGTATTTCTTAATGGAATATTACAAGATGATTCTGTGGACTATACTGCTACAAATGGAACTTCCGTAGTATTTACGACAGCATTAGCTGCAAATGATGAAGTTCGCATTTTAACTTTTGGAAGCACGGTAGATAGTGTTACTCCTACAAAGCTGGATGCTATTAGTACTGTTAATAATCAAGCGGCATACTCTATGACAGTAAGTAGTGCTGCCTATACTCCGTCACATCAAAATGCATTGATTGTATCAGTAAATGGTATAACACAAGAACCTGGAGACTCTTTTACTATATCTGGATCAACAATTACATTTGCTCCAGCTCTTGTTACTGGCGACGTAATTGATTATATAATAGATTTAGGAAGAAAACTAACTGTAAATTCTGTACTGGATGATGCAACCGCATTGGCGATTGCTTTAGGATAAAATTATGGCAAATACTTTTAAAAATGCTTTTGCAGCAAGCGTAAGCAACTCTTCTTTTGTAGATTTGTATACTGTTCCTGCTTCCACGACTACAATAGTTCTTGGGTTAACTCTTTGCAATAAAACAGCGAGTTCTGTAACTGCAACAGTTCAGTTTCAAGATACCTCAGCTTCAAATGCAGATTTTCAGGTAATCGATACAGTTAGTATACCTGCCAGGACGTCTTTAGAATTGCTGAGCGGGCAAAAGTATGTTCTTGAAGCTACAGATGTTCTGCGTGTAAAAGCAGGAACCGGGTCAGCACTTGATGCAACTCTTGGTATTATGGAGATTACATAATGGCTTTTATTGGCATACAGCCGGGGACAGCACCAGCAGTAGTAGAGGATACTACCCCTCAACTTGGGGGCGATTTGGATGTAAATGGAAATGGATTAGTTAGTGTATCAAATGGTAATATTGCAATTACTCCAAATGGTAGCGGTCTTGTACGCCTCGATGGTAACGTAGATATTCAATCTGGAGAAATTGTACTTAAAAATTCAGGTTCCGTTTCAAATATTAAATTTTATTGTGAATCCAGTAATGCACACTATACTCAATTACAGTCTGCCGCTCATAGTGCTTATAGTGGTAATGTAACTCTTACGCTTCCAACCGGCACTGACACTTTAGTGGGTAGAGCAACAACAGATACATTGACCAACAAAACTTTAACATCTCCTAAAATAAACGAGAATGTAGCGGTTACTGCAACCGCTACGGAACTTAATCTTCTTGACGGTGTTACTGCTACTACCGCAGAGCTTAATTACTTAGATATTGCTACGCTTGGGTTAACGGCGGCGTCTAAGGCTGTAACTGCGGATGCAAACGGAGTTGTAAATTTTGATAAAGGTACTGTAAGTAAGTCTACAGCGATTACTTCAAGCTCAAATGCTGCAACTTTAAATTTACAACTTGGAGATAACTTTACACATACTTTATCAGAAAATGTAACTTATACATTTAGCAATCCAGGAGCATCAGGTAAGCCTACTATTTTTAGTCTAAAAGTTATTCAAGATAGTAGCGCACGAACAATTACTTGGCCTTCTAGTGTAGACTGGGCGGCCGCGACTGCTCCAACTATAACAGCTACAAATGCTGGTGTAGATGTATTTGTATTTATAACTTATGATGGTGGCACAACTTATTACGGCTTTACTGCTGGACAGGCGATGGGCTAATGAGTAACGGAGCCTTAAAACTACTTGCGGCGGCGGCTGGCAATGCCGGCGCAAGTTTTGACGCTGTTGATGTTTTTTCACCAACAACTTACACAGGCAATAGCTCCACTCAGAGCATAACCAACGACATTAATCTTTCTGGCGAAGGCGGTCTTGTTTGGATTAAACAACGCGACTCAATTAGAAATCATTTTTTGGTAGATACCAATCGGGGAGTTAACAAGACCCTTAACTCAGACAGAACTGCCGTCGAGCAAACTACAGCAAATTCTGTAACTGCTTTTAACTCAAACGGTTTTTCGCTGGGCAGTGAAGCCGGTGTAAATGAATCAAGCGGTAATTTTGTTTCTTGGACATTTCGCCAAGCGCCGGGATTCTTTGACGTAGTAACTTGGATTGAAGACGGCTCAACAACAGCAATATCCCATAATTTAGGAGCCACTCCACAACTAGCTATTGTCAAGGCATATCATGACACTCGTTCCGGTGGCCCTTATATAACCACTAGTAATTGGTCGGTGGACGTCCCTCTTATAAACAAAAGGGGGTATTTTCATTTAACCGCCGCATTGGAAAACGGTCTTTCATTTGGCACTTATTCGTCTACTTCTGTTAGTAACTTTGGTGGTGGTACTGAAGAAATAAAAAAGGTTGCGTATCTCTTTGCTACGGTAGATGGCATATCTAAGGTTGGCACTTATACGGGCAGTGGATCCACTCAGACTATAGACTGTGGTTTTAGTAGCGGGGCTAGGTTTGTAATGATTAAGCAAACAAGCGGGTCGGCTAACTGGTTTATATGGGACAGCGCCAGAGGGATTACATCGGGTCTTGATAATTATCTGATTGTTAATCAGACTGCGGCAGAAACAACAAACTCGCCAGTGGATGTTAACCCACAATCAAGCGGGTTCGAGGTGTTTGGAAATGATAGCGACAGCAACAGAAGCAGTGAAACTTACTTATTTTTAGCAATCGCATAGGAGATAAAAAATGAGCGAATATAGAATACGAGCAAGCGGAGAGCTCAAATCCAAAACAGATCTCCGACTTGAGAATAGAAATGTTTCTTTTCCAAAAGTATGGAATATAAATGTATTTGAAGCTTTAGGAATTGATCCTGTGCTTGCTGCACCCGCTCCGACCCCGAGTGGAGAATTTAAAGTAGTTGGCAGAAATGGGGCAGTACAAGATTCTAACGGAAACTGGGTGTATGCGTGGGTTGAAAGAGAAATGTTTACAGAATACACAGATGAAGAAGGGAATGTACAAACTGTATCTGCACAACAAACAGCGCATACAGCTAGAATAAACAATGAAAAAGCAATTCAAGAACGCTCTACACGAGACAACTTACTCAAAGAAACAGACCATTTTGCACTTTCAGACGTAACAATGGCAGATGCAATGAAAACATACAGACAAGCACTTCGAGATGTGCCGCAGCAGTCAGAGTTTCCAAATAACATAACCTGGCCTACAAAACCGGAGTAATAAATGTCAAAGTCAAAAGGCAGACTAGTTGCAGAATTTTTAAGAGGACTTAATAGCGACGGTAAGTTAGCAGATGCCGCATCTCAAATTGCGGATTCAACTATTACTTCATCAAAACTAGCTCCTGCTTCATTAGTTACTGAATCAGAGGGTATTGGAAATAATGATAATGATACTACTTTACCTACCTCTGCCGCTGTTAAAGACTATGTTGATAATAATGCAGGAGGCTCAGGCGCTGGTGTAACTGTATACTCTACTCTGGACAACTTACCCGCCCCCTCTTCTGTATCAGAAGGCTCCATGGCTCTAGTTGATTCTACAAATCGTTTATATATTCAGAGCGACAATGGTTGGTACAATATTGCGCTAATCAATACAACCCCAACTATTAGTGGGGCTAATGCCGCTTATTCGCTAGCAACGGATGGTACAGCAACTATAGTTACAATCGTTGCAACTGATCCGGAAGGATTGCCGGTTACTTTTAGTATTGCTTCAGATACGTCTGGCAATGTTGCGGCTGTAACTCAGGGAACGGGATCAAATACAAATGTATTTACTATTACACCCTCTACAAATACTGATAACTCGGGTTCGTTTAGTTTAACATTCCGTGCTTCAGATGGTGTTAATATCGCAACAGCGGCATCTACTTTTACTCTTGAATTTATTTTGCAAATTCCTGATAGTAAGTTTACTACGTCACTAATTACAGCTGCTGGGGGTAATAATGCTAGTGCCTTGAATAATAGTTTTGTAGACTCTAGTTCTAGTACACATACTGTTACCGCTTCCGGAGACGTATTTCAACGCACAGTTAGCCCTACCCGGTCTGGGGGGTATTCGACTTATTTTGATGGTACCGGGGACTATTTAGAAACTCCTACAAATATTTCATCATTTCAAGTTGGTACTGGGCAGTTTACTTTAGAATGTTGGTTTCAAGTTAACGCAGATACACAGTATACTCTTCTTGCTCTTATGAGTGGTTCAACTAATGTAATGAACATTTTTTATTACCACACAAATGATAGTATTGGTATAGTCGACTCAGATTGGTTAACAGGAAATGTAGGAAGTGGTACCAATCACGATATTATTGATTTAAATAAGTGGTATCATTTAGCCCTTGTTAGGGATGCCTCTACTTTATATTTATATATTGACGGGGCTTTAAAATATAGTGCGTCAAATAGTACTAATTATGCTAATAATAGAATTAGAATTGGGTCACATCAATATGGTAATAATTTAAATGGCTATATAAGAGACGTTAGATTTGTAAAAGGTACCGCTGTATATACTTCTGCATTTACCGCACCTACAGAGCCTTTAACAGCAGTAACAAATACTAAGTTACTTACTTGTCATTTACCTTATATTGCGGATGGTTCCACAGATAAGCATACTATAACTTTAGCTGGAGATCCAGTTACAGAACCTTACAGCCCTTACGACTACCTTGAATATGCAGCAGCAACCCATGGGGGTTCAATGGACTTTGATGGTACAGGAGACTTTCTTCGAGTTGCTAATAACAACACCGCTATGGATTTAACGACGTCTGGTTCTTGGACCTTAGAAGCGTGGTACAAACTTGAAGCTACTAATGAGGGTAATAACATAGTCCAACGCGGGGGAGGTTCCGGCTCTGCTTGGAGTGGTAGCGCTGGGGTAGCTTATACTTTGCAAACTAACGGTTCTGCAGGAATGTCGTGGTATTGGAATACTGGGGGCAGTAACGGCGGTTTCTCAAGTACTTCTACTATGGTCGTTGGTCGTTGGTATCATATTGCAATATCCCACAATGGTACTACAACCGCGATGTTTATAAATGGCATTAGAGAGAGCACCACGACACCAACATATGCACAGCCGACAACAAGAGACATTTTTAATGTTGGGTCGGCCTGTGTAGGGGGTAGTGGTGCTTCTGGATATTTTAATGGAACTATATCACAATTTCGAATTGTAAATGGTACTACTGTATACGACCCTACGCAAACTACCTGTACGGTACCAACTACAGCACTTACTGCAATTACTAACACAACTGTCCTTCTTAGCGGAACAAATGCTGCAATCATCGATAAGGCACAACAAACCGAAAAAATTATACGGCAAGGTGACCCAGTAACTTCTACTACTTATGCTAAGTATCTCACTTCATCAATGCACTTTGATGGTAACGATTATCTAAAAATGGACGGTGAGGGGCATGCTAATTTTGGCACAGGTGATTTTACTGCAGAGGGTTGGTTCTATGTTACTAGTTTACCCGGAAGCGGAACAATTTATTCTATAGTCGACGCTCGTAATGGTAACACATCAACCGGATGGACAATGGGATTGAACGCTTCTGGACAAATATATGTTTATTCGGGCTCACAAATCGTTGGTGTTGGAGGATCTGTATCGACCGGTACTTGGTACCACTGGGCGTTTTCTAGATCCGGTAATACGGGTAAAATGTTTTTAGATGGAACTCAAGTAGGAACTACTAATAGCAGTATGACTAATAACTTTAGCGATACACAATACAGAATTGGTGCTAGCCATAATGGGGGTGAAACTTTTACTGGTTATCAATTTGATGTTCGTACTACTAAAGGTAAAGCAAGATATACATCTAACTTCACTCGACCCTCAGCAGCTTTAGAGGCTTAAAAAAAGGGGCTATTCAGCCCCTTCAGATACCGGCTCAGGTGTAACTTGAGGTTGAGCCTGTGATTGAATCTTCGAAATAACTGCCATACTTGCTTTTGCAGGCAGTTCCCCCAAAGCATTTAGCACAATATTTACTTCATCTAAAGAAAGATCAAGATTAATGCTTTCGTTCGCCATAATAGGTTCCTATTTAAATATATCTTGCCAATTTCCGGTAGTGCTCGCGCGTGCATACTCGGTGGCACGGTTTTCAAAAAAGTTAGTATGCTCTACCCCGTTTAACATATAATCTAGCCAGGGTAGAGGATTCTCTTCGCTTCCAAAAATCTTTTTCATACCCAAACCAAGAAGTCTACGATCTGCAATGTATCGAATATATTCTTTTATTTCTTGTGCTGTTAGATCTGGCACTTCTGCGCCTTCAAAACACAAGTCGATAAAAGCATCCTCTAGTTCTACTGTGCGCTCTGCTGCACAATAAATTTCATACTTTAGATCATCATTCCACAGTTGCGGGTTTTCTTGAATAAATGTACGGAATAGTTGGCTCATGCCTTCGACGTGTAATGTTTCATCACGAACTGACCATGTTACTATCTGTCCCATACCCTTCATCAAGTTATGTCTTGGAAAGTTTAATAAAATTGCAAAACTACTAAACAACTGTACTCCTTCTGTAAATCCAGAATAAATTGCTAAAGTTTTTGCAATATCTATAGGAGTATCCATCCCAAAATTGGATAGATGCTCATGCTTATCCATCATTGCTTTATGCTCAAAGAACTTTTGGTACTCGTCGTCCCCAAAGCCAAGAGTTTCTAGTAAAAGTGAATAGGCTTCTTGATGTACTGCTTCCATTGCTGCAAAAGCAGACAGCATCATTCTTACTTCAGGCTGCTTAAATGTTGGAAGATAATGCTTGGCATATCCACAACAAACATCTACGTCAGCTTGAGTAAAGAATCTAAAAATCTGATTAATAAGTCGACGATTCTCAGGAGTCAACTTATCTCGATAGTCTCGTAAATCATCTGCAAGATTAACTTCATCAGGCAACCAGTGCATATGTTGTTGAGTCTTATAGTGTTCGTAAGCCCAAGGATAATTAAAGGGCTTATAGTATTCTCTTTCTGTTAGTAAATTCATTATTTATCCTTCACACGCTAAACACGCGTCTTCTTCTATACTATCGAAGATATACTGACGAAGTGCTTCGTCCGATACATTTTCTGCCCTTTTATACGCTTCACTACGCAAATAGTACAGAGTTTTTACTTTCTTTTTCCAAGCCATCATATGAATGGCATGAAGCTCTTGCTTTGACACATTTGCAGGAAAAAAGACATTTAGGGATTGACTTTGACAGATATATTCTTGTCTATCGGCTGCAAGATCAATAACCCATCTTTGGTCAATTTCAACTGCGGTTTTGAATACGTCTTTCGTCCAATCATCCAAAAAGTCCAAATGCTGTATTGAGCCGCCGTTCGTAATAATTCCTTTCCATACTTCATCATTATCCTCTCCTAGCTCCTGCAAAATATGCTCTAAGTACTCATTCTTTTGTAAACTAGAGCCTGACTTAGTTTTTTGAGTAAATGCATTAGCCCGATAAGGCTCAATACTGGGACTAGTATTACCGCATATAATGCTAGAGCTAGCATTAGGAGCAACAGCCAAGAGATGCACATTACGAACTCCATAGCCGACAGCATCAGGAGCTTCACCGCGTTCTTCAGCAAGTTTACGAGTTGCATTTTCTGCCTCCGATTTTATATGCCGAAACATTCTCATGTTTGCACTCTTTGCCATTACACCCTCAAAAGGCATATGATGTCTTTGAAGGTATGCATGAAACCCCATTGCACCTAGACCAATACTTCTTTCTTGCATTGCACTATATGCAGCTCTCCATAACTCTCTCGGAGCGTTCTCAATAAAGTAACTAAGCACATTATCTAACATATTTACTAAATCCGGAATAAAATTCGGATCGTGTTGCCACTCATCAAACTCTTCTAGATTTACGCTTGAAAGACAACATACTGCGGTACGATCTTCATCTGTGGCAAGAGTAATCTCGCTACACAAATTTGAATGATTTACTTTTAATCCTTTCTCTTTCTGACACTCAGGCAATCCATTCTGCACTGTATCACCAAACATAATATAAGGCTCACCAGTTTCTACACGATTCTGAATAAGTTTTACCCAAAGTGTTTTTGCGGATACAGTCTTTACAACTCTACCAGAATTAGGATCCTTCAAATCCCAGGAATCATCAAAACCCTCTTCCCTGGTGGCACCTTCTATAAGGGCCATAAAGTGATCTGAAACAACCACTCCGTGATGAAGATTAGTAGATTTGCGGTTAATATCCCCTCCAGTAGGTTTGCGAACATCTAAAAACTCCTCAATTTCAGGGTGAGACATATCGAGGTACGCTGCATAGCTACCTCGTCGAGTGACGCCTTGAGAGAATGCAAGCATCTCAGCGTCTACAACTTTCATAAAAGGAATTACGCCAGTACTTTCAGAACCGTTAGATGTCTTACTACCTACGCTTCGTATGCTATTCCAGCAGCCACCAACACCACCACCAACGCTACTGAGAAAAGCATTTTCTGTGTAGTGATTTGTAATCCCTTCTCGACTGTCTTCCACGAAATTAAGAAAGCAGCTAATAGGAAGGCCGCGGGTGGTTCCACCATTAGATAGTATAGGAGTACTAAACATAAACCAGAGTTTACTAGCATAGTCGTATAGTCTTTGAGCATGTTCCTCATCATTTGCAAAGGCTTTTGCCGCTCGTGCAAAAGCGTCTTGGGGAGATACTTCCCCGTCAATCATGTACCGATCTTCAAGAGTTTTCTTGCTAAACTCCGACAGATATCTGTCTCGTCGATAATCTACTGTTACATTAAATGACACTTGTCATTCTCCTTTCAATGTCTGATAAATTATCAGTGCCTATTGCATCATCGCAAAAAGTCATTAAATCCATAAGCTCATAGTTTTGTAAAATCTGTTCTGCATTCTCATTTAAAGACTGAATGAATTTGTATTTACTAGGAATAGGGGCGGCTTCATAAATACTAAAAGCATTTCCGTATTCTTTTATTAACTGTACAGCTCGTTTGGGGCCAATTCCAGGTATGCCCGGAACATTGTCACCTTTGTCTCCTGTGAGGCATTTTAAAGAAATATATTCCTCTGGAGAACATTCATAGTGAGTATTCCAATTTTCTAGCGTGACTTCCTTCCTCGTCACATAAGAAAATCTGCTTACATCCTCTTGAATCAGTAGATCCCAGTCTCTATCACTAGATACTAACCAAATACTACCTAATTCGTACTTTTCTTTTTGTTTTACTAAATGTGCAGCAATATCGTCTGCTTCTACACCCTTATATCTAAGTACCTGGAAGTTATCTCCCACGACTTCGAGGGATGCTTCGTACTCTTCGAAGAACTCTTCGAAAGCGATTCTTTCTTCCTCTGATTGTTCAGCGAACTTGTCTTTTCTATTTTGTTTATACGCTGGGTGGATCTCCTTACGGTAGGTAGAAGAGCCCCAGTCTGCTGCCAATATGACTCGTTCACATTCATAAGATTTCCTTAAGCTTTTTACTGTACTGTCATATTCGTATCGAAAGTCAGTACGTCCTTGATGCTTCCATCTAAAAGCAAGATTGAGTGCATCTACAATTAGGGTGCCATTTTCTACATTAAACTTTTCTTCAAAACTAAATGCCATTTAAAAACCTCGGCTCTTCTTTTTCTAGCCATTCTTCTGCAAGCATTACAAAACAATTTAACCACTCTATACGAATCCAACGATCTGTAGCTGCTTGGGGCGTGTCCTCAAATACTACAAATACTGGTGATCTATTATATTTAAAAAATAGTAGTGGTTCTTGATTCCCTTGCTCTGCCTGCTGCTTTACTTTGTTCCACCAGCGTATAAGATTATTTGTCTTTTTTGCTGTGAAAATTTTATCATTGAGAGGCGACTCTGAATAGTTTTTTACTTCGATACAAAATCTGTTTTTTTCGTGAGGCACATATAAGTCTCCTTTCAAATACTCTAGCGCCCCAGAAGCAGGGACTCTTTCAAACTGAAGCCCTGTCGACTCTCTTAACATATCTCGTACTAAATACTCACCCCGCGCACCTTTTGCTCTACTATCCACCATCGGTAAACTCTTTTAATACGTCAAACTTTTCTTGGGCTTCTGCGAGCTTTGCTACTTGTGTATCAATGGCGTCGAGTATTTCGGGATGCTCTCCAATACCAACTGGGTTTTCCAGATATATCTCGATGTTTGCTTGAGCTTCCTTGATCTTCCCGAAGTACTTCGCCTGGAGGGCTTCCAGTATCAGTGTTTTCATTTTCTTCTTCCTTTTGTTTTGATAGTAACCATGTTCTTCTAGCTGAAGACTGTCGACTCATTCTAGTGCGCTCACATTTTCTCGCTTAACGACTTCGATTTTTTCAAGAAGAGGATGAGTCCAACCATGACTTACTACATAAGTATTTAAGTTGTCTTCTTCAAGTAAAACTTCTACCAGCTTTTCTCTACCTGTTTCGTCGAGTACGTTTATAACTTCGTCCAGAAAGAGTATATTTATTCTGGACTTCGATATGCTACTCATAAGTTTACGAATAGCTATAAGAGTAGCTGTATTTACCCTAGCAAGCTCGCCAGAAGAAAGAGCAAGGATATCCACAATGTTGCCATTATCAGTGATCTGAACGTTGAGTTTATCGTTTGACACAACAAACTCCAAAGTGAATCGCCCATCTGATAGCTCCGCTAAGTATGTATTTACAAGCTCTTCGAGCTCTTTGACTAGATTTTCAATCTTGTATGCAATGAGGCCATTTGTACTAAATGCTTTTTTCAGCACTTCTAAGTTCGAGTACAAAGAATCTAAATTAGAAAGGCTACTCTCTGCTTCATTTAATTGATTGATAAATTCGTCTGTTTGCTCTTGAATTACTTGGATGCGTGTGTTCTGTCGAGTTCGTCTTTCATTTTCCTTTGCCGTGCTCGATATACACTCTTGCACCGAAACCAAGTCAGCTCGTACTCTCTCCAAGCGCCTTTCGAGCTCTCCTTTATCCACGAGGGCCACTGGGAGAGTTCGGTCAACACTTCGGTAGAGGTCTTCCCAATCTCGCTGCATTTTTGTTTTGTATTCAAACTGCTCATTTTGTCGCTTAATTTGTTCAATTCTTGTTGTAATGTCACTCATTTTCTCCTGTGCGTAAGAAATCTTACCCGTCTCTTCCGCAATCAGTGTTTGTTTAAAAGTTTCTGGAACTGTTTGCTCACAAGTTGGGCATTTATCTTCTAAGTCGTGCAACTTTTTAATAAGTTTTCGTGACCCCGTTACGACCCCGTTTAAGGTTCCTAAGTCTGCTTGTAAGCCATCATAGGATTGTTTTTCATTAATTTCGATATTCTGAACTTTATCAATATCAATATCTTTCAACAGCTTTATGTACTGATTATTTTTTGAGATTTTTTTATTTTTTTCGGAAATATTTTCAATTCCCATCGTTAAAGAACGGAAATCCTTCTCAAGTTCTGCCGTATCATTTTCAATTTTTAACATTGGCAGTATGGTTGTATCCTCTAATTTATTATCTGTCAACCATTTTTCTACTGTTGCTATCTTTGATCGAATCCCTGCAATTTCATTTGAAAGCTCTCTTGAGGTATTTTTAAATACTTCAAATAGTTCTACATACTCTTCCAGGTGTAGTAAGTCAATCAAAAACTTTTTACGAGTCGTGTCAGTAGCCGTAAGAAACTGTAGACTGGCATTTGTATTTTGATAGACTAGTTGAGAGAAAGTTTTGAAATCAACACCAAGAATATCTTGAATTGTTTTAAAAGTGTTTGTAGCTGTATGACTAGAAATATCGTCTCCATTTTCTACTAGCTTGACTTTTATACTTGACTTTCTATCAATTTCGATACTATACTCATCCGTATCTTTGGAAAATTCCAAATAGATGTGATAGCCATTGTTTACATAACGATTCGGAATGTCTGCCTTTTTAATACCTTTTGAGTTTTTATTAAATAAGGCTTCCTCAATAATTAACGGTATAGAGGACTTCCCCATACCGTTAGTGCCAATAATTTGAGTTACTGTATTTTCTTGTAGGTCTAATATATTGTTAGAGCCATAGCTAAAACAATTATCCCACTGCAACTTTTTGAGCGTAATCATTAAAAGTACCTACTATACTTTGTATTTTATCTTCTTCTAATTCCAAGATGTATGCAAGATATTCTGCCAACTCTTCTTGGATGCTCATATCTTTTTCTATTACTAAAGTTGCTTCACTACTACGCTTTACAACTTTTTTATCTAACAGCTCACTATTCTTAATAGCGGCTAGATCCTGAATATCTCCTTCTATCTCATAGATTGTATGATGAAAGTCTGTAGGAATCATTTCAGCTGGATCAGATACAGTTTTACGAAGTAACTGTGGTAGATCAAACGGTTCCCATATCCATGACCAATCATTTGGATTAATCAAGATACAGCCTGTCTTTACTTCTGTTCTATGAAAAGAAGTAGTCATAGGCGAGCCAGGGTATACAATATTTTTTTGTGTATTACTATGTGCGTGTAAATCGCCTGCAAAGACGATTGGAAAATCCTCAAATCTGTCTAAGTCCACCTCTGGCTTGACGTGCGGAGGTATCTCCCCTCGTACATGAGTAAAGAGTGGTTCTGTTTGTACAAACTTCTCAATGCTTCCTTTTCTATGTAAGTCGGCGTAAGGAAGAACACCAAAACCAAAATCGGAATCATGATACGAAATATCCACTATTTGTACTAAAGGGTTAATATCTCTACTCACTTGCTTTAGCTGAGTAAAAAATGTTTTGTTCTTCTTTGTAGCTTCATGATTGCCATCATAGATAAGAGTCGGAATCTGTACTTTCCGAATAAACGAAAAGTACAGTTCCAGTTCTTCCATGTTCGGCAGACGGTCAAAAAGGTCTCCACCTATAATATGCATATTGCATTGCTTTTCGAGAGAATGAATCTGCTCAAAAAATAATTTATAACGGTTGAGTGCCCACTCGCGTGGAACATTTTTCTGACCTAGCTTTAAGTGCCAGTCTGCCGTAAAAAGGATCATGAAATAGCAAACTCCGCATCAAGTGCTTCTTCATCAATTTCATTTGTTGCGGGCTGTCGAATACGATCCAACAGCTCTTTTTGAGCATCCGGAGTAGGACGAGGCATAACATCATCCATAGACTTCAAAGATGCTACAAGTTCCGCTTCCTCATCAGTCAGAGCACGGGGCTTGCACTTCAATACTTGAAGCTGATACTCTACATTATAAGCCAGTGGGCCGGTCTTAACTCGCTTGAACTTAACATCCCAACCAGTCTCAGAATCAGTAGGATCTCCAAGATCCTCTGCAGCAGTAAGAATTTGCTCCCACAGCTTCTTCTTTAGATTGATTACTTTGACTTCACCGTTGTGAATGCATTGCATTGCGTAGCTCCAGCCACACTTTAGATCGGGGTAGTACTCACGAACCCAATCTTTTTCTTTGTTGTTGAACCGCTCTTCATTACGATCAAACGACATACACTCCAGAGGAATATTCTTATCGTTTTCGCCTGTAACCCAGTATACATATCGAGCAAGAATATCGCCTACGAGACGTACTGAGTTATCACCATCTTGATAACCAAAAGTGGTGATGTTAGATTTTTGGGCAGCGCCCTTTGACTTGTTAAAGCTTAATGCCATTGTGTTTTCTCCTTTGGGACTTCTTCATATAAAAAATGTATTTCATTATCTTCGATATAAAGTAGCCTATCATCTTCTAAGTGTTCAAAAGGATCTAGTGGACATTCCAAGAGATCTAGCGTTGTTTTGTCGTTGATAAGAAACTCTGCTAAAGACCTCATACTAGCCAAGGCCAAGTACAGAGCAACATCACGACGAGGGTGTCTAAATGAATTATACAAAAGAACATCGGGATGTGCCAAGAACGAATCACCTGTAAAGTTTAAGTCAGAAAAACGGTAAGTAGGATCAAACCTATTTTCCGGTATAGACTTTTTTACAAGCATCTCAAAGATTAAGAAGATTGTACTTGGTTTACCCGATGCTGCGGTAAAGATTTTTTGCCAGTCATATAGAAGCATATATTATACTAAAAATTAAGGTTATTGTCAAGAACTATTTTTCTATGTTTGAGTTATTTTCCAACCCTGCTTTATATAGTAACCCATTCTATTTGAAGCCTGCTTTCGAGCAGTATTTCCTTTTAAGTGAATATCTATTATTACAGGGGTGGGTTTTCCTTCTTGCTCTCGGATAACTCTTCCGATGAGCTGGGTGAGAAGGGGTTCGTTGTTGATAGGGGTACCGAGTATAAGCACAGAGAGGGAATTGACTGAAATTCCTTCACTAAATATCGCTTGAGTACCAAACAGTATGTTTTTATTTCCGTAGTTAATTTCATCAAGAAGGGTTTCACGTTCTTCATGGGGTACTTCTCCTGTTACACAAATTGCAGTTTCTCCAACTAAGGCAGAGCAGTTTTTTAAAAAGCTAACTCGATCTGAAACTACTAACACTTTGTGTCCTTTTGCAGCATAAAAAGAAGATAACATAGAAATCATATGTTTATACTCCTCATCATTTGCAAGACTTGTTACTCTATTTGCCCAAGGTATTCTAGCTCCATCCATAAAACGAACATCTGATTTGATTATATGGACTTTAGGTGTCATAAAATTTTCTTTTGGCGGTTTAAATATCTTACTTCCAAAGTAATCACGAAAAACTACGTGCTTACCATCTTTTCTTTCAATAGTGCCCGATAATCCTATCTTATATCTTGCATAGTTTGTGTCGATAATTTTAGAAAAAGTGGGGCTACTTACATGATGCATTTCATCAAGAATAATTGTACCAAATTGTTTTTGAATCTTTGGAATGTTTCGATAAAGACTCTGTGTATTTCCTATTACAATAGGCGGTTCAATATCAAACTTACCGCTTCCTATGATTCCAGGAGTAAAGCCATAGACTTTCTCTACTTCCTTTGCCCATTGGTTTCGTAATGGTACAGTATGCACGACTACTAACGTTTTTTGTCCTAACCTTCCAGCTATTGCTAGTCCCGTAAAGGTCTTTCCCCAACTTACCCACGCATTGATGATACAGTTATCATCGAGTTCTTCGTAGACGGCTTGTTGAGATTCGCGGAGTACATAGCGAAAATCAGGAAAATCAACAGGCACCAGAGTCCTCTTGTCAACAATTTCATAATGATTAGGTATAAGATCCGTTCTTCCTATTGGAAGAGTTACTAAGTTTTCTCGTATTCGAGCCATATTTTTAATAATGATTGGAGGATCATTAGGATTTCTAGGCATAATTTTATATGTAAGTTCTTTAGAGAGCGCTTCTCTAAACTCACGATTGCATTCTAAATATATACGATTACTAATTACTGCTTTCATATTTTTCTTCTAGAAGGTTTCTGATACGTTTTAGAATAGCAGTACAAAATCCACGGCCAAGATTCGATATGTAAAACACCCGCCCAAGTCATTCCCAAAGGCGGGGGACGAGGAATTGTAAATGGCGACTTAATATCTTTTAGCCACAATATGGAAACTACTCCTTTCTGCTCTACTTTTCTTATCTTATAATACTTTAAAGCAGAATTTCTTGTTTTTTGATAGATAAAAGGAGTACCCTTTGTGTCTATAAAAGTTTTGTCATTCTGCTTTAAAATACCTGTAAGACTGGCTATTGAATGCTTCAACGGAAATAAATCAAATGAAGTTTGTGCACGCCTTATACCAAGAGTTTTTCCTTTTTGATTTCTGTCATCTAAAACTTCATTATCTAAAAATAAGAGCCCGTCTACAAGCTCCCAGTTACTATTGGGAATCTTGTAGACAGGAAATGTTATTTTTGTTAAATTATTGTAGTTTACTATCAAAGATAAAACTTCTCGTATTTACCCATTGAATAGTCTTCTCCGACTTCAAAATCACAACCCACCGGAGCTCCTGGAATAGATATACCTCTATCCATTTGTATAAACTTCTGTAACATTTCTGAATAGAACTCAATCTCATCCTCTGGAACCTCTGCCAAAATCGAGTCATGTACTAAAGCAAAAATTCTTGCCTTCATTCTTTGGCTCTTGATGAACTGTCCCATATCTATGGCACCGAGCAAGTTGATATCACTAGCAGCAGACTGCACCAAAAAATTAAGACCAGACCTAATGCTATGACTCTTGATGCCTGCGTCTGACGATTTGACATTAGGCAACCTCCTTTTCCGGCCAAAGAAACTATAAATAAATCCATTTGCTTCAATAAATTTTTGATTGTTGTCAATCCACTTTCTTAGTTTGTGGAAGGAATCAAAATAGTCATCAATAACTTCTTTTGCCTCTTGTTGGCTAAAGTGCGTACCCGAATCCTTAGTAACTTGCTCACTAATCTTCTTTGGCCCTGCGCCATACATAATACCAAATGTTACTGCTTTTGCAGCCTGTCTTTGTGTTCCATAAAACTCTGCTACCTCTTCTACTTCACAGGATAATTTGAAAACTGTTTTTGCAATTGTACTGTGAAAATTACCACCACTACGAAATACATTCATTAGAGCATTATCTTCTGCAAGTTTTGCTGCAACATATACTTCTGCAGTGGTCAAGTCCATTGCTACAATCTTATGACCTGGAGCTGCTTTAATACATCCTTTTACAATAGGATTATCACGAGGCAACTGCTGCATATTTAACTTACCACTACTGGACAACCTGCCGGAAGTAGTGCCATGTAGATTGAAATTTGTTCTTAAACGACTATCTTTATTTAGCTGTGGAATAATCTTGTCTAAGTAAGTGTTCTTGATTTTTGACTTTTGTCGAATATCCAGAATAAGTCCGGGTACCTCTGATTGTGACTCCAATGCTTTAAGTACTTCTGCATCTGTTGAGTCTGCGCCTGTTCCTGTTTTCTTACCCGTTGGTCTCAACCCTAGATAATCGAATAGTAACTTACGAAGCTGAACAGTGCTATTTGGATTAAACTCTCCATCATTTGACTTCTCAAACTGACGAATCTTTGGGTTCTCATACAGAGAAATGATAGCATTATCAATGTCGTGTTGCATAAGGTACTGAGACTTTTGTAGTCGTCCTGCATCAAAAGGCACTCCATTATCTTGTGTATCAATTAAGAAGCGGCAACCTGGGATAAGAATGTTATCGTACACCCATGCCAACTTCTTGTTCTGCTTGATCTTAACAAACTTCTCATAAATTATTGAGGTACATACTGCATCCATTGCAGCATAAGTTTTCATTACATCAAAAGGAATAGATCCCCACTGAAACTCTGCTTTTAATATGCCCCGCTCTTTTCTATACTGATCAATCCAGTCATACATGGGCTTCTCATAATCTCCATAAGGACTATACTTTAGCGATAGTTGTTTCAATCCATGTGTGCCAGGGTTCTCATCAATCAAGTAATGAAGCAGCATAGTATCTTCAAAACTTGGAAATTCTATACCAAAGTGATATTCAAAAAATGCAATATCGAACTTTGCGTTATGAAATACTACTGTCTTTTTACGGCATAGCTCTGCCAATAGTTGTTCAACTCTGTCATCAAAACATTCAGTATCAATATAAGCCCCAGTAGCCCCGTCATAGCAAAGGCTAATACCCAGCATATGACCGTCCCGAGGGTAGAGTCCAGTAGTTTCTGAGTCCAGTGCGATAAAGGTACTGGGGTGTTTGATAGCTTTCTTGAGAAATGCAATAGCTTCCTCTGTATCCTGAATACCAAAGGCGATAGAATCATCTATAATGACCTCTTCTATTTCTCCTCGAATATATGCAATGATGTTTTCTTTTGAAGATTCCCAAGTACTGCGGGCTTCTGGTTTGAAAGCAAGCATTGATGGATTGATTACAGGCAGAAACTTTTCTTCTACCTTCTTTCCAGAATATTCTGTTACGGAATTAATTTTAGTAAAGTACTTTAGTGCGTCTGATCCTACTAGAATGACCCAATCATATAAGTCTGTATCAATATCAATGTCACAGTCTCGCTTGAGTACTTTTTTAATACTTGGATCTGAACAAAGCTGAAACTGGTCAAAATCAAAAGCACTATCAAATTCTTGTTTGAAATTCGTTCTACTTGGTTTGGTTTCTATTAGAGCAACCTTTGAGCTCGTCATACTATACTCCTTTATAGAGTTTACTTTTTAACTTCTCCACTTGATTCTCGGTAAGAGCACCAGGGTCTATATCTGCTATATTAATATTTCGTGTTAGCAGGTCTACGTTCTTACACATCTCTTGAACTTTTATTGCGGCTGCTTGGCCTGCTTCATCTCCATCAAAAAATACGATGGCTTCTTCTATACCCTGGAGCCGAAGAATTGATAATTTTTCCTCATTGATATTGCGAGTACCAAAACAACAAACCGCATTGGTAAGTCCTTTGTCATGTAAATTAAGCATATCATAGATTCCTTCTACAAGAATAACACTAGCTTGTATAGAATCTATCTTTGCCGGAAAGAGAGGCATTCGTGCCCCAGGCGGGCTAATTAGATACTTTGGAGTACCTCCTGTCATATGTCGTGCATTAAAAGCAACTATCCGCCCAGACATATCACGAATAGGAAATACAACTCTGCCTATAAAACTTTCATGTTCTTGGAAAGCTTCAAACTTACGATAGGTTTCTGGTTTAATATTTCTCCAATTACCTACATAAGGTAATGCACTTCGGGGAAAAGGCAAGCCCACACTTTCAGCTCTCTTTTCACGAATTTTTTTCTTAAGTAGTTCTCTGCGTAAGTGTAGAAAACTTGCCTTTTCTCCAAAATGCACAAAAAGATTTCCCTTGTAACCACAAGAGAAACAATGAAATATACCTGTAATCTGGTCAACCCGCATACTTGGGTTACTATCATCGTGCTCAGGACTTAGGCACGATACTACATAATCCTTACCTTTCGGTATAAACGGAACCTGTTTAGATTGTAATAACTCTTCTACGTTCATTAACAGTCCGGATCAAAAGAAGCCCACTCATCCATTTCGGTAGGCTCATCATAGTCGTCATCTATACTACAGAACCAAGGCCCGCTGTCGGGCTCAGAATACCACCAGTCCTCTTCTAAAGCGTTAGGGCATCGTACAGGATTACCATTACTATACCCATCCCCCTCAAGAGTTTCTCCACAGTTCGGGCACGTATCTCTAGTATTCCAATGTTCCATAAGTGCGTCGTGCATTATCTTCTCATCCTCGCTAAATCTTTCATTTCTTCTTCGTTGATAATTGGTATCGCATTGGATTTATGCATGGTTCCGATACCTTTAACAAGGGTTCCCGTGTAACGTGGCGGTTCCACTCGAGCGGCAACTCCAGCTGTACCGGAGTCGCTTGGATACTTTGGGGTGGGTCGTCTGTAAGACTGCGTAGTGTTTGTGGAAAGTACGCGCTTAGCTGTCTTAGCTCGTCTTTGAACTTTCTTCTTAACTCTACCAGATGTGGTGTGTCTAAGTGAGCCATATATCATCCCCATACGTAAAAAACTCCTGCCAATAGAAGATATATTATATCAAAAATCAGCAGGAGTGTCAAGAAATATTTTTAGATGTCGTTTATTTCTTCGCCAGTTTTATGTTCTTCTTGTTCTCTTTCATCTGGTGTAAGAGCTGTATCTGGCCCAATCTTTAGGCTTTCCCAGTTCATTGTAGAAGTAAATGTTCCCATTTTACCACTTCTCATTTTAGTACAATTAAAGGACATAACTGCATCTTCAGTTTTCCACGTATCAATCGTGAAAGCTGCATCTGCCGCATCAAGAATACCTTTAGCAAAGCGAGCTTCACCTGTTGCATCAATTTGATACGGACTGTAAACTGGAACTTCATATTCCTGGGCCATAGACTTTAATGCTTTACTTACCTCTATCTGCTCAGTCCAGTCATACTGTCCTGCGCGAGATGGTAGGTTGGAACGTTTTACTTGGTTGATGTAGTCTACAATAACTACTCCAACATCCATTGCACTTTTTACTTTTTTATCCAACTCAGCACGAATCTTTGAAATTGTAAGAGAAGCATCATAAACTACGTCTAACTGTTGAGTCGGGAGAAGCTCACAGTTAGTCTTGAGTTCGTAATGTAGTCTCTCAAAGTCACGATGATCGTGATACTCTTTCAGTTTTTCATCTGCATCGACGAAACGATTCGTCCACCAAGCTGCTACAGTTTCCCACTCCTTAACACTGAGCGTTCGCTTACGAAGTTTATCGTGAGCAATACCTGTGGCAATGGCACAACATCTTTGTAAAATCTCACGGCTATCCATCTCAATGGTGAAATAGATTGCCGACTTTCCACTTTCAAATACACTATTAGCTATATTACAGCATGTAATGGATTTTCCTGACCCGCGTCGACCCCCGACAAGAATCAAGTCTCGGGGAGAAAACTTGAACTCCTCATCAAAGGCGGTGTTAAGGCCTAAGGGCAAGTACTTATCCAATTCCTCATCTGGCGGGAACAGGGAAATACGTTGCATACTTTCCTGCGGCTGTTCTAGTTCTACTTTTTCTTCGATGTCTAGAACAATCTGGTGCAGATGGGATACTGACTCTTCTGCATCTTCAAAAGAAATAGAGGAGTCAATATATTTTTCAAGAGAGTACAGAATCTCTTTTTGAGTATACTCATTCTTGAGATACTGAAGCAATATCGAAGGGTCTGCCTCAATATCAAGTGCTTCAATGGCGAGAAGTTTATCCCGCGAAGCTGTGTCTCGGATTTCAAACTTAAGATCCTCAAACGTGGGAACTTTATGAAATTTCTGAGAATGTCCATCAATTATAGAAAAGAGGGTATGGTACTCAGTAGGAAGATAATGCTTGCGCAAGTAACTCCAGGTATCAGCATCCTGGAGCATAATAATCTGTTTGATTAATGCGCTAGATATATTCACTTATTCCCCGAAACATAAAAATGCAACCGCAGTAAATACCACGGTTGCGGAAAAGAAAAACTACTTAGGAAGCGGCCTTTTCTTTTCGAGCTGCACCGTCATAGTCAGAAGCTGACAAGCCACGACGAGTGAGCATAGTCTTGACACCGCGAGCAGTCTTGCCGATTGCTTCTGCGATCTCTTCAACGGTCATTCCTGACACATCACCGAGGTCAGCCAAAGGATCTTCTTTAGCTCCGCCCTTAGTGTGCTCTTGACGAGGAATAGCGTCAATTTCACCTGATCGAAGAAGGCTAAGAGCCTTACCACGAACAGAGTTTACAGAGCGATCAAGAGCGTCTGCAATAGCTTCAACGAACGCACCATCATTTACCATATTGATAAAAGTTACTTCCTCGTCGGGAGAGTAAGTACGAACAGTCTCAACCTTAGGAGCAGGTTTTACATGATCGGTCAATTCCATAGACAAAATCTTGCCTTGGATAGACTTGGCAGAGAAAGCTCCACCTTCAAAGTTTTCAGCGATTTGAGCATAAGTATACTCACCGCTGTTATCTTGCACAAAAGTTGCAAGAGTTGCTTCTTGATCTGCACTGAAAGCGCGGTTAGATCGTGAAGAAGCGAGCTCTACTTCGTAGCCCATCTTTCGCAGCTTGCTAGAGATAGAACGAGTAGAAGTCTCAAGCTCTTCTGCTGCATCAGCAACAGTATCTTGAGACACGGGGCTTTCAGACCCCACAAAAGCTGTCAGTTGAGCAGTGCGCTCATCCGTCCACTTGGGAAGTGCCATATTTTTTCTCCAAATAGGATTGTAAATCCGTGATTATTTCAATGCCAGAATCTCTGGCCTGTTTAGTTTTAGCGGATTCAATGCCGCTCTCATTAACGAGAATTGTTACATCTTTAGTTAAACTAGACTTTACTACATAGCCAAGATTAACGAGTGCTGTGCCTGCTTGAGCCTTAGTCTTAAAACTCTTAAGCTTTCCGGTTATACAGACAACGCCTCTATCCATAGGGACTGGCAGTACGCCAGGAGGTGTAAACTTCATATCGAAGGGAAGGCATCCATCATAGAAACCATACCAGTCTTTTTTTAACCAAGTACATAAACTCTCGGTTGCTTTTGGGCCTAATCCGGCACGCTCACAAGTGTCTGCATTTATTTCATGTAAGTAAGTAAGAGTCTCAGACAGCTTCTTCGTTGCCGTTTTTCCGATTAAATGTATACCAAAAGCAGGTAACACTAAATCAAGAGGAGCTGAAGCAGAGTTATCAATCTCATTGTACAATTTTGTACCGAGCTTTTCACCCAACTTCTCACAAAGTATTTCTTTGTCGCACATATAGACTTCATCAAAGTCTGTAATATTCAGCTTCTCTATTGTTGCGGGGCCAAGCCCCTTAATCTTCAGAGTCTTTGCAAAATGCTCGAGTTTCTTTTGAGCCTGTGCCGAACAGTCTCCACCTTTACAGTAGAACAAATCATTGACAACAGTAAGCTCAGTACCACAGGAAGGACATTCCGTTGGTGGCACGATTTCTCTTAGCATTTAAACTTCTCCGAAAATGTAGAATATATTATACGAAAAACTGAGGTAAAAGTCAAGAACTATTTTTTGGGATGTCTGCTCTCCGAACGATTCTCGGAATGATGTCCCCACTACGTATTACCTCTACAGTACAACCAATTTCTAGTTCCAGGGAGCGAATGTACTCGATATTGTGTAGAGTTGCCCTGCCCACAATGGCTCCTTCTACTTCGACTGGATCAAGTATAGCAACTGGACTGACTACGCCCGATTTACCTACTTGCCACACAACATCGAGTAATTCTGTATGTACACCCGCCTTCTGCTCTTTGAGCGCAAAAGCGCCGCGAGGGTGGTGGGCTGTATGTCCCATTTTTTGAAAGGCTCTCTGAGAGCGCAGGCGGTATACTAAACCATCCGTAGGATAATTAGTAGCGTCGAAGTCTGTCACTACATTGAAACCTTCATGGGCCAATGCATGCATTGCTGCTTTATAGTCTGAGTAGTCTTTTTCAAACTGGAGGTCGTAAGCGACAAAGACCAAGTTTTGAGAGCGATCTCGAAACTCTTTAATGTCTTTGACGTTTAACAACCCCGCTGCAGCATTGCGAGCATTGGTGACGGACGAGGGTAAAACTACTTCACCAGTAATCTGCACATTACCCTTCATAGGAATAGTGGCAGGTACTAGCTCTTCTAGTTTTAAAGTAATATCTCGGCCTAAGTTACCGTCCCCTCGTGTCAATCCAAGTGCAAAGTGTCCATTTACATACAGTAAAGACACTGCGGCCCCGTCCAACTTTGGAGTACAAACATACTCTGTAGTATCGGGGGCGTCGTTAAGTTCAAAGTATTTTTGTAAAGAATACATTTTATACAAATGAAGCACACCGTCTGTGACGGTATGGCCCAGTGCTTTATGATTCCACTTTGCTACAAGCGCATCATACTCTTCGTCCGAGATTATCGGGTAGCCCGAGAAGTATGCGGCTTCGCATTTTTCAAAAAAATCTTTCATAATTTCTCCCACTCAGACCATATATTATACAGAAAGAAGAAAGAAAAGTCAAGAACTATTTTATGTATAGGTTTCGAACAATGTCAGAAAAGTGTTCTTCTAGAATATCTTTACTTTCTGCCAATGATAAAATTTCTGTGAGTCCTATGAAAAGCTCCCTGGAATTTTTAAAATCAATTGGCATAGCTACTCCATCAGAGGAGGGCTTCCATTCTTCTTCAAAATCGAGATAATACTTTCTTAGATGTAGGTATTCTACCCCACGAAAAGAATTTACACTTAACCGTATTTGAACTTCATGTTCTTGATTATAGTGGATTACTCGCTCATACATTGGAGGGGCTTCGTGCAGATTCATCTTCGAGTACCGTTCTGTAAAACCGAAGACAGCCCAAGAACACTGGTTACATTCTCTGGTTTTAGTAGACGATAAGAATCAGTATCCCAACAGAATAACAATAAAGTCTCTGGGGATTCTTTTGCCCTATTCTTTTTCTTTTGAATATATGGTGTGGAGAAATCCAGGGTACATACATTATATTTTAACTTACCTGAGTTCTCACTTCGATAAGTAATTATTGCATCACCATACTCATTTACAAGGTCTGCTAATTCCTCTTTTTTCACAAATACTCCTTAGGTAGCAGGTCAGTAAAATTTTTTACTTTGCCGAACTCTAAGGTTGTTTCTGTGGCTAGCAAAAAACCACTCTCCAAAAAGAGAGTGGTTTAACTAAAGTTTTTTAGTTTGAGTTTACGTTAGCAATAATAGTGGTAAAGTATTGAGCTGCTTTTCCCGTCAACTTTGAAATTACATCCTCATCAACTTCTTGACCAGCATCTGTGATAGCCGCAACTAATGATTCTTGTGCGGCAGCCTTTGATACGCGGCCCCCACCACTACCACCACTCGTGCCAGCTTTGCTGCCACCAGAAGCGGGGGTCTTCTTTACATAAACTCCAGCTTTGGTAAGAATCATACGAACACCATTTGGTGACTCTTCAAGCTCCTCTGCGATTGCTTTTACAATCTCCATGGAGGTCTCGGGAGTAGGGTCTTGCTCTTCGTACATAGATACTGCTTGTGCTTTTTTATCGTCGTCCCACGCCATTCTGCGCTTCCTCTTTTTGTTTCGTGAACCTGGGCAACCACCCAGAACTTGTAGTTGTTGTAAATAAAATCGGTCAGACATTTCTTTCCTCATTTTCAAGACTATATTATAGTACAAAAATAACAAGAATGTCAAGAACTATTTTTAAATACGTGATAGATCAACCCCATATTCTTCCAAATGATTAAGTTTCCCCAGATCATATGCAAGCTCTGTTGCGGTAAATCCTGCACCTTGTGCAGTAGTCCAACGCTCACTATAATCTTCGTCCATTTTTTGAATTACCCAGACATTGAAAGCTTTGCACCCATACTTCTTTTCATAGTTTACATCAGACATTCCAGCTTTCTCAGCTTGATAATCTACTGAGAGTTCTTGTTTTATAATACAAGGGCCGTGATAACGAGCCGACCAAGCTATCTCTCCAGTAGCAAAATCTTCAGCAATGCACTCATCCGGGAGATAGTCACATTTTCCTTCTCCTTTTTGTGGGACTCCAGTTCGCTCAATGATGGACTTAACAAATCCAGATGACCTGTATAACCCCGCTGCGATTTCTGAGATAGAGTCGCCGGATAAGAATCGAGTAACCGCATCTGCCACTTCATCTTTTGTGGCTGCCTTCCCTTTATTCTGGCTTTTTCTTTTTGAACGATACGCCTGCGTCTCTTCGAAGTCATCAATTATTCTCTGAAGCCTGGTTGTATTGTATGCTATATTCAGGATACCACAGGCTTCCTTCTTTGTTATAGGACTGTTGCCACTCAGAAGACCGATCACTTTCTGTATATTCGTATCGGACAAGTTCTCGGACTCTTTTTTCTTGATTCTTCTCAATTTTTGCTATCTCCCTATTTAGATACCATACTGCTTTGCTTAAATCATGTACAGGATCGTGAGTTTTTATTCCTGCTCTCCAAATATACTTTACAGCATTTCCGAGACAAAAACTCATATGCTCTGTAATCTGTATACACTCTACCCCGCTGGGATGTGCTTTATAGTGAGGAGGATGATATACATTAAATAGTTTACTTTTAAACTTGCCTGACATTGATTACTCCTCCGATTTTATCTGTGGTTGACGAGCATCTATGTAGTACTGAGCTTTTGCTCTACTAGTAAGTCGCGCTACGTCCTGTATTTTTCCGTCGGGTCTTTTTTCTACTACTCTGTACTCTCTTTCGTTTTGAGCATAAAATACTTCTACAATTTTAAAAATACTCATCCCTCCTTTTCCAGGTTCCACACACCTCTCCTGTTCTGTACTGGGGTAGGCTGAACTCGCTGTACCCATAAATGCCCATTCTTTTCTGCATCTTGAAAGGTAAGAGCAGTGATAAAAAAAGCACTAATTACTAATAGGTGTCCACCGACACTTCCAAGGCCAAAATAAATACTATATCCAGTCCAAAGCGTAAATACAACTGTCCACATGACCGATAGATAAAACATCAGTATGTACTGTGTAAACGCATTTGGTATAAATCTTAAAGGGTTCATTTTAAGACTAAAAAAGAAATTGTAGGTGTCATACACCCAAAAGCCTAGTTTTTTCATTCTTCGTCTGGTTCTCCATACATTTCAGCAATTAATCTTGCTTGCTCTTCGATTTCTTCTTGTTGCTTTTCTAACTCTAAATACTGATCGTCCACTTTTGATAGACCAGAGCGAGAAGCTACAAGTTTAAGGTGGTTGTAACTTTTTTTATTTTTCATTTATTTTCTCGTGATCCTTGCCTCGTAATCTGCGAGAGAATCATCCCACCATGAGGGGGCAGGTCTCCCAGTCCAACTGGCAAAAGTAGCCTTATCGAGATGATAGTAGTCACGATAAGACTGTATAGGATTGTCATAGTCTTTGAGCACGTCTGGCATTGCCAATCCGAAAGTGGTAAATCCAAGTCTTTCCATTTTGACAATGTCGGGCAGTTTGTTGATAACTGTGACTGATTTGTGCTGTTTGCCATATCGATAGCGATACTCCTCTCCGAGCGCATTGCCATAGCAGTGTGTCCACTCATAGTTATCCAAAGAACTACGTGCCCAGATAGTACAAGGGTGATTGTACATCATAGGCAGGTAAGGAGTGAGTGGTCTGCTTTCAGGCGGTAAGTGTTTAATCTCCTTCTTCAAGGAGTTAAGATAATCTGACTCTGATTTATTCAAAGCCCGGGGTACAAAACCCAAATGCACATCTACCCAAACTGCTGTACAGCATATCTGGGCAACTTCCAATGGCATTTTTACAATATGTTTGTCGACATGATACTCGGCACACTTGTCCAAGTTCTCGTCAAGATAAAAAAGATTCATACTACTTTTCTTCTGTTACAAATTCTGCTAAACGTTGTGCTACTCGTACAATATCTTCTCTACTCATAGCACCCTTTAGGGTATTACACCCATGACATATAGAATTAACATTAGAATCGATGTACCCTACTTCATTATCAAGTCTATCTATACTAAAAGAAGCAGGAATAGGTGTTCTCTTTTTGCGTGGAAAATCTTCCCAAGGCATTCTCATTCTAATACCACAAACTGGGCAGTGTTTCTGTTCAAGCAATTCTTCTTCTTTTGCAGGAGAGATATTCCATTCAAGATTTCTGGTTTTAGCAGCTGTCATTGATTTTGTAAATACATCATTTGCTTGTTTTTTATTAAACTGTTCTGCTGTCGTCCAGTACTCTTTGCAATAGCCAAGATGGTCTTGATTCACCTCTCTCAGCTTGTAGTGCATAAAAACTTTACCTGTTTCTGCACATACTTCTCCTTTTACAAAAAAGTTTCCAGTTTTAGGATTTATTCTCTTTTGTAAAGTAGTATTCTCAGGAATTTCTGCATCCCCAAGTACAAAGTCATCATAAACTTGCTGCCAAGTTTTGCATCCTAAGTGTCGTTTTAATACTTCCCCAGATATTCCTATTGTACGTGTTGTTTCGGGACTCTTAACGTAAAATCTATCAGGTAAATGTTGATACATTACTTCAAGAGCATGTTCAATGGTGGATTGTTGAGTTTGGGCACCGTTTGCCATGGTCTTGTCTCCAGTTAGTGAATTTGTGCTGTGAATTTTTTGAAAACTCCCAGCCACAAAATCTATTATACACTAACTAGTAATGAATGTCAAGAGATATTTTCAAGTCGTGTCATTAATCTTTCTGCTCGATTTGTAACTTGCTTATACCATAAGGAGTCCCGGCCCTCTGCCGCAGCCTCTTTCCACTTTCCTTGAGATAGCATATTCTGCATATTTTTAAATCTTGCTAAACGTGGGCCACCAAGATTAAACGCCATGTTTACTAGAATTAATTGAACCTCTTCTGGCCAATTGTGCCACTGTCCGTAAAGTCGTTCGCAGTCCTTAATGGCACACTCAATGTCTCTATCGAAGAGCTCTCTTGAGCGTTCTGCCGTAATGGGAGTACCGGTTGCTTCTCCAAACTCTTCATCTTTTTCTGTGACCAGGTGTCCGATACCAATAGTAGGGTATCCCAAATGATCCTTATAAATTTCCAGAATTTCTCCTTCATCTGCTTTAATTTCCTCATACAATCTTTGACGATTCATATTTTTTTCCTTTCAACCACTTTATATAGGACATTGGATTTTTTGTTCTATTTTGGTACTTTTTGTACAATTCTTTACTTTCTTTACTCTTTGTCATAGTTCTACACCATTCATCAGAGTTTTCTTGCCACTGTTTGGTGTTAGGCCCCATGTTTAGTTCTATAGTCCGTGATGGCTGCTTTGATAGCATCTTCCGCTAATACGCTACAATGTATTTTTACTGGCGGAAGTGATAATTCTTGAGCAATTTGGACATTGCTGATCTTTCCCGCTTCGTCAAGGGACTTTCCTCTAACCCATTCTGTGAGTAGTGATGAAGAAGCAATAGCACTGCCGCATCCGTAAGTTTTGAATTTAGCATCTTCAATAATTCCGTCGGTCGATACTCGGATTTGAAGTTGCATGACGTCTCCACATGCTGGAGCACCTGTGAGGCCCGTTCCGACATCTTCATCATTTTTGTCAAGTTTTCCGACATTCCGGGGATTTTCATAATGATCTAATACCTTTTCTGAGTACATATTTCTTCACTCGCTCTATCCTTCCATACATTTGGTAGAAGTCCGTGCACAAGAAGTATAAAAGCTACTCTCCAGGCGCCTACTAAATGTTGAAAATATGTTTTATTTATTTCGTTTAGATGATTGTCTATCGCCATACCACATTCCTCCTGCTATTAGCAACCCCGCTACGATTGAGAATAATATTACTGTATCTTCTGGTGTCAAAATTCGCCCCCTACTGCTTTTTGAGATATTACAAAAGTAAAGCCCCCTGCTATCATAGGCAGCATCATTATACAAAATATTCCTACTAACTCCATTACCATACCTCGCATTTTTGAAGATGAGACGCGCTCTCATGAATAATATCACACTTTCTTTCTTGAGGGCTGCAAGTAGTCATTGATACTAAAATCACTATAAAGGCTAAGCATACCATTACTTGTTCGACAGGAAATTTCATTAAGCTCTCGGAAAGTGCCCGAAAGTCTCCCTTCGGGCGAGTAGGTTAAAGTAGTGGTGCTAGAGACATTGTTATTACTGTTGCTGCCCATAAACAGAGCAAGCACTCTCCACAACACTCAACTTTTAAATAGTCCATATATATCCTTATGAAATTGTAACCTTTATTGGTTGCAGTTCATTAGGGATTTCTTCATGTAAATCAATACATAACAGTCCACGTTCCATGTAAGCTTTGTCTAGCTTTACGTGCTCGCTTACGCCGAATGTGCGTGAGAAGCACTTACCACTTAAGCCTTTGTAGACATAAGTTTCGTTACTAGATTCTGTTTGCTTTACAGTGCCCGATACTGTCAACAAGCCTTTATGAAGGCTAATCTCAAGATCATCTTTATTCCAGCCAGGTACAGCTAATTCGACTCTATGGCCGGACTCGCCTACACGTAGAATATTGAATCGAGGATACCCGCCATCGAGTGTGGGGGCAAAAACACTGGTATCATGAAACATTCGGTCAAAACCTAACATAAATTTATGCAGGTCTGCCACTGCTAGTTTAGCATTAGTCATAAAGTTCTCCTTTTATGAATTGCGTCCTTTCGGTACGCTTGGGCTCTTTCGATGCCCGGGTTAGAAAGGGGCCGTAGCCCCGGGGGTTAAGAGGAGCAAACTCCTCCGTCTTCTGAGTCATTAAAGCCGTCGTCACCACATCCGTACTTACCGTCGCTGTCGGTGTCACAAAAACGTTGCCACGTAATCATGTCAAAGGTTAAACCTTCGCTCCAAGGAACATAGGCTTTGCACCATTCATGAGACCCAGGTTGAAAAGGATCCTGTGGTTCTGGTACGTAGTCACGTTTAGTCCAAGGCTTTTGTACACGAAAGAACGTGTCCTTGTTTTTCATTAATTGTCTTTTAAACAGCGCACTGCGCGTATTACTAATGTATATTTCTTGCCCGTCCGTGAGCGTATATGTCGATCCGTCATCATAGTTAATAACGGTCTCTCCAGCAACTCCGGCTGAAAAGCCGAGAAGTACCAATCCCGCCAATAGTTTTTTCATTCATCCTCCACTTCGATATAGCCTTGGTCAATAAGATATTGAACCGCTCCTTCTATACCCTGTTGTTTGCCAAGATGCCAACTGTGCAACCCGCATCCGCAAAGGCATAGTATAAAAATTATTAAATCAATAGACAAACTTACCACTCCGTTTGAAACTTAGTTTAATGGTTAAACTTTTCACACGAGACTATTGTATCAAAAATCAGCATCAAAGTCAAGAAAAATTTTTTGGTGTGTGGCAAACAACGTTAAAAATAGTACTTGACTTTCAAACTTGCATCCCTTATAATATACAGTATGAAAAAGTATGAAAAGCAACCTTGGACAACCGATGAGCGTCATGCTCTTCGTGACTTCTATTACGTACTAAGTATGCAACAACTGTTAGATGTGCTACCTGGGCGAAGTCCGAATGCGATTCGTAAACAAGTTGCGTACTTAAAAAAGAGAGGCTGGTATTTCAAGAAAGAAGAAATGCAAATAGGCTCAGGCTACCTATAAGAATATATGAGAGTTAAAGTAAGAAACAACAATGTAGAACGAGCGATTCGTGTATTTAAAAAGAAATCAAATGAGATTATATTTGAATATCGAAATCGAGAGTATTATGAAAAACCTTCTACAGTGCGGCATAAAGGAAAACAAGCTGCAAAGAAGAGGGAACAAAAGAGGCGAAAAGATAATGAGCTCAAACGGGACAAATTTTGAATTAGTAGGCGACTTCATGGAAGCCTTTGGCCAGGATGTTCTTGTAGAACCGACTTGGCCTGACCGGGCTGTGAGAGAACTGCGGGTAGATTTAATACAAGAAGAAGTAGATGAGCTGGTTGAAGCTATCACAAATAAAGACATGGTGGAAATTGCAGATGCTCTCACCGACATATTATATGTTGTCTACGGTGCTGGTCATACATTTGGTATTGACCTTGATGAGTGTTTTACTGAGGTACATGCTTCTAATATGAGTAAGCTCGGTGAAGATGGTACACCAATTAAAGCTGAGAATGGAAAGGTAATGAAAGGGCCAGGATTCTTTGCCCCAGATTTAGAGAGTATTCTAAACCAGTGAGAGATCTTTGGAAGTTCTTTGGCTCTACCTCGTGCTGGAAGGAGGAACAGGAATCTACAACCATCGTAATCAAGTTGTCTCCACTGGAGTTTGCGTGTATAAAAATTATCACGATCGCAGGGATGACACTCGGTATACTTTCTACACTCCTCTACTTGCGAAATGCCCTCCATTTGTACGTCATATAAAAAAAGCCCTATAAGCGGGCTTTTATAAATATATCTTCTATATGTTCTATGTCTACCTCTAATGGAGCATCCACCTCTAACACTTTCACTCTCGGAGTAAGACCTCCCTCTGATTTGGGAAGGCATCGTGCAGCTACTCCTGCTTTGTGTGCGGTAGAGTATGCACCTTCTATACTCGCAAGTGTAGCCATATAGTTTTCAAGAGTTAGTAGGAAGATTTTCACGCTTTTTCTCCTGTTTTTTTAATTTTTCCACTGTTGCAGTTGCTACACTTTCGGATGCTCCGTGATACATCAATGCTCCACGAAGGTCAAAAACTTTGAAAATGTACTGTCCAGGCCTTACGACTTCTCGTACGATGTGAGTCATGCTGAAATACCGTAGATAGCGAACTTGAACTCAGCACTCTTTCCAAAGGTGGAGGCAGCTTTTACTCGCTCCGCTCTTTCAAGAAGAGGTGAGTTGGGCTTACGCTTTGCTCGATAAGAACCGTGAGATACTACTTTCTTGCCAGAAAATCGCCCTTTTCTAAACTTGCGAGTAAGAACGGGGTCGTAGATCATTTGCTTTGCCATCTTTAATTTCTCCTAAGGTAACGTAATAATATGCTTTGTAGTCACGCTGATTTAAACTTTGTGCTTCTCGTAAGGCATCGTAGTAGTCTAGCCAAGTGTTCAGCCAGTAAATTTCTAGCCCACTTTTGAACCACACGATGTAGTACTTACGCATTTTAAGTCTCCATTTTCTTATATTATAGCAAACAAAAAACGAAATGTCAAGAAGTTTTTTACCATATCCCCTCTTCTAGTTTAAAACTTTTTTACGTTTCCTGGAGTACGTTCAACCCAGGAAATCAATGACACCATAGAAAAATAGTACTTGTGTTATGCCATAATGTGTGGTAAAATATATACTAATTGTTAAACAATACGGTCAATCGAGATTCTACTAAACTCTAAGATAGATACTGTGCATAAAGTTATTTGTGCGATAAGCACTCTCGAAGCGTAAGCGAGAGAGAGTGCGTACCCACTAATTAGCTTGTTGTTGCATTGAATCTATCGATAATCCCATTCTTACTTTGCTTCTGTCAAAGTAAACTTCGACCAATCGTTAATGACCCCGTTAATCAAATAACTCATTAACGATCCCGCCACAACCCCTCCACACTTAAGTCAAATTTCGTTTTTTGTTCACACGCTCAACTTACGCCAATTCGCGATCATCGTACAAGGTACTGGACTAAAGTTTTTTATTACTTTGGGGAAATTTTGTGCTAGAAGCGTCTAATCTGGAAAGAGTATTAATGGTAGAGATACAAGTATAACCCAGACTAGTATTGATATTAAAAATTCTGCTAGAGAGCCTATCTTTGTAAACCAAGTAATTACTGTGAATACTGAGACATAAAGAAACCACAGGACAAACATAATATCTTTCATACTTTTTAACCCCGTTGAGACCCCTGACAAGGGTTATTCTGATAGTACTCTTTCGATTGCTTTGAGAGTTGCTTTTGGAGCTTTCTCGAGACCAGCCAAATTGTCAATTTCGATTCCAAGCGCATCAGCAATATTGGATACAATCTCGACTTTCGTAACGGGGTTCTCTCCGGTTTTGGTTCTGTAGACCTCTCTGCGATATACACCCTCCCGTGATAACTTGCCAATAATCGACTTAATACTCTTCGAAAATTCATCTGCTAGCTCCTCTACTGTATCCCTAGACGGGTTTGTCTTGTACTTCTCAATCATGTACTCTGTTTGGTCTTTTGTATAGTTCATTTAATCCTCTTCGGGTGTAAAAATAATGTGAAAATCCTGATCTGGTTCCCAAACCAACTTAAAACTTCCGTCATCCTGGCAGTCTACTCTTACATTTTTTGAGTACTCCAGGAACTCTACTGGGATATTTTCGGCTCCCATAACCTCGCCAAGGTCGCAGAGGACTGAGTCGTATGCTTTTTCTACTTTCTCACACTCAGTTTCCATCACTTGCATACTGTTCCAACCGTCCTCGATATGCTTATAAACGTCACGCAGAGCTTCTTGCAGGTTATTAAGCCTGTTCATAATTACAGAAGTCTCAGCATCTTGTGGATACTTCTTTCTACTTCGAAAATCAATAATGTCACCCATACTTAGTACCTCCAATTGTCAGCATAGAATTTTCTCCTTAGATTTCAGACTCATGTATTATCTCAAATTTCAACAAGAATGTCAAGAAATATTTTTGAACACGCATAAAAAAATCCCCACATATTTCTATGCAGGGATTCCTCCGCCTTCCTTCCACAGTCAAGGTTTTCGACGCCTCTTTGCAATAATAGACTGTTGTCAGTAAGACTTCTATAGTTATAGTGATACGCACCGCCTTCCTCACGTACCTAAGAATGTATCGCGTTTACACTCTTACCGCATTTTTCTTTTTGATATCCCAGTGGTAGAAATCGCACCAAACCTTAACTGGATAGAAGCTATACGCCTTCTAAACGTACTGCCGACATTTGGACGCTTCGGAGTAGAGCGTGTGGACTAACTAGTGCGCCACGCACACTGAAATGGTACTTTTTAACGTGCTTTGCCATTCCGCATTAGCACTTGTTCCACTGACGATGCCTTTCAACCTGTACACGGCGGGGTCAACGAAGGTGGAACAAATGGGCTGAGGCTCCGGATAGGCCGAGTTAACTTTTACCGGGATCTTTACTGTCTTATCGCAGGTGGGTAGCACACCTTGGCGTCCATGACTTCCTCAAAACTTGGTCTATTTCCGACTTTTCAAAAGATATTATACTTGAAGTGACCACAAAAAGTCAAGAATTATTTTTTTGAACGTCAGATATTTTCTCAAAAATCTTGTGTCCAGTTTCTTCATCATTGTACTCAATCACTAAACCGTCAGCATTCATATGCAGAATCGGAGCGGGGTTGTTACTTGCTTCAATCATGTACGACTGTATTCGAAAACATACTGAATCAGCATTCTCTTTTAATTTAGCCATTAGGATACTCCGTCTCTCAGGCTTTGCTTTATTTCGTAGATTTGACTGCTCGTTAAATTCAGAACACACATGAGATACGAGTGTAACCCAGCATGGTCAGAACGCTCATAATATTCATAAATTATTTCGCGTTCAAAATTACCCAAACCTAGCCAGGCCTGGTCTTGCTTGTACCCAGACTTTTTGGCTTCTTTTTTACGATCAACCATGACGTTTGCACGATTGAACTTATGTGCGTTTTTAGCAACAAAATTATTTTTCATGGTAGTCTCCTTTTGAAAGCACACTTAGCAAATGCACTTACAAAAGAAAGGAGGCAGATGGGCTACCTCCTGGGGTACGACTCTCAGCTGAGAGCCGCAAAAAGTGCTTCGAGGTCTTGCTTGTTAGCCTTGACCAGAGAAGGCAGTTCAACACCGAGCTTGCTGTTGATCTCAGCAACCAAAGTCTCCTTCTTGACAACAGGAACACCTGTTTTGGTAACACGAGCCGGAGCTTGATAGATACCAAGCGTAGACAGCTTAGCGATGATAGAACGAGAAGTCTTGCCAAATTTTTGTGCAAGGGCGTCAACAGTAGCGCGCTCAGGGGCAGCTTCGTAGGTAGCAACGATGGTCTCAACCATTTCGTCAGTGTAGTTTACAACTTTGGTAGCTTCAGACATAAATTTTTCTCCCGAAAATGTTTGTTTTCCAACTTTTGAAAATATATTATAGAGTAGTTTTAGCATTTTGTCAACAATTTTTTTAGTTTTGGTAGTAATTTTCTGACATATTCCATGCAACCTGGCGAGCTTCTACTTCCCAAGGTGCATCCCAGTAGTCAGAGGTAGCGGTGTCTTGATAATCGCCGGTGTACCAGTTACCTAACCAGTATACTTTACTTTCTGCGTCTTGTAAATAGCCAAGAGCGTATTGAACAACGTGTTGCAGTTCGTGAAACAGAGTCTCAACGATGTCTTCTGGGTCTTGTGTTCCATCAATATGCACAACGTACTTGGTTTCAGCATCTGTGCAGGCTCCTGGGGCATTTGGTGTTCCCACTAGACGAATATCAATATGTACATCAAGTTTGTACAGATTCATCTCCCAAAAAGCGTGCTTAAACGCATTACGCACAAGCTGTCGTTTGTGCTTAGTCCATGTGCGTTTAGCTTTTGTTATGTACTTAACTTTAGCCATCCAGCTTCACCTTCTGACGCAACCAAGAGTACAGCTCTACTGCACCATCGTCGTATCCGTTGGGGTAGTCGTCCTCTGGAAGCATACACTGTATAGTATATAGAAAGGCATCCAGCTTAGGCATACCTTCCATACGCATACCCGCGTACAAGCTAAAGGCTTCGAATTGAATATCGTTCATGCATAGTCCTCCGATTTATGGTAACTATTATACTAAAGTTTGGGCAAGTTGTCAACACTTTTTTGCGAATTGGTCGCCAGGATAACGCAAACGAACTCCGGGGGGCCGCACACGACCTTCCCGTGTCAAGGTTTATTTTGTCTAATTGTAGCAAATTTTGTCGAATTATAGTACCATAAGTGCGCGTAAGTTGTCAATATGCAGGAAAACCCTAAATAGTACTTGACAACCCCGCCTGGGTTATGATATAATACCAGGGTTGGGCACGGGGTCTGGCAGAGACTAGCGCGTCGAATTATTTTGGGCAAATGTGCAAAAAGTACTTGACATCGTCGTCGTACTACTACTATAATCGGCGCAATTTTTAAGACCAGGGCAACTTAAAACAATTTGGGGCACACCCGCAAAAAAGACTTGACAAATCGCTTTCGAACTGGTACAATGGCGCAGGCACCACCAAAGAAAATCGTCGTCGCACTACTACTGGCGCCCCCGCGCCGAAATCCCTGATAAATCAAGGAGTTGGGCGAGGTGTTCCATGTGGAACATTAACGGTAGCCGTCGGGAAGCTCAGAAAGAAGCTCATCCGTTTTCCAGTTTACCCAAGCCTCGAACGCTTGGCCGTCCCAGTCCGCCTCGGCGAAAAAAGCGTAACCCGCTTCGCAGGCTTCTTCGTAGCAGGCTTCGGCGTTGGCTTCGTTTACGTAGTGTGACATTTTTCTATCCTTAAATGGGGCCAATCCCCTAGTTGATGTAAACATTTTAGCGCAAAAAATGCAGGGGTGTCAAGCCCTATTTGCAAAAAAGATTATTTTATTTCCTGGCCCAAATGAGAATGGTTCTCATCTAGCCCTAGCCCATATCGCCCATAATTACAAGGCCGGTGATGATGGCGATTTGCAGTATCACCATGACGACGGGGCAAACCGTGCGGATAATTTCCATTGTGAATTGGATTTTTTCCAGTTGGCTCATTTTTTCATCCTCCGAAAAAGTAGTAAAGCGCGCCACCCCAGATCGCTAGATCTGTGGTGACAGAATAAACCAAATAGGCCAGCGCAAGATATCTCACGCCGTCACCGCATAAGTGCGGGGCAGTGGGCAACCGTGTATGCCCTTGGCTCGCTTGTGAGCGACGACACCCTCGCCAATCTGCAAATTGGATTTGCGATAGGAATTAGTGAACCGCGCCATCGCAGTTTTGGCAGAGCAAAAGTAAAATTCGCTTTTGCCGCCAACGTCCAGCCAGCGCTTGTCATACAGCATGGCCTTGTCATCTTTGTTGCGAGCGTGGACAAATTGCTCGGCGGCTAAAACTTCCTCATTCTCGCCCAGCTTCATTCGCCAAACGCGAGCGTGAAGCTCTCCGCGATTGTAGCCAAATGCGTCCTCGACATCTCGCAAACACCATGTTACGCGCTCAATACCGCCATGCCCGCCGTTGGCGTATGCGTGGCAAGCGTAGCCATTTTTGAAAACACCAAATTCGAGCAATTCCCAAACGTAGTGCCATGCCATGCCAGAAATCGGGGTGATCTCTGGTGCTTTGTCGTAACTTCGTAAAATCATGCTGATAACCTTTCGTTGAGTAAAATAGAATCATACGCTTTTATGCCAATGCGATCAAGCATTTCAAGCACATTTTTGTTGTCGTCAAAAAAGACGGCTGTTGAGCAGAACCGCGCCCATGATACCGGAAATGTAGCGGCATAGTTGCGGATCATACGCTCTTTTAATTTCGCATCGGGTGAGCTGTCACCCAATCGACGCGAGAGGCAAGCGTCCCAACGCAACCCATTTGCGCGCAGATATTCGTAGTCATGCTCACCCATAACGCGAGCGGTACAGATCACGATAGTCGCGCCCTTGCGATCTACCTTGCGCCATTGTGCGGCGAGCGGTAGCAGAGTGTCTGCCATGATGTTAGCGCGAGTGTTGTTGTGAATCCACGCGGCGAGGTCAAGCGAGCCGTCCGGTCGTGTGATCTGTCGGTGTGACGAATCGATGACCGTATGGTCGAGGTCAAAAAAGTAGTGCATAGCTATATCCTATAATTCCAGCCAGATTTAATAGTACCAGATTCATTGCCCGAATGTCCAGCGCTTGTACCGTTAATAATACCAATCCAGCAATCGCGGCGACCTTGCCCGCGTCGGTGTCGATAATGAATGGAGCGCCTGCCATGCAGAGCGCCCCTATCCAGCCGATAACCGCTATCATCGAATTGATGACAGCAAGCCAGAGAGAGCGAGAGCGGTGGCTTTTTCCAAGCCAGCCAGCTCCGACGCATCAGCGTCGAGCGCCTTGGCAATAGCGGCAACATATTCCGCTTTGCTAGTGGCACGAGTGCCTTTCACCGAACGCTTGGCCGCCTTATAAGGCAAACCGAGCGAGCCGATCTTAGCGATCACGCTCCGCTTTGACTGACCAAGGTCAGCCGCGAGTTTACCGGCAATCTCACTGTTGAGAGTACCGAATTGAGTAGCGGCGTTTTGCAGTGCCACAACCTGCTTTTCTGAATAAGGCATAGAGCCTCCTTTTGTTGAGGTCGAGCGCCCATCGCTCCACCTTGAAATGAATTGTCTCATATTGACGCGCAGAAGTCCAGATATATTTTTGTGAAATATTACCATTTTCGCGCGCTTGGACGTTGATCCCAAATGCCCCACGCCACAGCAATTAGAGCGGGTGATGCCAGTCCGAGCATGATAAAAATTTGCAGTGTTGTCATAGCGTAGCGCCTCGATTTATTAAGTGCCTATTGTACCCCATCCTGGGCCATAATGCAAGAAATAAAAGTGGTAATATGTCACAAAAAATGCTTGCCCGCCAGGGGTCTTTGCTGTATGGGGGGGCGGTAATGAGACTCATTCTCATTTAGCGCGGCCGCGCTCCCCCACACGTACCACTTTGGAAAAAAAGCAAAAACGTTAAACGGTGTTTTCATAAAATTGTAACAATCTTGTGGTATAATATCTTCTGTGGTAAAAATTTACCCAAAGCAAAAGGAGAGCATTATGCGTTATTTATTTTTAGCAATGCTGTTGGTGCCTACTATTGTATTTGCACAATATGACAGAAATCAACTCCCCCAACTAAATCAAGAAATCCTAGAACAATCACAATTTGAATTTACTGCAACAGAAGTACCTGTAAGCAGTTTAATTCCTGTGCAGACTCAACGAGTTCAAAACTTAAAGAAGCAAGAGAAGAGATTAATCAAGGCACAAGAAAATACTTATAGGCCTTTGGTTATCGATCAGCAATATTATATTATTGATGGGCACCACAGATATGATGCATTAACTGAAATGGGCATTGTAAATGCAAGAGTACTTCTAGTAAATGCACCAATAGAAGAAGTTGTTGAAGAGTTTCAACAATACAGAGATAACACTCCAACGTACGACCCTACTGTTGAAGAAGTGCTTGTTGTAGGAACCAGAGCAACACTTATGAGAGCAGTAGACAAACAGATGATGGCTGATGGTATTATCAGTGTTGTAGACTCAGATGCATTAGGCAACTTTCCTGATACAACAGCCGCAGACGCCATTAGAAGATTAAGTGGTATAAGTGTAGAAAATGATCAGGGCGAAGGACGTTATGTTACAATTAGAGGATTAAGTTCAGACTTAAACAGTGTAGCAGTAAACGGTGCTAGTATGGTTGCACCTGAAAACGGACGTTCAGTAATAATGGACGGCATACCCACTGAACTTATGGACAGTATTACAGTTTCAAAAACTTTAACACCTGAAATGGATTCAGACAGCATTGGCGGCAGAATTGAATTTAATACCAAGAAGCCAACTGACTTAGATGAAATGTTGTTAAAAGTAAAAGTTAGCAGTAAGTTTGCGGAGTATACAGACTATGAACAAGCTCCTAACTTTAGCGTAACATATGGCGACAGTATTACAGACAACACTGCTCACATCATGGGACTAACTTACAGTTCAAAGAACATTGAAAGTTATAATAATGAAACTGGATTTGGCTGGGAAGATGGATACATGAATGATGACTTTGAGTTACGCTATTATGACTTAACCAGAGAGCGTTACGGATTTAGTTATGACATCAACACATTGTTAGAAAGTGGTGCTGTGGTATTTGCTAATATTTTGTACAACCAGTATGAAGAAGATGAGATTCGTTTTAAAAATGAATATGGCAAAATCAAAATGGCTGAGCCTTTTGAAAACAGTATGTTGTCCAGCAGAGTTAGACACGATGCAGAAACAAGACAGCGATATGAAACAAGAACTATAGGTGCTATGAACCTTGGTGCAGAATTTGATATGGCTGATTGGGCAGTAGACTCGCAACTAAGTTATAGTTGGGCTGAAGAAGATGACAGCGATAATGCTGACATTACATTTAGAAACTACGACAAAGACAGTGGTGCAGTATTTGATTGGAGCAATCCTGTTCATCCATTTGTTACACCTGTAGATGATACTTTGCGTAATTCAGAGAACTTAGAGTTTGATGCTTTTGAAATGTGGAGTAATGTCAGTAAAGATAGCGAAACTACATTTCAAATAAACGCAGACAACGGGTTATGGAAGGTAGGTTACAAGTACAGAGGCAGAACTAAGGATGTAGATGATTATATTATTGCGTATGAATGGGACGATATGACTATGGCAGACTTTGAATTTACAACTGCGCCTGGTTGGTTCTTTCCAAATCAAGTGTTTGGTAATCATATGACTGCACAGGAAACATATAACCTTAGAAGTCTAACTGACCAAATGACAGTAGATTTCAGCGATGACATCAGCAGAGATTTTATAACTGATGAAACAATTAATAGTGTTTATGCACAACGCACAGTTGAATTAGAAAAAACTACTATTATTGCAGGTGTACGTTATGAGCATACTGACTTTGAAAGTACAGCATACGACCAAGACGGCAATAAAACTTATGCAGAGAATGACTATGGCTTTGTTGCTCCTAGTGTAACTGTTAAGCATTGGCTCACAGACAATTGGCAAGTACGTGGTGCATTGTGGAGAGGTTTAAGCAGACCAGGATTCAAAGAAACTGCTCCTATCACAGATTATGATGTAGACACATCAGGTGATACAAGTGGTAGCATTGGTAATCCAAACCTAAAGCCATACGAAGCAGATAACTTTGATTTAAGTTTAGAATATTATGGAGAAGGTATGACTTACTTTGCAGTGGGTTACTTCCATAAGAGTATTGCTAATGCAATTTATCCAACATACCAACGCAATGGTGTGTTCAACGGCATATCGTTTAATGATGGTGTTGAAACATGGATCAATGCAGATGACAGCAGAATTAATGGCATAGAACTTAATGCACAATACGGATGGGAAAATGGATTGTATGTAGCAACTAACTTTACACTAACAGACAGTGAAAGCGCATTTAACTTTGAAGATGATGTATCATTTACAACTTCGTTCCGTAAGTTAGCCGATAAAGCTGCTAACGTTAACTTTGGCTACGACAAAGGTGCATGGGATATAAGAGTTGCTGGTAACTATAGAAGTGATTACTTAGATTGGTTAGCAGATGAAGATGGCGACATTGGGGAAGTAAGTGTTAACAATAGTAGATTTGTTGGTGACTTTATACAATGGGACCTAACAGTCAAATATGCTGTTAATGATAACTTCACTGTTAAAGCAGAGGCAGTGAACTTAAACAATAGACCAGAATATTACTACTGGGGAAACGAATCTCAATTAAGCCAGTACGATATGTATGGCAAAAACTACAGCATAGGATTTAACTATACGTTCTAATACAAGGGGTCGGCTACGGCCCCTTTTTTATTACTCCTAACTAAAAAAACATCTTGACATTCGAACTCCACCTCGGTATAATTTAATTTTTAAACTATAGAGGTAAAATTTAACTCAGGGACTTTTGTCAGGATTCTTGACTATGATG
>UEXM01000144.1_pt1 | contig 77952 bp, 59 predicted proteins | sample 1796661 | NCBI WGS metagenome assembly UEXM01 (sample SAMEA4772469, study PRJEB27181) | metagenome | reverse complement strand
TATATACCACCGCCGGAAAGAAAAGACCCTGCTTTCTTTTGTCATACACCCCAGCAATACTGGGAATATGCAGCAACATTATCTTCCGTAAAAACCGATAGGCTTCATTTTGCTATTTGTTCTTTAGCTATGGGGGTAAAAACCACTCTACTTCCAGTCTACTACCACAAGAATAAAACTATGCACAATGAGTATTTAAACGATCTTGGCTGTTTTTGGTCAGATTCAGTGTATAATATTAATATTAGCCCAGTCTCATAAAGGAGAAGTCATGGCAGAATTTAGAATAGAAATCGCAGACTCAGACGTTAATAGAGTCTTGACATCTTTTGCTGCAAATTACCGAAGACCAGATCAAGTAAATAACCCAGACTTTGATTCAACTCAGCCAATTTCTGATATTAACCCGCAAATGATTGACAATCCAGAAACCCTTGCTCAGTTTGGCAATAGAATGGTTAGAAATTTTTTAGCAGAAAATGTATCAGCGTATGAGATTAGACTTGCAAAACAGCAAGCCGCAGATGCTTTGAATACAAATGTCTCAATTAGTGATCCGGCAATTTAATGTTTGTAGGTGTTTGTTATAGCGAATTTCCGCTCTGTACGTCTGAAGAAATGACCAAGACGTTCAACGGAGAGGTTGTAGAGTATGATATATCAATAGACCAACAACTTCTTAAAGATATTCACGTTAACCAAAAACATAGCGATATTGTGTATATTAATACAGGGGAATCATTTACTACAAGTATAGATAAACAAGTAAAATACGACATTTATATAGATCAGCAATTAAAACTATAGTTTGGAAAAATAAATGGCTAGTGAAATACATAAAGACGACATAGGGACTAGATTCTTGCTCACGGTGAAAGATGGCTCAGATGTTGTAAATATTTCTGGCGCTACTGCACTACAGGTGGACTTCAGAAAACCAAGCGATACTGTTATAAATAGATCTGCTCTGAGGTTAGATGACGGAAGTTCGGTTTCTGGCGTAATGTATTACGATGCGGTTGCGGGCGATTTAGATGAAGCAGGTAACTACAAACTCCAAGGAAGAGTCTTTCTTGGCGGGGGTAGCGGGACTTTTTATACAGATATTCACACATTCAAAGTACACTGTAATTTATAGGTTAAATTATGTCTTGGCAAGGTCAAATGGGAACTATAGTTCGTTATCTTATTGATGACGTAGATTCAGATAAATATGAATATTCAGACCATAGAATAGAAACTACGATACTAGTTGCTGGTCAGTTAAGTCAAATAGGTATTGACTATGAGAATACTTACGATATAAATGTAGAAAATTGCACTTTATCTCCAGATCCCACAAAGACTGATGCAGAAGATGAAGCATTTATATCTTTAGTTTGCTTGAAAGCTGCGTGTATAATTATAGGTGGCGCAATAAAGAAAAAGTCTGCAAATGCGATATCTATCAAAGATGGACCATCAGCAATTGATTTAAGAGGTGTTACTGCAACGCTTAATATATTGTATAAAGATTTATGTTCTAAATACGAACAGGCTGTTTTACAATACAAAGCTGGCAACAGTGTGGCTGGTCAAGCCATTCTCGGTCCTTATGCTCCCGGTTCAGATTTAATAAACAGAAATAACTCAGACCACAGATCAGGTGGTTTTTTTAATTATTAGGAGAGATAAAAATGACTTGTGATTCAAGAACGCCAAATCAATCATCGTCTGGTACGATTATTAATAATATCAAGTGTGATTTGGCTGACAATAATATTGCCGCTATTAGCGCTGCTGATATTAGAGAGAATATGGAAGATGTAGTCTATTCTATAAATAGAATAGTTGCTAGTGGTGACACAGAAGTAGAATTTCCATTTTTTAAGGCTGTAAAGGCATCGAGATCTGCCGGTGGATCTGGCATGTTTATACCAGAATCTGGGATATCATTTCCAAATTCTCCAGTAGAGTCTGAGAGGACTAAACTTCAGGTCAGACCTTGGCTTGGTCCCGGAGGTATTAACCACGACGAGCTAGCAGATAGAAACACAAGTAACAATGCACATACCCAGTACCTACCAGTTGATGGTACTAGGCAGATGAGTAATGATTTGCCGATGGGGGCAAATTGGATTAATTCTTCTGGCGCAGTTTACGGAGACAGTAATGATAACGGCTTGCAATTTGTTTATAACAGCCCAACTGTTGGTGATGACGTTGTTGTTGGAACCTCTGGGCATCTTAAATTCAATAAAGATAAAAGTTCTACAGATAGCTTCCACGGAGTTGCTAAATGCTGGTTAAGATTTGACGCAACTACAAACCCCCCAACAATTTTAGGTTATCATAATATTTCTGGAATCCACAAAGAAGATACGGGTAAATTCCATATTACATTTACTAGTGGTATTTTTAATGATTCCAACTGGGTTGGTGTTGGACATACAAACGCTCAATCCGATGACGATCCAGCGGATTTTGATATTAATTCTGTTGGAATTGTCGCTAGATCTGGTGTTGGCTGTACTTTTTTCACTAAAAAAGATACAAACACTTATGTTGACGCGAAAGTTAACGATTTTGTGGCTTACGGCCTAGAACCCGGATCTGAATCTGGAATTCCTACTCCAACATCAACTACTGCTGTATAATGTCTGAAATTAATTTAAATGACCGCATAAAAGAGTTAAGTCGAACAGAAGGAACTGGAGACTTCTCTCTTGACGAAGCAGCGACTGGCTTTAGTTCGTTTAGTTCTGTCTACTCTTCTGGAGATAGAATGTGGTATGCGATTTCAGATGGCACAGCCTATGAAGTTGGTTCTGGAGTTTTTAAGACAGACGGAGCAACAAAAGAATTACTTGAGAGACATTCTTTTAAAAGCACTAATAGTGATAATAAAGTAGATTTTAGTGCTGGACTAAAAGAGGTATATGTAACATATCCCGGTAAATATTCTGTATTTAGTGCTAATGGTGTTGCAAGTTTTAATGAACCTAAAAAAAGCGGTGTTGCTTTCTGGGGATCTAAACATATACTAGACTACGATAGTAATTTAATTTGGGATAAAGATAGAGATTTTTTAGCTTTTAGAGAAACTTCACCCGCCTATGCTATAGATGTTGGTGGAGATGAGGCTTATTCTCAAATTAACGTGTCGGGTCTTGTGGTTGGCAATTCTGGAATTATGTTTTCTGGATTTGACGTTGCTGCTAAAGGTAGGCAGACGATTCCATTTCAGAAAAATCAATTTTTAGATAACACAACGGACGAAGACACCAATATACAAGAATTATTACAATTTAGTGGAATTGTAAACGAATACATTGGCTTTAAAAAGCAGCCAAAAAGAAGATTTTTTGCAGGACCATCAGGTGATTGTGGGTGTGTTTCAGACTATCCGTCATTCAGACCTATTGAGCTTGATGACATAGGAGATTTAGAGGATGCTATAAGTGATTATTATGCTGATATTAATCTAGCCTCTATTGGATTAAGTGGAAATCCGCCTTTGTTTTCGGTGGATCAGGTTGTTTCTAATTCTGGAGGATTAGAGAACACGATTGTAAACAACAGTGGGTTCTTAGTTGTTCCCACTTTTGACACAGTAGCATCTGTTACTGGAACTTTTGCCCCTGAAAACTTAGGAGCGATAGCGTTTGCTGTTGATGATAGTTATATTATGATTGCAAATGGTACGGCTTGGGTTAGTGGTCATTTAACATAATTTTTTAACTTGGAGATAGAAATGTCAGACGTGATAATCCCAATTGATAACACCAAAGCCATTAAAAACGGCTCAATGGTTGTTTATCAAACGAAGGCGGGAACGGACTCGACTGTAAAGAGAGATCCTGACCTTAATTCATTCGTTCCATCCGGTACTATTGTCGCCAGATATGACGACAGAATGGATACACCTAGATACTATACGGGCGACACCCCAAACTAAGGTAAAATACTATGCCAATCGAAGTCCCACAAAGTGTCTTTGACACATATTACGATGTGATAGACTCCACTTTCGATATTTTCGGAGTGACCTGTCAACTGGTATTTATAGATACTGTAGAAGTCATAGATAATTCTCATGACAATATACCCGATAATAGATCTATAAATCCTCACAGAAGACCGGGAGGTGGAAATTACAAAAGAAACAATAAGACTATAAAAGAAGTTGAACGATTGGAAGATATTAAGTTAAAAGTATATTTTGATAATAAGAATTTTACTAATGTTGGCGGCAATCTTGTGTTGCCTGATAGAGCTATTCAAACAGTTTTGTTTGCCACAGACTTAGATAAAATAATGAGAGCAAAAGAGCTTATAGTTCATAAAGATATAAAATCAGAGACAGAACTCAGATTCAAAAGGGTTGGTGAGCCATTCCCTATGGGGATAGGCAAAAAAAGATATTTTGGTTGTTTTTGGGAGTAATCATGAGCAATATTAGTATCAAATTATCTCAATCGACCAAGACAATAGAAAACAAAATAAAGAAAGCTATTGCCGACGAAATGAATAATTTAATAAGAAAAAGAAAAGCTAGGTTGTTAGGGGTGATGAAAAAGGCTGTTGATGGCTGGGTGTCATCTTCTCCTTTTATCATGGATCTAGCTTCGGGCGGCGTTGGATCAATAGCTGCGGAGTTTGGAATATTTGCTGGATCAGAAATTTCTGTTGCAGACTCTATAAAGCAAGCAATAGCAGAATCTACAACGATAGAGTTTGGTAAGTTTAATAAAGCGCTAAGAGGCGGGCTACAGATAAGATTTCAACCCTCATCATTCGTAAACTTATTAGCACTTCCAGAAGGCTTTTCAAGTATTAATGAAGGTAAATTGCATTGGATGGAATGGTTGATAAATAGAGGTGATCAGATATTAATTTTTGATTATAGCTTCCAACCCGGACTTGAAGGAAGGTCTGGCGGTGGGGTTATGCTTGGTGGAGGTTCTTATAGAATTAATCCAAAATACTCAGGAACACAAGATAATAATGTGTTTACTGATATGTTTAAAAATAGAGAACAGCAGATATCTAATATTTTAGAGAAAGAGCTATTTGTATGAGTAATTACAGAGGTTTAAAAGGCTTATCAAATATACACGAGTACACTCTGAATAATGATATTCAGGATGGTCTTGTTGAGTATTTTGATTGGGCGCTTCTAGACATTGGTAATTATTTTAATGTCACAAGAGGCGAAGAGTCTCCAGATGATAGAGATTATAGTAGGTTGAGGACTCAGGGTAGTGGTTCTTATGCTATTGGTCAAGTCTGGGAGGGTTTTAGAAAAAATTGGGTTTGGCAGAGTGGTGTTACTTACTCTCCTGCGCCAATGGTGGGGTCAGACAACGATAATCCCGGAGTTTCAGGGGTTTGGGTTGACGACGGATTCCATACTAATAATGAAACAGGAACATATGCTCACTACGTAGATCATTTCAATGGTAGAGTTATATTTGACTCAGCAATACCTTCTGACAGTAAGGTGCAAGCAGAATTCAGCTATAAATGGGTAAATGTGGTGTATGCAAATAATGTACCTTGGCTCAGAACTGTTCAGATGGATAGTATGCAGCCTAATAGTCAATTTTATGAAAAAGAAAAAGGAGATTGGAATATTCCTCCAGAGTCTAGATTACAACTTCCTGCGATTGCCGTAGAAGTCGTAGCCTCTAGAAATTTCCAAGGCTACCAGCTTGGTGGAGGTCAGTGGGTTTATACAGACGTGTTGTTTCACTGTATTGCCGAGGATGAAATAACTAGGAATAAGTTGGTTGATATTGTATCTTTGCAGAATAATAAAACAATTATGTTGCATGATAGCAATAAAATCAATACGGATCAAAAATACCCGATAGATTATAGGGGAGAGGTAAATTCTGGAGCTTTACGCTATCCAGATCTTGTGGAACAATACCCACTGGGGAAACTGAGGCTCACGAACGGAAATGTTCAGGGGATCACCACCATAGGTCAAGACTTGTATGGGGGTGTCGTCAGATTTAGAACTGAGTACGTAAATGAGAAAATTTAGACTTTTTTGTGTATAATAATATAGATTTTACCTAAAACTAGGAGAGACAAAACAATGTCCAGTAATAATAGAATTCTTTATTCGTGCCAAGCTGCTGCTATTACAAATATCGGCGTACCTTCATTAATTGGTAGTGGAACAAGAGACGATCCGTCGCGAAATCCGGTAGAGCTTTCCAAAAATATCGTACACAGTAACAAAAACTATGGGGAAGTAATCCACGGATTGCAAAGTGTTGGCATCACGACTAACTTTAATCTTGAGCAAGTTTTTGAGCTTGGTCAGATTGAAATCTATGAAAACATTGAAGGTATTCCAGATGTAGAAGTTACTCTGGAGAAGAATATTGATGGTTATCCTTTGATGTATCACATGGCATCTACCGGTGTTACTAGTACAAGTGCTAGCGGTTTGCTTGCTAGATCTAAGCAGCAGTGCGATGTCCGCTTGGGTATTTTTGGTGAAGAATTTGACAATGTTGGTGGGGCCACAGTAAATGGTGGTGACGCAGAAGTTGAAGTTTATATGTCTGGAATGTACATTTCAAGTGTTGGTTACACTTTCCCGGTTGATGGAGGCTTTAGTGAGTCAGTCACTTTGGTTGGTAACAACAAAGAATGGTTGACTGGATCAAACACTGAAATCACAGATCTTGCTGTTACTGACTTTGATGGAAATGATTCACCTCTCGCTTTAGCTGCTGGCTCTGGTGGTGTTCAAAGAAGAGAAGATCTTTTGATGGAATACTCAATTCTTCCTGTAGGTATTGACGGCGTTAACGGAACTGGTGTTGGTAATGCTTATAAGTGGTCTTCCGCTTTCGTCATCGACCAAGATCCTTCACTATTGGTACATACGGGTATAGTGGCGTTTAAAAATAGCGGATTAGCCGTTCACGTTCAGAATGTTTCTATTAATACTGACTTTAGTCGTGAAGACGTTTTTGAGCTTGGTAAGAAGAATCCTTATTATCGTCCTGCTACTTTCCCTGTGGAAGTTACTTGCGAAATCGAAGCAGTTACAACCTCTGGTGATTTCATCACAGCGCTTGAAGACGGCGATCCTGCACTTAACCCCACATCAGCTTCTGGTAATAATACTCAAGAAGAAAACATTCACTTTGTTCTTCGTGGTGGCTATTCATTTGACCTTGGAAAGAAAAATCGTTTGTCAAGTGTTAGTTATGGAGGGGGTGATGCTACTGGGGGCAACGTAAGTTGTAGCTACAGTTACACCAACTTCAACGATTTGGATGTTAAGTACATTTACCATAACCATAGCGGTGTTATGGGATTTGATAACTCCCCACTTAACTTCTGGTTCGACGGTACTACAGAGTAGTAATCCACCTAAGCGATAGCTTTTAGGACAGCGAGTTTTGTGGATTAGGAAAGGATATAAATGATAAATATATGTACTCCCGTCGTGAGGTTGATATGAAGCAGCACGAGCGGGAGTATTTTGTATCAAAGGTAAGATCAGGAAAATATTACATAAAGTATAAAGACATAAAGCTAACGGTACTTACTCCAACTATTGATGACTTATATTTTATTGAGGAAAAATATCACGATACTTATAATGAGTGCCTGTTTGATGGTATAAAAACTGACGAGCAGGTTGAGGAATGGATGATCCAGAAAAATCTGTGGTCGTTAGAAAAAGATCAAAAAATTGAGGGGATTAAGAAGGATATAGAAAAAGTCAAAGTACAAATGTACGAGAACCGGTTTAATTTAAATCTTGTTACCAATGGTAAGTCTGTTTTAAGAACTGGGGAAGATCAACTCAAGGAACTAGCAGGACAAAAGGCTAAGTTTTTTAGGAACTCTTGCGAAGGAGTCGCGCTTGGATCGAGAGTTGGCGAGTACATGAAAAGGTGTACATTCTTTGGCAGCGAACTCTATGACTTCTCAACAGCACCTGTCGAGGTGCTTTCTAATCTCTATTACTCAATGCTGGTCAAAGATAGCGACTGTAGAGAGTTAGCCAGAACAGACCCTTGGCGCTCTGTATGGCTCATGAAAGATCAAGTAAAATTATTTGCCAATAATGATAGAGAATTGTCTCATGATCAAAAAAATATTCTAGTCTGGTCTAGTATGTATGATAATATTCAGGAGTCTATGGACTGTCCAACGGAAGATGTTATAAATGATGATGATTTATTAGATGGTTGGTTTATTGTACAAAAACGGAAACGAGATGAAGAAAAAGCAAAATCGGAGGTAGACAATATGAGTCCAAATACATCTAGACATCAAGAATTATTCTTACCGGCTAGAAACAAAAAAGAAGCAGAAAATATAAATAATATGAACTCTATAAATGGTAGGGTAGTTAAAAAACAAAGAGAGATACTTATTAAAAACCAAGGTAGAGCCAGTCAGCTAGATTTTAAAGATGAAAAAATAAAACTTAGAAATCAGGCGAATGAGGCTAACAGATCGAGAAGGAGATAAGATGAGTTCCGAGGAAAAACCACAAGATCAAAAATCTTATCATAATCTGATAAGACAACACTCTGAGTACAAAAAGGTAAAGGCAGAGAAATACCAAACTGACTCCAAAGATAGACTTTCTAAGATATTAAAAAAGAAAGTTATTACTACGATGATTGGTTCTCTCAGTTCAATAGAAAAAAACTTCGGATTTTTATGGGAAGGTAATCCAGAAGAATTAACCGACGAACAAAGAACTATGTATGACATTTATCAAAAAACTAGACAGGAAATTCTTGATAAAGGAAATGCACAGGCTAAAAATATTGATGCTGAATTGTCTCAGTATGAAATCAAGTGGTTGAGATATAACACAGTTTTACCAATAAAGAAAGAGGAAGATAAATGAGAAAAGATCTGGAAGTTAAAAAAGACGGAAAAACAATCAAGTTTTATATACAAAGTCCAACTTCTGATGTCGTATCTAGAGCGGATAGATATCGAGCAAAGATCTGGACTGAGTGCCTAGAAGATGGGATTAAAACAAAAGAAGAGCTTGAATTGATGATGGAGGAGCGCGGTATTTGGACCAAGGCTCATCAGAAAAAACAAGACGAAATCACTAAAAAAATCCAGAATCTAGAAAAAGAACTCTATCTAAGTAAAGGCGAAAAAAAGATAGAAGATGGAGTTTCTACCGCAATTACCATGCGAAAACTGAGAAACGAACTCAGAGAGCATATTATGAAAAAACTATCTTTGGAAAATAATTCCGCAGAAGCGCTTTCTGACAACGCTAGGTTTGATTTCCTTGTGTCTAACTGTACTTTCTATGAGAATGGAGAATCTGTGTATAATGGTATACAGGATTATAATAAACAGGCCGCAGATGAGATTGCATACACAGCCGCAGCTTCGCTGGCAGAAGTCATGTACTCATATGATTCTTCTCAGGAAAACTCCCTTCCAGAGAATAAATGGCTAAAACACTACGATTTAGTAAATGAAGAAGGAAGTTTAGTTGACGACAACAAAAACCTTGTCGATCTAGATGGACGGAAAATTAATGAATTTGGTTATTATATTAATGATGACGGAGATAGAATTGATATAAACGGAAACCTTCTTGACGATGATGGTAATTATGTTATCACTGCTAAGTATAAGAAGGCTAAAAAACCTACTACTAGAAAAAAAAGAACACCAAGAAAAGCTACAGAAAGTTAGCGGATAGTGTAGTCGTACCAGCGAGAAAATTATAATGTCAAAATTTGTACTGACTGCGCAATTACAATTACAAGCCCCGTCAAACACACGCCAAGTTGTCCAGCAAATTCAAAGACAACTTCAAGGCGGGGTGAATCTGAACGTACAGCTAAAGAACGCTCCTGCGGCTCAGAGACAATTAACGCAAATTAATAAACAGGTTTCTAACCTGAACTCTCAGGGAAAAAACTTATCTAAAAACTTTGGTATTTCAATCCGAAGATTTGCGTCGTTTACGATAGCTAGTAGGGCTGTAAGTTTATTTACAAACAAGCTTGCTAGCGCTGTAGATGAAGCTATTAAGTTTGAGAGAGAGGTTGTAAAGATTGCTCAGGTTACTGGTAAGTCAGTCCAAGAGCTTAATGGTCTTACAAAAACTATAACGAATTTGTCCTCCAACCTAGGTGTTGCTAGTCAAGAACTTGTTAGTACTACTAGAATTCTAGCACAGGCTGGTATTAAGGCTAATGACTTAGAAGTAGCTCTTTCTGCTCTTGCAAAAACAACTCTTGCTCCTACATTTGAGGATATTAACAAGACTGCTGAGGGTGCGGTTGCTATTCTGGCTCAGTTCAAGCAAGGTGTTGGAGCCTTAGAGGGTCAGCTTGGTTCTATCAACAAGGTTGCAGGGCAGTTTGCTGTTGAATCTGGTGACTTGATTTCTGCTGTTCGTAGATTTGGTGGTGTTTTTAAATCTGCTGGTGGTGAGCTAGATGAACTTCTTGGTTTGTTTACATCTGTTCGTGCTACGACTCGTGAATCTGCTGAAAGTATTGCGACCGGTCTTCGTACTATCTTTACCCGTATTCAGCGTCCAAAGACTATTGAATTTCTTAAACAGTTCGGTGTTCAGTTAACTGATCTAGAAGGTAAGTTTGTTGGTCCATTTGAAGCTGTTCGTCAGCTTAGTCAAGCCTTTGCTGGATTAGAAGAGGGTGATATTACATTTGTCCGTGTCGCTGAAGAGCTTGGTGGTTTTCGGCAGATTGGTAAAGTTATTCCACTTATTCAGCAGTTTACGGTTGCTGAAAAAGCTAGACAGGCAGCCCTTGAGGGTCGTGGTTCTTTAGATTCAGATGCAGTAAAAGCTCAACAAGCTTTAGCAGTTCAAATATCAAAAGTTAGAGAAGAGTTCTTCGCATTAATACGTGGTATTAGCGAGACAGGTACATTTCAAATTTTGGTAAAATCTACACTAGCCTTAACATCACAATTAATAAAACTAGCTGATGCTTTTAAACCGCTACTTCCTCTTTTAACTGCTTTTGCTGGTATAAAAATTGCCTCAAGTATTGGAAACATTGCTCGCGGTGTTGGCGCTGGATTTTTAGGTAGAAACCAAGGTGGTCCTATTGGTTTTGCTTCGGGAGGTGTTGTTCCGGGACAGGGTAACAGGGATACTGTACCGGCAATGCTTACTCCGGGTGAGTTTGTTATCCGTAAAAGTAGTGTGGGTAAGATTGGCGCTGGCACACTACAGGCTATGAATAGTAATAAATTTGCGAAGGGTGGTAATGTTGCTGACATAAGTGATAAGTTTGGATACAATTTTATTGACGACACAAGCTCCATAAAAGGGAGTTTTTCAGATACAAAAATTCCTGTCTCTATGTTAGACAGTCTTGCTCAGTCTGAACTTAGCTCAAGCATTGGTGGTAATGTTAATAGGTTTGTCAGGAAGGGTAGCGGATTAAGCGCTGTTGAAGCTAAAGCTGTAGAGAATTTTATAAATGGAAGTGGACCCGTTACTTCAGGTCAAAAATCCTCTTTGGTCGCCGCCGGTTTAGCTCCTTCTCAAAAAGCGGCAGCATCTTTAAACAGAAGTCAAGTTAAAAGACAATTAATAAAACAGAAAAGACTCATTTCTGGTTTTGAAGAAGGATCAACATTAACTGCTTCAGGTGGTTCTGCTGCTGGACTTCTTCCAAGTGCTTCAACAATATTTGATAAACATATTGACCAACAACTTCCAAAGCTATTTACTAAAGCTGTTAGTAAATTTAATCCACCTTTAGGCTCTGGACAAGATATCCCTCTAAATAAGCTAATATCTGAGTCAGCTATAAATTCCATTAGAGGTCAATTTTTTGAAGTTTTTGTAAGAAGAGCTACTAATCAGGAAATAAAAGAGACTAAAAAAGACCCTCTTTTCGATTTTAAGACTGGTGATCCTGCTGGGTTTAATGCTTTATTTGGATCTTCTATTTTTCCAAGTGAATTTAAAATTAATAATAGTAGAGAAAATATAGCTAGCGCATACGGAAAAGCAATAAAAGAGGGGTTATCGGTTAAAAAACTTGCTTCTGGTGGAGGTATTTCTGGGTCAGATACAGTTCCTGCCATGCTAACTCCCGGCGAGTTTGTAATCAACAAAAAGGCCGCACAAAGTATAGGCGCTGATAATCTCAATAGAATGAATAAGCAAGGGGTTGTTGGTTTTGCTGCCGGTGGTCCCGTTACTCCTAATAGGCATCTTTATGGAAATGGCCCGCTAGATGGGGAACTTATAATCCCCGGAAATAGAAGCGTTTCTAAAAGTGAAGGTCCGGGTCCGGGTGAGGGTGCAAAAGTTTTAATACAATTCGTTGAGGAAATGGATAATGCAACCGGCACTTTGATCGACTTACAGGGTGAGATGGAAAACTTTAAGAAACTTATTATAAATGTTCTTAAAGGTATTGTAGACGCAAATAGAGGTATGACAGTTGGTAAACAGTCTACAGGTTTTACTCAGGTGAGTGATACTGCTGTATCATCTCCAGTTAGATTTAAAAAAGGTCCGGCTGGACTTCTTTCTGCCCCGGCTGGAAAGAAAAAAGATCCTAAAGCGAAAGAAACACCAAAGAAACAGGAGGATGCAGCTAAAAAAACTCTGGGCGATGTTGGGGCTTTAGGCGTTAAGCTTCTTGGTATAAATGCCGCTCTCACACCTTTTATAACATCTGGAGAAGAGGCAGCTAAAAATACTTTTAATTTTGCTAACGCCCTTCAGACTGGAGTTACTCGCTTCGTTGCCTTCAATGCGGCTATAGAAAAGTCTAAAGAATTTTTTGAAAAAAATGTACAGAAAAATGAAAAAGGTAATCTTGAGTTTATCAGAGGCGGAACCTCAGACAAATTCGCTCAGAAAATACGAGTCGGAGGAAAGAGGTTAGCAAGAAGCGGTCGCGCGGCAAGCGGTCGAGGTAGTTTATTGGGTAAAGCGAGTGGTAAAATTCAACAAAGAATTGGTACAGGTTTTGGTAAACTTGCGGGCGGATTAACTAAATTTGGTCCAAAATTTCTAAAATTCCTTCCGGGTATTGGGCAAGCAATTAATTACATTACCTCAATTAGTAGCGCACTTGCCGCCGGATTTGCCGCTCAAGAAAAATATAACTTAGCCATTAAACAGGGTAATGTTCAAAAAGCTCAAGAGTTCGCCGTCCTAAAAGAACTTACTGGGGTTGAGCAAGCTATTTTAAGTGTTGCGGGTACGGGTGGAACCTTGGCCGATATTTTTACCGGCCTCAGAGGGACTACTACTGAATATTTAATGGCATCTGCAAAAGCAGCGGCTATTGCGTCAAAGGCAGACAAAGAAAAAGCTGAAAATGCTAGATTAGCTTCCGACGCTTTTAAGGAAGTTGCGGCTGGAACAATGAGTTTGACCCAAGCGCTTTCGGGGGCAGGCGGTGGTGGTTTTAGAAGCGCCTTAGAAGTTCGCAACGCAGAGAGAGATGAAATAAGAGCAAGAGAAGGAACTAGATCTACTGGATCTTTTTCCAGTGCTAGAGACGTAGGCAGCCTTGTATCGTTCGGATTGATGGAGTCGGCTAATACTAAAAACATAAATATAACAGCCAAAAACGAAGAACAACAACAAGCATCCCAAGAAAAACTGGCAAAGAGTTTTGAAGAGATATTCCCCAAAGTAAATGAGTTGGGAAGAGAGTTTGCTCGCGGAGGTGGGACACTAGCAGAGTTTGAAGCAAAATTGATAAAAATGGGTATTCCTCTTAATGAAGTTAAAGGCGCTTCAGAAAGAGTAGCTAGAGCTTTTCAAAATAATGTCGAGGGTTTAAAAAGAAGTAGAGAGGCTTTTCAGGCTCTTAATTTTGGTCTTACACCACTACTTAAAACTACTGAAGGTTTAAATACAGGTTTAAATACTTTAACCGATATATCTAACGGAACTTACAACGCACTCAACAATGCTAAAAGTGTTTTAGAATCTGCTGCAACTGGCGCTACTGTTGACGACAAAGCTTTTAACGATGCACTAAGCACTGTAGAAAAAGACTTAAAAGCTTTTGGCGGTGGAGAGCAACTTAGTAAAATTAGAAAAACGATTACTGCTTTAAGAGAAGCTTCTGAAGGTGCTGGTCCCGCATTAGAAGAATTTAGAAGCAAGTTGATAACTGGAGAAATTGATGATGCAAATCCGAAGGAACTAATAAGTGGTCTTACTGACACCTTGACAGAAAACATGGGTCCAGAATCCAAAAAGATTATACAAGAAGCTTTAGGAGATATTAAATTAGATAAGGACACTGTTGAGAAAATAATTAGTGATGGTAATTTAGATGAACTATTCAAAATTATTGAAGAAAAGGGCGGGGAAGTATTTAAAGAACTTGGTCCTCTCATAGATAATATAGTAAATGCTCAGAGTTCTTTACTGGATCTAACCAAGAAAAGAATAGTCGCAGAACAACAATTGGTTGCTGCGCAATTGAGTAGTGCAAATGCACAAAGAGAAGCTGCAAAACTTATAGCTGAGTTTTCTGGAAAACAACTTAGTGGTGGCGATCAGGCAAACCTTGCTGCTGGCAGGTTAAGAGCTACTGGTATTAACGCGCAAGACGCAGGTTCACTTTCAAACACTCTAGCTTTTAATTCTCTTGCTCAACAAAACAATGTAGCTTCATTATCAGCGACTGGAGGTGCTGCCCTTGGGGGTCAAGACAGAGCAGCAGTAGAAGCAAACCAGCAAAAATTAAATTCTCAAAACGCAGAAATTTTAACTTACGCGAGAGAGCGAGTTAAGATATATCAACAAGAAATTGCTGCTGCAAAACAAAGATTAAAATTAGAGCAAGATGCCGCTCAAGCTCTTTTAGCTGGAGACGTAGCTAAGTTTGCTGAAAATATTAATGCCTCTATTGCAGCTAGTGCGTTTAGGAGTGGTGACACCGCCTCCCTGCAAGCACTCGGTGGAGAGGCTGTTGCAGCAGGCTTTGGGTCTTTAACGGATGAAGAAAAACGTGCCGCTAAACCTCAACTAGAAGCCCTTGGTCTTAGCTCTGGTCTTGCGGATTCCGCAGCAGGAACTTCATCAGAAATTCAAGCTCTTCAAGCAGAGGCTATTGAGTATGCTCAAATTATTGCTCAAAGTGGTGATGCGGGGGTTAGATTGGCGGAAGCAAGCTTGACTGCGGCTGAAAATTTAGAGACACTTGGAAAACAAGCCTTAGAAACAGCCCAAAACAAAGCGGCTGAACAACAAGCAGAATTTAACGCTAAAAAGAAAGAAACAGAAGCAGCAGCAGCAAAGGTAGAAGCAGACAGAAAAGCAAGAGAAGAAGCAGAAAAAGCAGCAAAAGCAGCAGAGGAAAAAAGACTTGGTGACGCAGCACAAGCAGAGGCAGACGCAGCATTGGCAGATCCAAATCGCTTCAGGCAGGAGTCAGATTCGGCTTTGGGTATTTATTTTGGCAGACAGCAACCCGGAGAGCAAATTGGTCAGTCCGTAGGCGGAAGTATGTTTAACGGAAACAACCAATTTGAACAGACTCGGAATTTGTCGGTTAGAAGAGCTAAGGGAGGAACAATTTATGCTTCTCGCGGAATGTTTGTCCCCAAAGGAACAGACACAGTACCAGCTATGTTGACGCCCGGAGAATTTGTTGTAAATCGTTCTGCGGTACAACGTGGCAACAATCTACAAATATTAAGATCTATGAACGGTGGCGATACTACTCCAAACGGAGCGCCAGCAGCTATGTCAAAAGGTGGATCTGTTGGTTATTACAACCAAGGTGGCGAAGTGACTGCCGGAATGGGAGATTTTATTAATGGTATGAGTCAAGCTATCAGTCAGCTTGGCGGCGCGTTTGGAACTTTCTCACAAAGCGTACAACAATTAGCAAATATGAAATTAAGTGTAAACCTATCCCCAACTAGAGTTGATGTAAACGTTATTGGACCTATGCTTTCGGAACTTACCGATGCTACAAAAGAAGTCGTATTAAATGCGGTTGTTTCCGAAATTCAATTAAATCAATTAGGACAACTAGAGAGAACTGTATAGATGATAGAAATTACTTGTGGATGTAAGGCTGATACCGCACAACCAAATGGTGTTGGTATTATAAACGCTCGTCCGTCCCTAAAGATGAACGTGCGTGATGCGAAGGTTAAGTCAAAACATCAACTAAGATCTCCGATTAAGGAATTTTATAAAAAGTGCCTACCTTTGTTATCTATTGATAGCGCTAAAGGGTTGGGTCCAATTTATGATGTTTGCATAGACCCTATTGACATACAGATATGCTCACCATATAATAGTTATGGCTACAGCTATGACAAATGTGAAGACGAACCCGGACAACTTAATGAAGAGATTTTAGATTATCTTGTAAATAGAGGCTCTGCCGAAATAGAATACAGACTAAGTGTTGATCCAAACTATTTAGACGGTCAGATTGGCGACGAGCTTCTTATCGCATCGCCAGATTTAATTAAGCAAGACAACGTAAAAGATTTTGAATTAGCTTATAAAATTGCAAATTTTGATGTCGGTGTTGGCGGTAGAACCCCAAAACTTCTAGACGCTAGGTTTAGTAAGGACGGTAAGGTTTACGCATTTGCTTATTTCAATGAGCTTGGTAACGCTGAGTTTGGTGTAAATGCAGAAAATTTTGATGACTGCGATGCATATAAAAGTAGATTTCCAGACTGGAGAATTGGTGAAGATGAAACCTTTGAAGATCAACCTACAAACCCGCAGGTTTATGTCGCTATTTACAAGAAGGATGACGATGACGAATGGAGTCTTAGTGCAAAGATAGCCACTGGTTTTATTGATTTTTCTACTGAAGGTACTAGTATTCTCTTTGGCGGTTTGGCTTTAAACGCAGACGGTACAGTTGTTGCTGTGTCAAACCAAGAAGAAGATAGTATCTATCCAAACAATGGTAGAGTAAAGATTTGGACATTTAATGAAATAGATCGCAACTACGTTAGAACTGATCCAGTTGGTTATGATCCACTAACAAAAAAAGTAGAAAACCCGTCGTCATACGATAGAAACTATACGCAAAATGATTTTCGCTGCCCTGAAAACTTTATAGTTGAACGGAATGATGATGAAGTTGTTGTCATCGGTACGACTTTGTACAGCTACGATGAATTTTACGAAGAAGCTCTGGAAAAAATAGAAGGTTACAGTCAGTTATTTTGCACAAGCACTGAGAGATTTACTTTTGGTTCAGATGCGTTAGTTGATGGCGAAGTACCATTCTTATATAATGGATACTCTAAAAACGCTAGAGTGTCTGACGCATTTTGCGGGCTTGTTGAAGATAACACGCTTGTTACTTGGGGCGATCCTGATATTGGTGGTAAGATAACCACACTCAATAATATTTTAGAAAATGTACAAGATGTAAGTGCTTGTGAGTTTGGTTTTTCTGCCCTAAAATCGGACGGTACTGTTTTTACTTGGGGTGGTGTAAAACAAGAGTCTGATCGTGATGTCAGTAATCTTACAAATGTTACTAAGATATTTGCAAATAGTAATTCTTTTGTGGCTTTAGGGGGTGACGGACGAGCCTTTCCATATTCAGACATTGGACGAATAACCGGTGGTGTTTCTGGTATTTATAATGCTAATGGGGAACTTCTGACAACCTTAACGCCAAACAAAGGATATGTCGATCTAAGAAATATAACAGACGTAAGTGCAACAAAAAAGGCTTTTGCTGCCATAAAGACAAATGACAGTGTTGTAGCTTGGGGTCAAAAAGAATACGGAGCAGACTCTAACTACAATAGATTTGGTCTTATAGATAATGTAAAGAAAATATACGGTAGGCATAATTACTTTGCTGCTATTAACAATGACGGTTCTGTATCTACTTGGGGTAATATTGAACAGCAGGCAGAAGACGGCAACGACATTACATTATTTCCTTGGTATGAAGCTGGCAAGACTGGGCTTAATATTGACCCGTCTCAACCAACTAGAAATGAAGACGCACCCGATTCATTTTTCTCTTCTTTTGATTCTAGCGTTGCCAGTGAGTTATCACTAGCTAGTCAGGAGGTAGCATCCAGAGATAAAAAGAAGTATGTAGATATAATATCTAATCCATACGCTTCCGTTGCGCTTAGAGAAGACGGATTTATTACCGCTTGGGGTGACTCAATGCATGGCGGTAGACCATTTAAAGATGTTAATAGAATTGAAGAAGATGGCATTTCAGTATTTTTTCAATTGTCTTTTGCTGGTAACACAATAACTGCGACGGATAGTGAAACCACGTTTCCATATTCAGCCGGTCAATCTATAAGAATTAAAAGTAGTAACGAGTATGGTGACGGTGATTATATTATTGTACAAAATAATGTTGGCTCGCTAGTTGTTACAAATCTTGATGGAACTACTCCTAGTTTTGAAACTAGAGCAAATAGCAAGTTTGCTACTATTGTTGGGATTACTGTTGTTAATGTTGGCGGAAAAGCCGTAGAAAATGACTATATTAGTTTTGCATCTAAAAATGATTTTAAAGACATAAAAAGTGTCATTAGTAACTATTATTCTTTCGCAGCTTTAAAAACTAACAATACCGTTTTAACTTGGGGTAGAAAAGGTTTTGGTGGTGAATCTCCAAACTTCTACTTAGCTGATGGCGAAACAATATCTAGTATTTATAGTTCTGTTTTTGCTTATGCGGCTTTGACCTCTGAGGGAAAAGTTAAAGCTTGGGGTAAAAAAGAATTTGGTGGTGACGTTACGTTTAATGTTGCTAGCTCTGATGGAGATACCTCGCTTGAAGATCCAGAAAATAAAGTTACTGCTATTCACTCTGGTAGGGTTGGATTTATCGCTATCAGAGAAGATAAGAGCGTTGTGGTTTGGGGTGATAAATCACTGTCGTATGGTATTAAGATCGTAGGTCCAGAGGCAGTTGGTATTTTTGGTAGAAGGGCAGACTACGGTCTGGGTTATTCTATTGATTTAGATTACGACGGAGAGAACATTGTTATTGGTAACAAGAAAAAAACCTTTTTAAACAATGCATTTCCCGGATCTGTTAAAGTTTTCCAAAGAGGTAATCTTAGCTCTAAATGGAAAAGAATCGGGAATACAATCCGTAATACTTTATTTAGAAATGATGGTAGGATAGGTTTTGGTAGAAATGTTAAAATAAATTATGACGGCTCTAAAATTGTAGCCCATAGATTAGCTAAAAAACTTGTACCAGTTTCTCCCGGATCTAATGAGACAAAGCAAGACATAAGAGACTCTGTTGCTATTTATTCTTTTGTGGGTAATAATTGGCAAATTCAAGACTCTATATTTTTTCCAGAGGGGCATGATCGCTCAATTCCATTTGTCAGTAATGATGACTGGGCGTTAAAGGTAAATAATTTTATATCTATAGATGCTAGCGGATCAACTCTAGCTCTGGGTACTCCTGCGTCTGGGTCAATTCATGGAAATACCAGTAATGGTGAAGTTAATATTTACACTCTTGGTAGTGATGGTAATTATTTTCTAGATGCAACACTTAAAAATTCTCCATTGATATCTGGTGACAATCAAAAGCAAACTTCTGGTGTTTTTGATGACTGGACCGCATCTACACTGCTTGGTGAAAATCTTTCGCTTTCCGCAAATGGTGAAAGCCTTTTAATCTCTAGAAGAGACGGGGCTGTGGTTTATGACAAATCTCCGGGCTATGGGGCAGGTAGTTGGCAAGAAAAAACAAGAATTCATCAATACGATAATCCTAAATATCCTACGTATTTTCATGCAGATCAAATATTTACCACCCAGACTAGAATCATGTCTGCACACATGTCTTCTGGTGGCGAGTACGTGTCAACAACATTCCTTGGTGCAAACACTACAGACCAAAATCATTATGCGCATAATGTATATACAATAAATGGTACGGATGATAGACAAGATTACGATTTCTTAAATACTAGTTATCTTTCACACTTTTCTTCCACAATACAAGAAAGTGGTGAGTATTCCCAATATTTGTTTACAAATGATGGATCACTATTTAATGGTCAAACTTCTAAAGAGTATGGAAAATTTCAATCTATAGCCCTTGGTGAGAAGGGTGATTTAGAGAAAATGTCATTTACGTTTTGGTCGGACGTAAACAAAAGAAGCTCCTCTAGGATATTAAAGTGGGGTAGACTCAGTATTAACATGGCTGTCAATTCTATTCAGTCAGATACTAAAAGAAATGTAATAGTTTCTTTTGTCGATTCTACATCTTTATTCACTAAATCCTTTAAGAAGTTTACCGTACCTATAGAAGAATACAATGACCTTTTTCATTTTTCTGTTTTGTACGATAAAGACTCTAAGTATGTTAGTCTTTACATAGCTGGAGAATTACATGAACAAATAAGTGCGAACAACATACCAGACTTTTCTCTTGCAGATCCTATCCACAGTTCTATCGGTGGTTTTTCAAAAACAGATCATCAAAAACAAATATTAGATGACGTTAGAGTTTTCTCTAGAATATTAACAAATAACGAAATATTTAAATTAGCTAATCATAGAAAAATAGCATCAAGAACGGATACATATGCTTACGATATAAATTCAGCTAAAGGTAACTGCTTTGAGTTTGAATTTGTTAAAGGTAGCTATCAGGATATTGCAATCAGCGAGTTTTGTACTCAGGTTGATTTTACAGATGACTGCGGAAGGGTATTAGATACGGAGTGTAATGTTGATGCAGAGGTTAAGTTTTGTTTCTTCACTGGCGCACCTAGAATAACCTATGTAAAAAATCTAAACAGAAAAGAAAGAACAAAGCCGCCGCAAGTTCCCGTTGATGTAGATTTGGATGGCGTTGTTATACCTGTAGATGATAGTATAGATATAATAAGAGAAGACCCAGAATGTTTGTATGATGCACTTGAAAACTTTTTCATTGTAGGTGATACACCTCCGCAAACTTCGCCAAACGGTGATGAGTTTCACGTTCGCGCTAGCGGAATGTTTGATAAACTTCTTTTAAATGCAGTTTTAGCTCCAACAGGAGAGTATAGTGGGGTTGGTGAAATATTCCCACTACCCGCTCTTGATTATAACCTTATACACGTATTTGAGCCAGAGGGAGAAATTTCTTCTCGCTGGCTAGATAAGGCGAATGGAGACTTTGTAGACTGGAACGCCACTAACATTCTTTATCCAATATTTGACAGTGGTAATGATTTATTCGTTAATGAAATTGGAATTTCTGGTAACTCAGATATTGTTACTAGGTATAAAGCAAATCCTTTATCTATAACACCTTTAGAGTCTGGATATTTATTCTTAGATGAAAACAACCAGCCGCAAGTCACTGGGGTTCTTTTCCATTCTATAGATGAGGGTGTATTCACTGGAGGTGACTATACCGTTGGTGATGTTCGCATTGCTGACGACGTAGAAAGCTTTATTCAAGCTTCTTCTGTCAATACAGAGTTTGATGGGTCAGTAAGGTTTGAAGTAACAAGACCAAAATCTGTACCCTATGACACTAGACTTAGAATGAGAATTTCTGGTCCAGTCCAAAACTTTGAATCTGAAATTTCTCCTAAGTTTTATTTCTCTAATGTTAGATTTGACGACCCATCAGGTAATCTTATAACTAAGTATGAAGATTTTGAGTTCATTGGTGATTCAAACCAATACGATGAAGATCCCGGTTACACAACCTATTCACTAGCACCAGAAATCAATAACTCTAGAAAATATCAATGGCAAGATGGCTATCCAAGTTTTGATGAACCTTCTGGTTATACAATATCATTTGACGTTAGATCCGAAGATCGCGGTAGACCTTATGGACCATTAAGCGCATTTACATTTGGATTTGAGGGTGATTTAGATCCACAGCGAGGCGATGAACTGCACGATAACTTCTACGCCCAGAGTGGATATAACCCAACTCTTAGGATGTCTGCCCTTGAGATTTACAATAGCGGTAGACCGGTTCCGTTTAGAGAAATGTTTTTAGAGATGTTTGCCCTTGGCGAACCAACTGGCAAAAGGTTTGAAAGAATTATTAAGCCAACATTTTTCTTTGAGAATGATTTTGACACAACTATTTATCCAGAACTTTCAGGCTTGGCTTCACTTTCTGGCTGGATGTGGCAAGATAATACATACGAGTATAGTAATAGAAATTGTGAAGGGTCTAATCAGCTACTAAGTATTATAAGAAATGAGTCTTCTGGTAGCTGGATTACATCTAACTCTGCAATAAATTATCAAGATTCTGGCAAGTTAATTTTAAAGTTTGGACTTGGAGATAACGATGATTACTATTTGTATGATCCGGGTGAATTTAATGGAGCGTTTGCTAGTATATTCAATAGGTGGTTTGATCCTGTTCAAAAAATCTACAATCGAGAAGAAAGAGAATATCCTGTTCAGGATAGCTTCTTTGAGTTTGATAGGGTGGTTTTAAGGGTTCTTGCCAACAAGAATGCAGATGCTAGAAACTACTCATTAGATTTAGTTGGTTATAGTAACGACTGTATATTGAACTCCACCTCGCCTACCGGTGGGTTTTTACAGAATACTTCTGGAGAGTTTGTTTACAACTATGCTACAGAAAGTTTAGACGAATATTATCCACAAGGTAACATTCCTACTTTCTCTGGATTTAACCCTGTTGATGATTTAGGATTGTCTACAGAAGCTATTTCCGATAAGCTACAGTATTTTGAAACTAACCTTACAAATAACGCTGGAGCGGATCACTATTCTGTATCTAATTACCCTGTTGTTAGCGGAACTGAATTTAGATGGTATGAAATTGCTTTACAGGTTTATAATGACGATGTTGATTTGGGTAGGTCTAGAAATTACAGTTTAAGTAGTCTACTAGAAGAGTTATACATAGATCTTTATGCGTTACCTAGTGGTGCAAATATTGCTGCTATTGAGCTTGCTGTTCGTCATAGACCGACAGCGGCTATGGAGATGAGAACAGCCGGTGGTCCAAACAGAAGGTCTCAGACTGGTAGAAGTGAAATATCTTTCTACCCAGTAGCTAGATCTGGTAATGATAATACTTTTAATACTGGTAGTGGATATCAGCCTTTATCTTTGATACAAGACATACCTCATGCGTATGCTTCGCCAGCTACAGTAAAAACAAACTACTCTAGAAGATGGAGAGGTTTATACGGCATTGGTCTTGGCGCGTTTGATATCAGAGAGTTTACTTATGCGTATGACAGAGGAAGAAAGCTCAAGAGACCCCTACTTGGATCATTTATTAACTGGTCTGATATAACAGATTCTGCTCCTACTCAGGTTAAATTAAACTCTAAATTTGCTTGGGAGAATAAATCTGCTAATTTCACAGAGGCTGGAACTCCGACTTCCCCACAAGTTTTTGAAAATTACGGCGCTAGATTCAAAAACCAGAATATGTTTAGCACTTTGAAGCCGGGATGGTCTAGTGACTATAGAACCGCAGACTGGACGGCTTTGACTAATGGTGGGCTTAATTATACTTCTGACCCACTTTATGGTAAAATTTATGACGGTTACGACAGAGTGGTTAGGTTTGGAAACAAAACTAGCGCATTTTATAGTAATGTAAATGTCGCTAGTGGTGCTGCTCTTTATGCTAGATTCATTCCAGACGTAAATGTTAGCGGCGAGGGTCAGGATAATTTCTTTGATTGTAGTACCATCGCAAAGTTGGATATGGCTAGCTCTCCAGCCCTTAGCGGTCTTGTTATTGGTTACTCTGGGGGTTATCTGTTTGCTTCTGGTCAAAACTTAACGAGTAATGCTGTATGTACAGATACAATTCCTTTTTCTGGTTACTCATATCCGTTATCTTTCCTTGTTACTTATAGTGAGAATTTGGATGAGAAGATCAGGATCTATACAGACAATGAAAATTCTGAAGGTGACTTCACACACCTTAGAGCAACCAGTAGTAGTATTAAACTTTTAGATACCCAAGAAGCTCTTAGGTTTGGTTACGCCAATGGTGATGTTTCTGGCTTACCTATGCTATTATCTGAATTTGGTTTCTCTCACATGATTGACAGTGTTAGCGGTGCTAATATTGTTAGCTCTAATGCTGTTCTAAATGACAAACAGATTACAGCAGAAAGATTCTTTAATAACATTAGACAAAAGTTTTGGAATCCCGGCGAAAGCTATCATAACGATACAAACAAATTCTGGTCATATGTTGACGAAAATACCGCTATTTCTCCTTCTGCGGATTGGTATCTGGGTGCGTTTAGAGCCTGTGAATTTAATTGGCAGTATGACTCTATGAACAACCAGCAGGTTGGTAAGAGATATTACAACCCAGACGAAGATGATCAGCTAAATTTCTATATTAGTCATGATGGTTCTGCTTACTCTCCAGATATTGCTATGCCTTCAAGTGTAAACTCTGGTGTAGCATATCACTCTCAAATTGAAAATGACTTCTTGAGATTCCCACTTAGTGACACCGCAGATAACTTCTATTCGACAGACAAGCGTATTGCTAAGAGCTTACCAAGAGGCTACAACTTTAGAGAAAGCGCCTTGGTTGTTGATACTGTCTATGAGCATAAATCTAGTGGTAATATTCAGTGGGCAGACTGTATTGAAAAATCTGGTCCCAAGTTAATTGTTAGTCTTTACACTAAAAATCAAGAACCTTACTACACTACCGATGATCCTAATTGGGGTCTAATCAATAGAAAGTCGCATTTCATTGCTGCGTCTAGTTGTTTGGAAATGTTCCAAAGCACATTTACTTATGATGATTACTGTGATGACTCTGAAGAATGGGCGCTATTCCCAGAAGAAAGAAAACTAACTGAAGCTACTGAGAAATATTTCTCTGATGATATTGATGATATGTTTGTTCAGGTTGATTTGGTTTATCCATCTGGACCTGCGTTTACTTCTGAGTTAGATATTCATGCAATTCACGTTAGAACAGAAGAAGCTTGGATTAAACCAACTAAAGCTTCTGGTGATCTAGGTGTTGTAATGAGTGGCGCTAACTTAAATGCGACTGCTCTTGACCTGTATACGTCCGGTGTCCTTGGTATTGAATCTGGTGTACTAGGATTTATAACCAGCGGTATGGTCCCGGAAAGCGGAAGTGGTATGCTTTTCTGTATTATGTCTGGTGCTTTTATCGAAAATCAATCGCTGGGACTTATCACAAAGAACAGTAAATTTATATCTACGGATGATGATGAATTTTCTGGATTTGGTAGTATGTGGAATGAGTTTGATTATGAGCCATTTATTGTCGGCTCTAGCCCTGTTAAGGGCTTGCAGATGCTCACTGCGGGTAGAGTTCCACCAGTTCCAGTTGAGGACTCTGGTATACTTAAATTCTACATGGATGGATTTGGCTTTGAAGAAGAAAAATTACCTCTCGTGGTTTACAACGCAGAAATCCTACCTAAATTAACAGAAAACTTAAACCTATCAACTTTTGGTAGTAACGTCGGCACTTCTGGTACTAGATCTAAAGTTTCACTATACCTACTAAATGATGACGAAACGTTCAATAATTTTGGTGATGCTAGTGGAAATATAAATTTGGCTACATTTGGAGTGGCTCAAGCTTTCAATAACTTACCTGAAGCAATAATGCCGCTTTATATTATTGCCCCATTAGAAACTTCTATCTCTGCCGTTATGCCGTTGGTGATAGACAATAGAGCAATACCTATTGCCGCAAGTGCAGATATGGGTATGTTTGTTAGAAATAATGGTGTAAAGGGAGAAGCTAATGTTCCCGGAGATTCTACATTCCTTTGGGATGGTGATAATTATGGAACGGGTACTGATGTTGATGATGAGCCATTTATCACCTTAGCGCCAAACGATGAAATTAGAGGTGTGGATTTATTTGGTTATGGTAATTGTGATGGTAATAGTCCCGATAAAGCAATTGATCCAAAATTTGAAACAGACGGTGTAGTATGGCGAGAAGAAGTTTGTAATGATGGTGGGATATTTAGACCAACTAATGTTTATACAAACCAAGAGGCTGGTTATGAAAATCAGTACTATGGTGTCAGAAGGTATGATGACCTGAAGCCAAACAGACCTTACTTCGTAGAAATGACAGTTAAGACCGGAGACCCTACACCTATTCCTGTTCCTAGAGAATTTGAAGAGTGGGAGTATGGTATATGTGGCAGCGGCACAATTCAGAATGAGTGCTGTACACCAGATTGTGATCAACCGCTCAATTATTCTGGAATAAAATTAATTGGTGACTACCCATATCTGAGTGGTGATATTTCTATCACTCCTGAATTCCAAATTGAGTCTGGCAGACAAGCTGGTGATAGATATGGTTTCTCATCTTGTGCTGATGGGGATTTGATTGCAGTTGGCGCACCTTTCCACAAAGTGCAAGACGAAACAGGAAGTTTGGTTGATGATGCTGGAGCAGTTTTCTTGTATAGAAGGAACGAAGAGGAGAATGGTAAAAAAGCTAACTGGTATCTAGAAGAAAAACTTTTACTACCCAGCGGTACTAGAAGAGACTATATACAACAAGAAATTGGAACTATTGTGAGTTACCCCGGAACGCCACCTTTAACCATCGGCGGTAAGAAGTGGGCTATTGGTCAAGAGGGTAGACAGTTTGGACATTCTATTGATATTGGAAACGATGGACAAAAAGAAGTCGTTGTGGTTGGCGCTCCCAGTGCTAAGTGGACTAGAACATTCCCAGAAGTTGTCACATCCGGTATCCCAGTCTTGATGACTATCTTTACTGATAAGTTTTCATACAATAAAGAAAAGTTATTGCAGATTAGAAACGTTGCCTCTAAATATGATTTACTTTATAAATTCTTTGCTGCTCCTTGGATCGTTACTCCTCCAGACGAAAAATGGCAGCCAGAATTGGATATTAGACTATTAATTTGTCAACTCTACGATAGTGATAACATTGATGATCTACCTAACGTTCCTAACAATAAACAGGGTCGTGGCGCTGCTCCAGCTTGGTTTAATCATGTTTACGTGAACAGCTTAACCGATAAGCAAAGAGAAAATGAAGATTTGCTATCAGAAGGTTTAGGTCTTGTAAAAAATAAGTTTGCAGAAATTTTCCCACATAATGATTCTAAAATTTATAGCGGTATACCTCCAATTTTAGGTTTCTTCGGTGATGATACTTTATCAACAAATAATAAAGCTGCCTATGAAGATATCTTAGATGACTTTATTGACTATTATAATGAATACTCTCTTGCTAGTGGTGTTTATGACTTTATTGACGACGAAGCTTCTGCTGGATATGTAAGAAAAGTATTTGATGATGCTTTTGTTTGGAACGAAGCTTCTGTAAATCTTATTCAAGACACATTAGATACTGGTAATCTTATAGCGACTGATAATCTAAGATTTATAACGAGCGGTGTAGGTCAACAGTTTGCTAGAGATGACGCTGCTAATTTCCAAATACCACCTGAGTCTGGCGGTAGAGTGTTTGTGTTTGAAAAAGAATATGGAGATTGGAACTGCGTTCAAGAGTTTGTTTCACCTCTAGAAGATTTTACTCCTCTAGAAGACGACGATTCATATGATGGAAACTTACTTTATGAAGAAGGCAATCCTGTTGATAGATATGGTCATTCCGTTGGTATTAGCGAGAATTGCGAAATTATCTCTGTTGGCTCTCCATATTCACAAGAAGTTTGTCAGGTATTTGAAAGAGACGATACTGAAACTACTAGAATGTATCAAGTAATGTTTGATTGGCTCACTGAGACTAACGATGCAGTTGAATATCCTTTGCAGCATTTACTTGATAGATGGAATCAGTTGATTGCTACTTCCGGTACGATTGAGACTGCAAAGCAAGTTTACAAGGAGATGACAAAGAAAGACAGGTTCTTACTAAGAAAGAATAAAAGTATTAAGCTTTATGATAAGATCTACAAATACCACTATACAGATATTCCATACACAGGTACTTGGAATATTATTGTTAATGAATTTGCCGGATTCTCACGGCTTGGCTATAGCACGTCTGTGAGCGAAGATGGAAAAACTGTTGCTTTTGGTGCGCCTACAGATTCATTCAACGAATTTGATGATATGAATGTTTGGTATGGTGGATTGACTGGCACTGCCTACCCAGAAAACAACACTTGGGCCTCATACGTAAATGCCGGTGCGGTAAGAGTATTTGGATCTCGATCATTCCATAACCACAACAAGGCAGTTGAATTCTATAAGTTTGGAAACCTTGATAGGTCTGTTAACAAACAGAAATTAGTAGATGCTGGCGACGTGGATGCTTATGAAGATCTTGGTAATTGGTATGCGTTAGATGGTGTTGGGTTTGAAAGAACTGAGTTTAGCGATATAGAAATTCCAAAAGATGCTGGTCTTGCGTATATCATCACGCCTGAAATTGACGCAGCTAGTGATGAGATCATTGACAACATCAAGACTTGGCTTGCTCGCGGTGATAGAACTCTGGTTTTGGTTGGTAACGACCCAATCTGGAAGCAGGGTGGTATGTACAAAAAATCCAACGATATCATTAATAAGATCCTTAAAAAATTAGGATCTAGGATGAGAATTTCTGCCGCAAGAAATCAGTTTGAATCTTTGTATGCTGGTATATCAGAACAAGAGATTGGAGATAGCAAGTTTAATGTTACACTGGCACACTTACCTCAGTACATGCACGAGTCCGACGCGATTCGTGAAAACATGTACGCAAGCGGTGTTGCTGATATTAAAATTGATCTATCAGATGTTGGTCTAGAAGATCTGAAAATTTACAGCCCCTGTGACCCAGAAGACCCAGATGCTCCAGACAGGTGTATTCCGCCTATTCAGCATTCTGGAGATTTAAGATCAGAATGGCATACTGGGTGTTTTGATAAAATTGAGTTCTTTACTAACTGGGCTTTCCATTTCGATACAGCAAATCCGGGTCAGAATTGTAAGTTCTATCCAGAAATTGTTAAACCCGAAGTGGTCAAACCAAATGAGGAAATTACTCCTGTATTAACTGCTGCTGAGTATATTCCACAAAAAGATATAATTATTCCTGCTAAAAGCGGAGAAGAAGAAAGATGTACGACACGACTTTCTGGAATTATTAGAACGACAACTACCACTGAAACAACTATATACAATTTCGGTAATCCCGTAGGCGATGCGCAGTTTTACATTCTTGACAAAGACGATGTTGCTGATGGAATTTTTGATAATTACGAGCGTAAGTTCTTTGAAAATCCAGCTAAAGAAAATGATAGAGATGCATTACTTAGAGGTACTGGTATTGACTGGGCCGAAGAAGCTACTCTTGAGAATGTGAAAGTCTCTGATGTTAGCCCATACGTTACAGAAGAAACTTATACCGAAGAAGAAACTTCTAAAGTTTATTTGATTGCCTCTCAACTTCCAGAAAATTCTTGGAGTATGGGTACTAGATTTGGTGATCAGTTCGACCCAAGAAATAAAGACCAGAACATAGCTTTCTATAATAATCTATCTATGATTGATTGTGGAAATCGTGCTAGAATATCTCAGCTTGGCGGCTGGACAGGTAGAGAATCGTTTAAAGCTGCGTTTGATGATTCTGTAGTTAAGACAGTTCTTGAAAATCAAGGACATATTGTAAACCAAAATGTTGTTTACGACAATGAGTCTGTTATTCCAGAGGCAGTTTCTGTCTTGTGGATTGCAAGCCCCACGGCAGTCATACCAGAATCTTATGTAGCACCAATTAAAAATTGGATGAAGCTTGGAAACAAGAAGATTGTTATTACTTACGATAGGCAGCAGCAGATTGCAGACAATACTGCTAAAACAATTGATAGGCTTGGCTTCACCACTAAACCTTGGTTATTAGATAATCTTGGATCTTACTATGTGCAAGATACTGATCAACTTAAAAATTCAGCACTTAGTAGCTGCTGCCCTGTAGACCCTGACACAACACCTATGGTTATTTACAGTGGGACGAATTTAATTGATGGGTGTCCAGAAGGTTATAGTTGGACTGGCTCTACAATTATTAGCTCCACTAAAGTTGATAAACTATCAGCTATTCCAAACACGGCAGATCCGCAAACATTAAATGATTCTGAAGTAGATCCAGAAGGAGATGGATTTAACGGTTATGCGTATATCCCAATTAAACCGGGAAGCAATACTGCAACTATTATAGAATTGAAAGATCCTGTCTTTGATAAAAAGTGGTCAACACCAGACACGTACTGGAAAATTGATGGCGAGTCTACTATGACCTTCCCAGTAAATTCTGGTTCTGGTTATAGACTCTTTGTTGATTGGGTATCTGAAACTGATAACGAAAAGTTTGAAGTACTATTTAATTTAGACGATGACAATGTTGTATTTACTGCTGGTCCACCTGAAGATCAAGAGGGTGAAACCAGTCCTAACTCATCTAAGCGTCTCGGAAAGACAAAAAAATATCAACCTCAAAGACACTTTGTAGACTTCAGGGTTAAAAATGATAAGGAAGATATTACTGTCACCTTCGATACTAATGAGTGGAAACAGATTAGACCAGAGCAGTTTGATGGAGATAGACCTTATACACCTAGAATTCTTCAAGTTTCTGGTATGTATCTACCTATCGAATCAGAAGTTATCAGCAAAGATACGATTATAGAGAAGAAAGTTTATATTACTGAATGTTCTGGTGTTCCTTGGTACATTCCGGGTAGAACAATTACGGTCCCTGCTGTGTTTAGACCTATCTCTACAAACCACCAAAAGTACTGCAACCCTAACGCAGAAACATGTCTTGAGTTTGATCCTACTTTGGATGTTGAAGATGGTCCAATGATTGTTGCGGACGAACTAGAACACTTTAGTAGCTTTGATACTGGTTTGCGTAGATCTAGAATTGTTCTTGTTACAGACTCTTCTATGATCCAAGGCTTTAACAGTCACTACAGGTCTGGGCCAGAGTCTCCTAATGTTAGACTTATTAGAAGTCTGTATCCACAGAGTCCTGATAGAAGCTACTATAGCCACGAAGATGTAAGCACTTCTAAGAAAGGTACTAGATTTGAGTTTAATCAAAAACTTAGATCGCCAGAAAATGGTAGTGCTGCTAAGTATTATGCAAATTCTGGAAATCAATATCTTGTAGAAATGTACGGATTAGGAGGTGTCGCTGGCAATCTGAATGAATATACAGACCAAGAAGATAATTTTGTCTTGAGTGATGTAGAAAGAAGATTTACACCGTTTGAGAAAATAAAGATAGATCAAGAAATTGAAAGATTTGGAGAAGAGGTCGTTCCAGATTTCGGTATATATCCAAGATATAGCGGTAACTTTTATGATGAATCTCTTGGAGAGATTACGCACTGGGTAGACTCTGATATCATGGGCGGTGTCCCTAGATTTATGGAAGCCAATGATAGAGATTATCTTGATATAGAGACTATAGAATCTGGATACGTCGGAGATTTATTTGGATATGCAATTGATCTTTACAAAGATAAACTTATAGTAGGCGCACCTTTTAATGCTTATAATAGCACAGGTGTGGTTTCTTGGTCTGGTATTAGCGCAGCGTATGATGCTAGTGATGTTGGTTCAGGATTAAAACTAAGTGGTCGTGGTGGTCCCGGATCTGCGTTCTTCTTCTCCAAAACTGGAAGAGGAACTAACGCTGTATCAGAATTTTTACCTTGGGAGTTTGGTCAAAAAATCAAACCGGCAGATAGCTTACAGGTAGGTGTCGATAACGCGACATCAGGAGACTTAACATCTGCAAAGGGTAGTCACGCACTGACAGACGCATTTGCCTCTGGATTTGCTTGGAGACCAGACATGTTTGGTTGGTCTGTATCTGTAGAGTCTGATTTTGCTGCGGTCGGTGCGCCAAACCACGATTATGAAACTTTGTATGATAATATCTATTACGGAAATACGGCTTTTATTAGAAAAGAATTTAGCAAAGCGTTTACAATTCCCGGTAGAGAATACTATGACTTAGGAGATCCCGCCAATAGAAATAACTTCACCGGAAGCGGAGAAATGATATTAAATAATGGCGCGGTATTTACATTCAGACACAGTGTAGATAATTATCAAAATAGAAATAAAACTTGGAATTTTGCTGAGAAATTAGTTGCTCAAGGATATAATGATAGAGTAGCCGGTTCTCCACCTACCTCTGGCGCAGAGAATGATATGTTTGGATATTCTGTGTGTTTAAATAGAGCTAATAGGGGTGATAGCGACTACGTGATGATTGTTGGCGCTCCATACCATATCCATCCAACTAGCGGGAATCATACATCCATTGAGATTTCTGGTGCTGGTTCGGCTTATACGTATGACGCGATGCTCAGAGAACAGCCAGATCAAATACCTGTTGGTGGTAATTACATTATGCCTAGAGTATATGGTGATGGATCATCTTTGTCAGGATTATTTTATCAAAACACCTCTGGGTTGCCAATAACTTACACTGTTAGCGGTCTGATTAATTCAAGTGCTGGTGGTCACATATTCCTAGAAGTTTCTGGCTACGACCCAGCAGATATTGGATTTACTACACAAAGACCATATATTGAATCTGTGTTTGGAGAGTATATTTCTGGAACTGGAATAAATGATGAGTTAGGACTTTTCGTAGCTGGTAAAGAGGCTCAAGCAAGCTCTATAATGCCTTTATTCGTGTATAATAGTGGGGAGATGATTGTTGGTTCTACTTCATACTTCTGGAACTCAGAAGATTTAGAAAATGTAAATGGGTCTGTAGGACTATTTACTAGCGGTATCGCAAATCAACACTCAGTACTCAATTTCAAGACAAAGGGTAAATAATGCCAATTAAACTTTATTATAAAAATCAAGAAACCCAACTTTGTAATATAAGGCCAACGCCCTTATGCAATATATCTACAAATGTATTGAAAAACGGCGCTGGTGAAGCATACGGTGTTAATTACACAATTACTTTGACTGGAACCTTACTTCCAGACATGGGTAGTCCATACGCCTTTAAGCCAGCAAATGTTGGTTTAGAAGGGGCGGCAGCGAATCTAAGACCCGGATCTGATGACATATTTGTTAAGTACACCTTTGGTGATCCAAAACCCACTCCGTCACCACATCCTGAATCTTACAATTTTGTTGGTCCATATAAAGCGTTTGATAATACTTTGAGTCATGCGCACGATGTTGTTATCAATAAACCGTGGCGGCAGTATGTTGAAAGTGAAAATCTTGTAAATGCTATATTTAGTAAGCAGAAGGCTCTTAAAGCCTTGTTTGCTAGAGATGGTCAGAGAATGGAAATTACAGACTGGGATGATGACTCTGCCACTATTGTATGCTATCCCAGACTTGTGGATATTAGTTTTACAGAAGGTTTGTATGTAACTAGGTGTGATTATGCGATTACTCTTGAAGCAGACACACTACTAGATGCTAACGCTAACATAGAAGAAATAGGATTATTAAATTCTCATCCAGATACTCGTGATGAAGATTCAGTTATTCCCACGACTGGGGTAAACGAGTCGGCGCTATTAAGTTCTCTTTCTGGTCATTTTATTCAAGATTATCAAGAGTCTTGGTCTATAGAGGCAGACGATCAACAACCTGAATCTACAAATCCTTATTTACCTAAAACTTACCGTGTCACTCATAATCTTAGCGCGACTGGCAAAACGCATTATAGTCCAGACATGTCTGTATCCATTGGGTCTAAAAAAACAAAGGCTTGGGAAAATGCTGCAAATTTTGTAAAGTCAAGATTGATACAAAACCCTCAAGATTTAAGCGGCGTGTATCCAAACACACTTATGCCGGGATTTATGGGTAGTGGCACAATAAATTTAGTAAATCAGTATGATGCATACAATCAAGTAAGAACAGAAAATTGCGACGAAGGCGCTGGTAGCTTCTCTGTGACAGAGACATTCTTGCTAGCTAGTGGAACATCTTACGAGTCATTTAATCTAAACATAACATCTAACATTGACGCACCCTTTATTGATGTAAGTCTTGACGGTCAAATAAAAGGTCTAGAGGCTTTGGGTACAAGCGGTGTTATGGATAAAATAAGCAGTAATCAATACTGGCCTCTTTCTTCCGGCTCTGCATACCACAACGCTATGCAAAAATATAGAGACATTTCAAACAATAGTAAGTTTGGTGTTGGTTGCGATCTTTACAAAAGAGCTAATAATGCTGTTGCCGTTGCCCTAAACTCCCAACCTAAAACAATAACTTTGGGTGTTAATGAGTATACCGGTGAGATAAATTACTCACTAGCATTTGATAATAGACCTACGAATATTATATCTGGATGTTTAACAGAGCAGATAAATGTAAATGACACATATCCGGGAGATGTATTTGCAACTATTCCGGTACTAGGAAGAGCTACTGGTCCTGTTCTTCAATATATGGGATCAAGGACTGAATACAGGAGAGATGTATCAATTAACTTAGTTATGGACTATACGAAAGTTCCATACGGAGAAACTAGAAACCCACTATTACTAAAAAAACCTAGTATTGTTTCTCCAACAGCAGAGCAAATCCATGAGTTGTTAATTGAGCTTAGTCCCGCGAACGAACCGGGAATAAGAAAGTATTTTCTATCGCCGCCTAGCGAGTCTTGGTCGCCAAAGGACGGTCAGTACAGTATAAATCTTTCTTGGACTTATGAACTGGATAAATAATTATGTCTGACGAATACAAAAAGATAATTAGAGGATATGGTCCCACACCAGATCCTACCGATCCATGTGAAAGCGCCAAAGACTATCTTGGTCCGATCACGGGTAATGGCTCATCAGTTCCAGACAGAAGAGAATTGCCACAACTTGAAGAAAGTTTTGTAGCGTCTAATTTTGATGAATCGTCTGTAAGGGGGAAAATACTAGCGTCTGGTGAATCTAATTTTTTTGACACCTTTCAACACCTAATTAATCTTCAAGATTATCCGGGTAGGTCTGGTATAAATTATGAGTTTCCGTCAGGAGATTTTGAACACCTGAGATCAGCACTTACTACTTATTGGGGCGATCAAACGCACTCGGTGCTTGACGAAGGTGGCGTAGCAGTTGCGTCCATGACGCCAAAGCAATTATCTGATTTTGTTTTTAAAAACTCAGGCGTTTTCTTTACCGAGGCGGAAACTGATTGGGGTTATAATAAAAATGATCCACATTTTCCAGAGAGTGGATTATTCCACTTTGGTCGTTCTGATAAAAAATTATACAAGTATTATGACTACGTTCAATTTAAAAAGACTGGTGATTATGATTTATATACCAGAGATCCATTAAGAGTAAGAGTAGAAATTACTGATCTGTATAGTAATTATTCTAACGCCGCAAATAAAGATAAAACTTTTCAAGAAACAGTAAAAGAAGACTTTACTTTATTTAATCCTTATGTGCATTACTCTCCGTTTAGATCTGCACCTAATACTTTTGATTATCAATATGTTTACATAAATTATTTAGCGGATTACAAGATTTCGGATTTAAATACTAACCCGTATAAATTTTAAGGACCAAGAATGAGTCAAGATTGCCCACAAGATAAAAAAAGATATTCTACAATACCAACCACTGGTGTTTTTGACACACAACCTAGTGTTTGGCCCTCCGCTGTAATGACGGGTCAGGCTGGTGGTAATGATAGCGTTATACCAGTATTAACTCAAGGGTTTCAGGGCAAACTGTCTGCTGCCGGTTGGACTAAAGGTAATGAAGGCTTTAAGCAACAGACTTTCTTGGGCGCAAGTATTTCTAACTTTTCTCTAAACGCTGGATTTGGAGATACTAGCAGTAGCTTACAGGTTACATTAGTTAATGACGAATACAATACATCTGATGGAACTCACTTTGGCTCTGGTGACGACGTTTATCACCAAGGTGCGAATGGAGATCAATTTAAACCGCCTGTTGTTGGATCTCCTGTATTCTTTAAATTTGGAAAACAACGAGCAACAGTCGCGCAGGCGTGGTTAAAAACATATTTTGAAAAATATAATGGATACTTTGTTCCAGATTATGTATATCCAACGGGAGTTATTAAAGACCAACAATTAGCGGAACTCCCAGACGGTAGGTATATAGACTTAGAATCTTCTTCTAACATTAGATATCAAGATCTTAAAAAAAGTGTTTTAACGGGAACTGAGTGGTCTTACGAAGATCAATTGCCACCCCAAGCAATTAAAGATTCTAACTTTTATCCTTGGGCGGATTTGGCTGATCAAGTTGGACAAACCATTTATGATTTTGTTGGCTGGAATCATTTTGTTTTTGGTGGTATTTTAAGTAGCTTCTCGCAAAAAAAAGGCAGTTCAAATACATTTGATGTAACTGTCTCTGACCCAAGAGAAATATTGAGCAATGTAGTTCTTGTTCTAAATGATTATCAAGGTACTACGTTTGATAATAAGAACATGTATAACATATATGGATTCTTGGAGTATGACCTGTCTGATGATTTACAAGAGTTTGTTGATGGTTATAACATAGCTAAAAGTATTTTAAGAAAAGATAACGATGGATTCTTTAACGGCAATGATTTGTACCGTTTTCCAAAAAGATTGTTCCAACAAGAAAACTTTAACTTTAATGACACATTTGCTTGGTCTAATTTAAGTGACGAAGATATAGTAAAGCTATCTGGTCCAGAGTTTTTCCCGATTACTGGTCAAGGATTTTCTAGAAGATCAGAGCGCGGCATTCCGATGTATAGGGTAACTCAAGCTCTTAATGCGCTGTTTGGTTATGATGGGCAACTTTGGGGAGAGTATGAAAGAGCGGGCTTTGGCGGCCCTATTGATTTTCGTGGTTATAACTATGTTGTAGATTTTGGTGGTATTCCGTTTGATAAAGTTCCGCCAATGTACTTTATTGAACAAAACCAGATGGATCTGTTATCATTCGTTCAAGAAATAACAGAGATTATTGGTCATGACTTTAGTGTTTCGCTGATACCAGTGATTGACGCAAAACCAACAGCCTCTCTTTATGCTCAAAATTTAAGGGCCATGAATGAAGGTAGGTTTGGAGATATCGTAACGGGGATTATTAGGATTGACACAGTTGACCGGTCTGTTCAACCAAGATACGGAGCAGTAAAAGAGTATATTGATCTTATTTCTAAACCAAGAAATGAAGACGCTCCTGATTCCTCTAAGGTGTTCGTAGAAAGTCAGAACATTGGTTACGACCTTTCTAATGTGACTACTGACAAGTTTGTTGTTGGTGGTCAAGAAGTCAATATGTATACGTTCGCAAGAAACAAGGATAACCTATATAGACAGTACATAAAAAAGCTAAGTCCTAAAGCGAAAGAAGATAGTTATGATTTTCTTCGTCAAGAAGAACAGTGGAGATTGGACACTATGTACAAACAACAGGTTGTTCCATTCTACGGCTTCTTGGATAAAGAAACACCTACAATACCTATTGGATTTGGTCCATTCCAACAGATCTTGTTAGATTCTAGCAATGTAGACGCGATTAATGTTGGAAATTACTACATCACCACAGAAATGGAGCTTCGCGCTGCTAGTATTTCTTATTCTGCTTGGCAAAAGTTCTTGATGTACTATAATGAAAGATATGGTGAGTTAACTGATACGCCAATTAAAATTCCAGAAACTGTTGAAGCTAGAATCAAAGGTGATGTTTTTGGCGCAGAGGGCATTCAAGTTGTAGACAAAAGAATACCTTCCTCTGATCCAGTCCCATTTGAAGTTACAGACAAAGAGTATATTAAGGATAACTTTAATTTCGACAAACAAGAAATAATGAACACTAACGATCCCGTTCTTGACAGTGAAGTTTTTTCTAGAATTATAGAGAATCCCGATCCAGAATCTCAAGAAAAAAGGATGAAGTTTTGGACTGTTGATAGCATGTCTGTTCCAAGGTGTGTTTTCAATTCAAGTCGAGAAGCTGTTGACGAAGATGGTTTGCCAGTAGATGTTTGTCAACCACCTTATGGGTATCCGCTGTACTACAAAAGAGGAGAGCGAATCGGTGTTGGTGGAGGCGGCTATGTAGATATTCTGCAAGACATTAAAAATGTACAAACTTCGCAGGAAAGATTAGTAAAAGAAATGATCGAAAACGATCCAGAGTTTGCCCACTATGCAGAGTTTAGAGATACTAATAAAATACTCAAACTTGGTAAAGCCGAAATACGTAGCGATGAGATTGGAGAAGAACTAAGAGGTAGCGAAGGTCAATTCGTCCAAGAAAACTTTAGAAAATATTCTGAGGAAAAATTACAAGAAATAAAAATATCTATTTGGGGTTCTCTTGAGAATGTACCCTCTAATCCAGCAGAAGATACTCCAGATAAGTATGAACAATACAAAGAATTGGCAGCCCCTATAGTAAAGTCATATCGTTTACATAGGAAATTCCCAGACGGATTTGCTAAAAAATACAAAAAAAATTACATGGCCGTTAAGGAACAATCTGCACAGAATGGACAGCTTGCTGCTTCAGCGACCGCAGGTATCAATATCAATTTAGAAAATTCTAAAAAGGTTTATGACTGGATTAAAGGTGTTGCAGACAAACACTTGGGTAAAACTTACTTAGTTAAAATGCCTAAAAACGCAAATGTTAACTATAAGTTTAAGATGGGTCCAAAAGGCTTGGTAAACAGGTTAGGCGCTTGGGTAGACTCTGGTCCGTTTGGTTTTCCACCACTTAAAAACATTGGTGATCTCACACAACCTTATCCAAAACGATTTGATCCCGTCCTTAATAACGGCATATCAAGTTCTCTCAACAAAGAAAGATTTCATCATTATTTGCAACCAGCTTCTGGTCTTGAAAAGAACTTAAAGTGGACAGAGGGCGCTCTGCGAACTAGTTATAATCCTATTGATGGAGACTGGGAGCATAACTACAAACCAGAACCTCAAGGTGGCTATTTCGATTGGAATATGTGGAGTAGTGGCCTTGATCAGACAAATAGAATATTTCCCCAAGCTCCAGATCAACTGACAGATGGTTATAGAATAAAACCATATGTTAGATTCGATCACAGTCAATTTTATGATTTCGGTAGCGTAGGATCTGTTGTTACAGAGGAAATACCTTCTACTGCAAGAACGGAAAACTTTATTTCTGATATGTACAATGGTTTTTCGGCTTCTGAATTTATAAGACGGCCCGGAGATCAAACAGATAAAGTTTTACAGAAAAAGAAAGATAATTATAGTTATGTAGAAGTTACTGTTGATGAGAAATTATATTTAGCTCCAAAACTTGAAACTGCAACCGTAAAAGTTTATGGTCAAAAATATACTTGGAATAATACTGACTTAATAGAAAGCAAAACTTTAGATGAGAATAATAAAGTAGTTCCGGGTATTTCATTTCCGCCAATTATTTATAAGCCCGGAAGTAAGACTTTCTGGCAAAAAAAACCCATGATAAGCGGCGAACTTCCTGAAGGTATTAATAGAACATATAAAGATAAGTGGATTTATGATATACCAAAGAGTATCACGGCTAGTGGTTTTTATTATGTTTATACAAGCGGCACTACGCAAGAAATACAAGACATCAAATATTTCCTCGACGACAGCCCATTTGCAACTGGCAGTTACCCTGATATTTACGGATACGAACCCGTCACAGATTACGGAGATCCAAGCCATGCAAGTTTTGGTTTTAACCCTGTTGAGAGTTCCGGTGCAATTTTCGTAAAAAAGAGAAGCTTGAAAAACTTTAATACAGACTGGATTAGAGATTTGGCTGGAGGTGTAGATCTTCAAGTTGAAGATGGGCAACTAACAGAGGGTAACTCTGAGGATGAGGGTTCTATTGGTATTTCAGAGTATTACACTGGCTATAATATGTGTAAATTCTTAAAAGAGATTCAAGATAGTATTGATAAAGAAGATCTTTATGATAATAATTTACTCGCTCTCGCAGCGTTAATCGGAATAAGAAACCTCTGCGCAGATCCTTCAGCAAGCTATACTGATGACGAAAGGTATAAAAATGCCACAACAGAAATAGTTGACTTTAAAAGACATGTTAATATACTTGGTGAAAATAAAGTTTCTACGGATAGAAAAGACCTAAACTCCGATGCTGTTTATGCTTTGGTAACACTTCCGGGTAGAGTCAATGCTGTGGTTGATGGATTTTTTGCTGATGGACTTAAAAACAATAGTAGCCCTATCCAGTTTGCTAATATGTTTTCTGCTGATGTTGTATTTAAAGAAGACTTTAATAATCAAGAAAACACAACCCCTAGCTACGCCTTACCAACTACAGCGAAAATAAGCGGCGTTGTTCAACAGGCAGTTAACAATGGTACTATTGCCGGTGATGATCCGGCAGCTTCTGTTAATAATTTAGCTGCTGTTATTAATTTTTTCCAGAAAAAGGGAGTACAGTACCCGTTCGGCTCTCCAGATACTAAGGCTATGTTCACTAGCCCGTCGCCAATAATGCCTCATGTATTTGTATTACCTTTAATGTCTAAAGAAAGGTGTTATGGCCCTTGGCTTTCTGCTGTTTCTGATAGTCCTGAAAACGGTGGTAGATTTAGATTTAGAGATATAGGCGGTAAAGTCGAGTATGTAAAAGATGAAAGTCTAGTTCCTTGGAATTTTGGTGGATACGGAGCTATGAATGAAGTAGGATTATTAAAATCTCAGTTCTCAAATAGTTTACAGTTATTCACAGAAAAAGGTAGCTTTACTGTTGCAGATGCGCCAACTGGAATTTTGGTTGGCTCTCCGTTTATTGGTGGTGGACCTCTTGTTACTTCTGTTTCTGTTAATGTAAGTGACGGTGGTATAAAATCTACAGTTAGTATGAATTTGTATGGTACTCAGTTTGGAAAGCTAACAAAGCAAAAAGAAGATCAACTAGCAAAGCTAAATAGAGAAAGACAAAAACAATTAGATCAAACTAACGAATTGAAACGTAAAGGTATTTACAAAAGCAGAACGAATAACCTTAGTGTTGATTCTGACCTTGCGTCAAAAGTAGATGCACTTACCAGACAGTATAAACAAAACTCTTTTAAAGCGGGTAATACTACTCAAAACACGATTGTTTTCAATGGAACCGCCACGGAACAAGCTGTTAGTTTTCTTGGTAGTGGCGGTCTTAGAACTGCGGAGCAACTTCAATATGGCTCTTTTGTTTCTTTACAAGAGGACGGTTTTAAACAACAGGTAGAGACAGAAGTAGATAGTTACGTAGGTATTAGTATTTTAAGACAACAAGCAGCAGAAAGCGATCTAAACTCAATGTTTACGGGTTACGATCAATCGGTGTATAATCCATATATGCCCACTAAGGACTTTATTCAGCGCGATGCTATTAATAGAAGAATGAGATTTTAAGAGGAAAAAATGGCTAAATCATACAAAACAAATTCAAAATCTAATGAAATATCTTTAGGTCGTCAGGCAGAAGGGGATCATCTTTTTGTTGCAGAGGGCTTGTCTATGCAAAGTTTAGCCCTACCCTCTTTTGACACCGACAGTTTTAAGTATTGGGTTAAAGAAAGCAGATTTGACGCTTTTGTTCCCAATGATGAATACCTTGCCGATCCAGAATCAGAAATTGAAGATATTCTAGAAGATGGCATCTACCACACCATATTAGCTTACAACGATGCAAAAGATGGAACGGGTTCTACACCTTCTAAAGAAGATGGGTTTATTAATATTACTGCTTGGAGGACAAAGGGTAGAAATGGACAATATGAGTTCTATCAAAAATTTTCCGACTGGGATTTTGAAGATTTATATTCACAAATAGATCCTGCTCAACCCGGAAGGATATGGACTTCTAGCGAGCTAAATCTTCTAAGTATTCCTATCGAGGGCGATGATACTGAACCACGAACATTCTTAGGGTATATCATAGCTTTAAATAGGTATATAAATACTTTACTTATACAAGATCCTACCGGTCAAGATACAACCATTTGGAATATCGAAGATAGATTAAGAAGAGAGTTTTTAGTAGATGTCATGTCTAGTAAGCAAGGTTGTATAAATTGGACTGCACAGCTTAAATTTAGAACGCAGGGGATAGAGAAAACAGAGGAAGGTCAAATAAAGAAAAAAGTTTCTGGAGAAAAAACAGAAGAAATTAATTTTAGATTGTATTTATTTTCTACTGCACAACCAATAGAGGTAGAAAGAAAAGTATCTTTAAAGAACTTTGATGTAATTGGTAAGCGTAGTCATTATGGCGCTGGAGACTTCCTTCAATCTGAAGATGGAAAAATATTCGGAATTCCAGATATTTATAACCCTAAAGCAGAGGTGGCGGGTGAACTATCATTATCATATACTGATTTTTTAGGAAAGTTTGAGTCTGGTACACCGCAGATGATAGCTGTTATGTCTACAGATTTAAAGGCAGCGGAGGGTGTAAGTATTGAATCTTTAGAGTCTGATTCTGTTGACACTATTTTAGATCACACAGATGGTCAAGAGATTATCTTTGGTTCTGCGATTCCGATTCATATGCAGAATACTAATCCTCGTCAGTGGGCGCCAGTTTACAATACACATGAAGAAAATCGGAAAGCTGATAATTTTGCTAAATCGCACATAAAAGTAGCTAACGTAAGTCCCACTAATTTTACTAGAGGTGATATGGTTATCCTCAATAGGATTGAAGGCGTTTGGTTTCCGATTGGTATTGTTTCTTCTGGCGACCTAACCCCGAAAGCAGTTGAGAACAGAGATCCTAAGTGGGAATTTATGTATTTGATGACAAATCAGGAATGGCATTTTAAAGATGCTAATGGTGAGTCAGTCACACCTGATGAGTACGAAAAAGGGTTTTATTGTAAATATTATCAGGGTGATATTTTTACTGAAAACTCTGAGAGATACGAAAGTTCTTTTATATCTAAGATTAGTGGCCCAAATGAATTTTATCAAGTTACATCTTGGGATTTTATGGGTGATTCTATTGGGGGTACGCGAACCAAAAAAGGCGCTATCGCAGATTCACAATTGAATGAGAATTATTTTTTTCCAGACGGAGGAATTAATTACTTAGCAGAGAACCTGTACCTAGAGACTCCAGCGTATATCCAAGGGGAGAACGGGAACGCACTATCTAACACCGATTACTTTAGAGACGTACAAGATAAAGACTACGAGGATGAAATTAGAAATACATACCCTTTCTTTGGTTGTGTTTTTCCAGATGGATATTCATCAACGAGCGACTTTGTAACCAAGATGAACACAAACTCGGCGGGAGAAGGTACATACTTTAGTACAGTTCTTCCTCGTTACAAAGACAGAGAATACTTACACTTTCTACCTGTTAGCGGTAATGTTTTAGAAAATAACAATGATGTTGTTGCTATCGCGGGTGATGCTCATCAAGAGCTTGGTATGTTTAAAGATGTTAATGCCACAGCTTTAAAGCATTTGCCTGCTGATATTGCTACAAACGCTTCTATGGCAGGAAAGAATGGATATCCAATAACTGATGCTGTAATATTTGACATCACGGACGACAAAAAAAATCCAAACAGGACATCATTTAGTGATGATATTCACAACTTTATCTTTGCTAGTGGTGACAAACTAGGCACACAGGATAGATACGGATGGGTTTTTGAGCGCAAGGTTGAAATTCTTTCTGACCCAAGTGGTCAAAAAACACCTCAAATAGAAGAGTTTAATAACTCAGCTTACGATTTACAACCCACAAGGTTTACTAGATTACAATTTAGACCACTGACAAAAGAGCTATATTCTTTCTTAGAAAGATCTAACATTGGAACCGTAGGTACGGGCGGTGATGCTAAAACTTATGGTGGTTTTGAATTTGACTTTACACCACCAGCAGCAACAAATTTGGGGTCGATAGGGCAACCCGGAGGAACTTATGAGGGTAGAGGTGTAGATTCTGAAAGATTATGGCAAGGTGCTGGTTATAACTCTCCAATTTCAACAGTTAGTGTTAGAAGAAATCTTTTGAGATTAGAAGAGCCTTCAAATCCACACTATTTCGGACTTGAACAATCTCCGCAAAACAGTCTTGTTGGCAAATACGGTTTAAAATATGGGTCTGATTTACCTCAATTTGTAGAAGCAGAATTAGAACAAGATAAGGATAACGGATATCCGTACTTATGGTATGCTGGGCCTAATTATACGTGGAACGCATTAGATGGAGACCTTTCTTTAGGTGCTATTGGTATTATTGGTGCTACTATGTCCCTAAGATCTGTAGGTACTCTATCTATATCTACTGAAAATGTTCATTTGGAAGATTTTGGGATAGCGGGTGGTGGTACACAGAGATCTCTTAATTTAGGGAATTTTGATGAACCAAATACTACGGATTTGTTTATGAGATGTTATAAGCGATGGCCCAGAGAGTTAACAATATATGATCCAAGATACTTTGTTGTTCATCATTTTAATCAAGGTGTTGGTCCTGCAAAACAATCATTTGATATTGCAACTATAGCCAGCGGGGTTATTATTAGTGATTTTACTGATGATATTAGCGATATAACTTTAGCATCTGTTAATCAAAGATTGCGAGCAGACGGGTTAATCTTAGAAGATGAAACTTTACAAAAAGGTTATGCAGATCCAAGCGGCTGGTTCCCGATTAGAAAAAAATTACACGATGTAGACATAAAAGCGGTCACAAAATGGGAGGGCGGTTTAGCAGATATAGATGAAAAAATATACGGAGATTCTACAATTTACACGGGAAATGTAGGTGTTGATAATAAAGTCAGAGAGAAAGATGATTGGTGGTATAATCCAACTAGACGTGGAAAATTATTACCGTATTCATATAAATATAGAACCATAGGCGTTAAAGCTGATAATGTTGTTACTATAAATCGTGGAGATGAATTACAGGCTAATGCTTACGATATAATTATTGTAGATGGTGGTGGTGGCTATAGTGTTGGCGAAGAATTTACCGTTGTTGGCGGAACTGGTGGTGGGGTAATTTTAAAAATCCCAGAAGGTGGAGTGAGCGAAGTCGGTCGGATTACCTCGCTTGTTAACAGAAGTGATAATGATGAGGGACTTTCCTATGCACCCGAAGACTTTAGAAATCAGGCTATTTTAGACAATGAAGAGTGGAAAAATAATACAATAACATACTCTGACGACCCAGAAGTAGCAGCGCCAATTATCTCAAAATTAAGTGTTCAGCCGCTTACTCAGGGGGAAAAGCCCCCGCAAGGAGAAGGGTTGATAGCATACGTTGTTCGGGGAACAGTGGTGTTTTCACCGCTTTTAACAGATCCGAAACCAGCAGAACCGCTAGATGCTACTGGCCCAATCCGTCTTAGTCCGTTTTCTAGGGATAATTTGAGTTCTAACGCTTCTAATACCTTCCAAATAAACAACCCTGACGAAGATAATTCTTATGATTTGTTCTTCCGTTATCATAATGATATCAGTCACGTTGGTATAGATTCAAATGGATCTCCAAACGTTCCTCAAGCTAGAGAGCAAATGATTACCTTGACAATTAATAATAATATTGGGCTTGGCGCAGGGGCTGGCGACGATATTAACTGGGGCGATCCTTTCACAGACTTTGGTGGTGGAGGTGGAGGTGACGACAGTTTCTTCGATTTCTTTAATAATTGTAACGGTGACGGCGCTAAGGCTGGCGGCGCTAGGGGTGATGCCTCATCGTTTGGATTTGATCAATGTTAAACAATTTTCGTGTATAATATACTGAATATGCATATTCTTATAGGAGATATATAAAATGGCAGCGGCAATCACATTTCACGCAAATATAAATCAAGGGGTGAGCCTCTCGCCCAGTGATCCAACCACAATTGATCACTTGTCTGGATCTGGACTTGGATTCTTTGGTGATGGATTTAATCTGTCTGTACCTGTTGGTCAGTACCAAAATACAACTTGGGTGACAAATTCAGATGGAACTAGTACTGGTGGAACAAAACTACAAAACACTAAGTATAAATCTGACACACAGATGAATCACAATGGTTCTGATACTGATTATGATCTAGATGACGTTCCTAACTACTGGGCGCCATTAAATATTAGATTTACAAATGACGAGGCTGTAGCGACTCAGAACTGTAAATTAAGAATCTTTAATCGTAATGATATTGACACTCATGCTACAGAGGTTGATACTGCTGTCTATGAAGTTCGTCATCCACACCCAACCGTTGGTAATAGTGCTGCCGAGGGCGTGATTGCTCTGGATCATAGAGCTAGTAATACTTCAGAAGGCGTTGCAACCCACGAATGGTTTGAGTTTGAACCAACTGTGGGCGGTGCTGTTCCAGACATGAACTTGACTTCAAGTCCCGGCATGAGCGGTCTTAATGGCAATGTGACTGATGGTACTAACGACGCAGATGGAGTTGGTGCTAATAGTAAGGTAAACTGGCTTTCAAAAGAAGGTAATACGCATAAATCTACTAGACACGATTGGTTTGTTGCTCTCAGTGCCAGCCCTGAAACGATTGGTAGCAAAACAGCTTTCGGACTTTACTTCACTCTAGAATACCTATAGGAGTCTATCATGTTGTTTTTTAAAGAATGCAAGTGCGAAGACGGTGATTGTAACTGCGGTTCTAAATAAAAAAGAGCCGCCCGTAGACGACTCTTCTAACAAGGTCAGTGATGGTGTGTCACTGGCCTTTTTCTATTCGTTTTGACCGGTTTTGGAATTCCATTTAACCCAGCCACGATCAGGCAACCAGTTGCCATCTGCATCTTTACGTTTCGGGAAGAGTGTGCCACCCTTCTTGTTCACACCAAACGCTAGACGCGCACCGCAATCTGCGCAGCGAAGTTCATAATATTCATTGTCATCAACTGTTCTAACAACAAACCTTACGTTATCACTACCGCATTTTCCGCAGACAGATTCTTCAAAAACCTCTTGAAATCTAGCGATTTCTGCAAACACTGTCTTTTGGTCGTCTCCAGATAATTCCACTGATAGACGCCCGTTTCTAGTACTATAAACTACCTTCATTAATTCCTCCAGTTAGAGTCATAACCTAGAATATTGTCTGGGATAGTGCTTTTATCCCTTTCGTACTCATTTAATTTCTCGATTGCATTATGTGCTTGAGCCTTTGAAACCTTTGTTGCCTGTGTTAAATTAAACACTTCACTAAATAGTTTGACAGGATCTATATCATTACGCTCTGCTAAAGTGTTGATAAATCCTAGCTGGTTGGGCGTAACCCTGTCTGAAGAGTTGTATTCAGCGCCAGCCTTTTGTACTACATTGGTTTTACTGATACTTTTTGCTACCTTTGCAGTATCCTTAGTAGTCATCTCTTCGGCAGCCACAGTCTTGATCCTAAGAGCCTTTCTGAGCGCACGACCTTCTGCTCGCGTTGCCGCAGTCGCGGTGTTAAACACGCAAAATGTATCGTCAGTGTTGCCCTCCCAAGCGTCGGCTACATCACTAAAAATACTACCATCCTCAAACACTACCTCCCAAACAACCGTAGCTCTACCAATCTCATCACCGCTAGTGGGTGGGAAAATTTGAGTGGGTCTACTTACAACAATTCTCCCTAGAAGAAGTTCTGCAACCCTACGTAAACCAGCGCATAGGGGACGACCATCAAACATCTCGTTATCATTAAAGTTTGACAACACGTAGTCGTTCCACTCAACGTCAGTAATACTTACTGCGGGTTGTACAACATCTTTAGTTCCAACCTCTGTGTTGGAAGGCGTCTCAAGCTCAACACTTTCAAATAAATCATCATTACTCATTATTCAACCTCAATAAATCTTTTTGCTTTAGGGGGAAACTTTTTCTTTATACTGTTTAGATGATTGACTACATCGTTAGCTAACCTTTCCTTTTTACTCAATGATTCTCTACCAACGGACTTCACTCTAATTATAGCGTATCCACGACTTAAAATCAAGCCAGATTTATGTAAATCTGCTTTTATTTGTTTTTGTAGTTTCTCACTACCCCAAACTGGCAAAAAGTGTGAAGGTCCATCTACTTCAATTATAGTCTTTAGTTCAGGAACATAAATATCAATTTCTAGTTTTTCTGTAGGAATTAGGGTTTTGTTGTGATATTGCAGTCTGTATCCTGATTCCTTTATTTTACTTCCAATAAAATTTTCAAGCTTTGATCCTTCCTTACCCGCCAGACGTACCGCCGCCATAGCAAGCTGTGACATCTTATCTTTTTGAGATGCAGACATCTTATCCCATCGGTCTTTTGCCTGATCTGATCTTCGCTTTCTTTCGTCCTTTGTTATAGAATCCCAATAAGAAACAAGTCCAGAGCTAATTTTAACTCTTTCTTCAAGCGAGCGTTCTTTTCCGGCGGTAGGATGTTCGCACCGCCCCTGATCTAGTGCTAACTTCTGAGCTTGACTTTTGTCCCTAAGTACAATACCGTGTTTCTTTAGCGTCCTTGTAATCTTGTTGGGGTAAGTTTCTAGCTTACTTGCGATTTCGTATGTAGACATAAGTTTCTCTGTATACATAGAAATTATTTTTTCGTCAGATGTTTTCATTTTGCTAACTCCGCAGCTTTCGAGAAATCAAATGATTCTAAAATATTCACCTTTTTACCAGTAACTCTACCTAAGTATTTGGCGTGGTCTTCATTCACAGACATAACGTCGTAGTTTTCCATAGCTTTTAAAATATTAAATATATTCTTTCTATTGTCATAGATTAGAACGGTTTTAAATTTATTTACTGTGTTTTGCAGCTTAGGAACAATATCCAAAGAAAAGCAAAATAAAGTTCCAGTAAAATTCCAAAGGTTGTGGGTATTAAATAGACCAAACTTTGCTTCAATTGGGCAAAAGTTGATGTCGTCATAAAACAATGAAATATCATCAAAAGTATTTTCATCTACATATTGATTAAGCTTTGTGAACAATACATTGTTTAGATCTGTTGGTCCGAGCGATGGTACATAAATTCCTAGATTCATACTTGGTTCTCCCAGTTGTTATCGTTTAAAAACCATTCTATGGTTTGTTTTAGTCCTGTCTGTAGGTCTGTTTTAGCTTCAAAATCAAGCAGATTTTTAGCCTTGCTTGTGTCTAGGCAACGTCTAGGTTGTCCGTCTGGCTTATCTGATTGCCATTTGATTTCACCTTCGTATCCCATCTGTTCTGCAATCTCTGTTGCTAGATCTTTAATTGTTATTTCTTTTCCTGTTCCAATATTTATTGGCTCTAGATTAACTTCTGTTTCTATTGCTTTTGCGATTGCTTTCACGCAGTCTGGAGCATAAAGAAATTCTCTGGACACATTACCTGTCCCCCAAAGTTCTACTTCACTTCCATTTTTTATCGCATTATAAAATTTAAGGATTAGTGCTGGAATCACATGGCTACTAGTCAAATTAAAGTGGTCGTGTGGACCGTACATATTAACCGGAATTAGGTTAGCGCCTCTCATACCATACTGCTCTCCGTATGCCTGTAAGAGCCGCATGAGCGTCTTCTTGGCAATGCCATATGGCGCATTTGTTTCTTCTGGATAGCCATCCCATAAATGTTCTTCTACGAAAGGTACAGGTGTGTGTTTAGGATAAGCACAAACAGTTCCAAGTAGAACAAACTTTTGTACCTTTTCAATTCTAGCTCTTTCTATAAGATTTGCACCCATAGCAAGATTCTCGTACATAAACTTACCGGGGTTTTCTTGATTTGCTCCGATTCCGCCTACAGATCCAGCCGCATGTACTATTACATCTGGATTGTGATATTGAACCATTTTTCTACAAGCGTGTTGACACCTAAGATCATAGACGCTAGACCCCATCACGGTTAATGAGTGATCTTGATTTAAAAATTTACCAAGATTCTCTTGAATGTTCTTGCCAAGAAAACCTGTGCCGCCAGTTAGTAGTATTCTCATATATAATCCTCCTTACTATTAATATAGTTTTAGGAAATAAATTTTGTCAACATCATTTTTCAAAAACTGCTAATTTAGATTCACATGTTAAACCATTAGCGTCTGAGTAATATTCTAGGGTCTTGGTATTATTAGTAATATATGCATTTTGATCTTCTGATAGATATTTACTGCAAAATACTTTTGTTTCAACAAACTTCTTTATCGTGGCATCGGTGCTAGCAGAATAGTCAATTTTATCTCCCGCAAGCCACTCTTCATCTGTTCTTAATTGAGAACCGAAATGACAAGACCCTCTTACTGCATGGTGAGGTTCGCCTCTATGACCCCACCACATAGAACCACTTCTAAGATCCTCTTCTTTACAGATGTCTTCAACGATATAACAACCACCGTCCGACACATGATGGAAGAGATTTCCAATCCCATTCATTTGATCATACTGAAAATGAGATCCGTCGTCTATGATAATATCAAATGTATCTTTTTTGCTTTTTTCTTTTGCGTATTCTATCAGTTTTGTAACATCTTCTGCGCTGGCAGAGTCGCCCCTAAAAAAATTTACATTGCAATCAGACAATATTGCAGTTTTATCAAAGATATCCAACATAAAAATGTTCGCGCAGCTAAAATAAGCTTCCCAGAGAGACGCTGATTCGCCTGTATACACTCCAATTTCTAGAAAGTTTATTTCTTTATCTTTAAACTTTGAAAATAAAGAGTCGTATATACTTAGGTATCCATGCTGCAACTTGTCTGTTCTATGAGTTTTGGCTAATTCTTGTAATTTCATGTGTCTATTCCTTTTTGTTGTAGTAACTTATCTGTTATATTTCTTAGTAAGTCAAATTTAGAGTCTTTTTGAATTGGATATGTCTTTTTAGAAGAATTGTGCCAATGCCAAGCGAACGCTTCTAAGAATAGATTATCCTTAGCTGTGTTTTTTCGATTGTAGAACCAGTCGTTTTCCAAGTCCTCGCTCAGAGGTCTATCCACCTTACTAATTAACCACTCTGTGTTGAAAAATGTTGACGGGAAGATTGTAAAATTAGGCCATTCACGCCACAGTTTTGCAAACATATCTTTACCCCAGATCGTACTGTCAGCTAAAGTTGGCATTGTCTTCAATGTCTCTAGCAACTTGTAAGAAAATTCACTTTGTTTTTTCAGCGCAAGTATAGTCGCACAAGCACCTTCCACTCCATAGTTGGTTTCAGAACCCCACTGGTACATATATTCTTGATCTAAGATAGGTTTAAAGTCTCTTAAAAATACAATATCCATATCGGCCCAAACGCCTCCGTACTTGTGTAGGATTAGTATTCTAAACAAGTCTGACCTTAAATAGTGTTTACTGTCAGATGCGTCGAGTTTTGCGTGTTCGTATTCTAGTGGAGTTCCTATCGCTTCTGCTCTTGCGTCGTACACCTTGAGTTCTATATAATCCATGTATGGTTTCAAAAGCTCGTTGTCAGAGATGTCATAATCTGACCACAGTATTAGCTTTGTCTTTTCAAGATTCTGTGTAGCTAGAAAGGACTTGACACATTCAAGTTCCTTGTCGTTATTTACTTCTGTATAAATATGAAAATTTACCTTTTCATCAGGGTAGTCATAGTCTTCATCTTTAATGTTACTTAAAAATTTTAAACCTTTTCTATAATCAAAATAAAGTTCTGCATGATTTTGTAATGAAATATCTATCACTTTTCTTCTCCTATGATTTCTCAACAATAGAACATATTAGTTTAATTTCTTCTTCTGTTATATCTGTATTGTTGGGTAGGTAAAAACCATGATCATGAACAATATCAGCATTACGTAGTCTATCTTTTTGAATAAAATTCTTAACCCAAAATGGTTGCTTTTCTAATGATCCACATATAAGAGGTCTTGTTTCAACTCCACTTACTTGTAAGTTTTCTACAATCTTGCGTCTATTTCTAGATATAACCGGGAAGGCAAAATTTGATACATATCTATCCTCTGTTGATTCGTGTGGTTTCCAGTCTACACATGTTAATAGTTGCTGATACATATTATAGTTCCGATTTCGGATTTTTACAACCTCATTATATTTATTAAGCTGATTAATTCCAAGAAATGCGCTAAGATCAGTTGATCGAAAATTAAAACCCATCATATAAAATTTATAAAGCGAATCGAAACCGTCTGGAACCAAAAAAGTCTTTCTCAAGTCTGTTCTAAAATACTCGTCTGTATCTCTATCCCAACCGTGACTTCTTAGACATTTGAGAGTATTATACATATCTTGATCGTCGGTGCAAATAAATCCACCCTCTATGGTGGAGAAGTGATGACCAAAATATGTTGAGAATGATGACATTAAGCCGAAAGTACCTAGATTTTTTTTGTGAAAACTAGATCCGACAGATTCACACGCATCTTCTAATAGCGTAACATCATATCTATTACAGAGATCTACGACTTGATCCATTAGTGGGACTAAACCAAGTACAGAAACCAACATTAGAACCTTGGGAGATTCATTCTTAAAAATTTCTTCTAGTTTTTCTAAGTCAACAGACAGATCATCTTTGTTACAATCACAAAGAACTGGCTGTAATCCAAGCTGACAAACAGGAGCTAGGTCTGTAGCCCAAGCAACAGCGGGAACAACAACTTTATCACCCGCTACAATCTTCTTAGCTTCAATTAATGAGTAGAGCATTAGAAGGTTTGCAGAAGAGCCAGAGTTTACAAATACAGAGTATTTAGACCCTATCTTCTCTGCCCACAGCTTTTCAAATTTCACAGTTAAATCGCCCTTGGTCAATCTAGGGTATGTCTTTAACCATTCGATGAGCATGTCGATTTCTTGGTTTGAAATTGTATCTTTTACAAGTGGTATCATTTAAAAAATTCCGTAATTAAGTTTATGATGTAATCTTGTTCTTTTTGTGATAGATTGTATGCAGATGGAAGAGAAATTCCTTCTTTGTATGCTTTTTCACTAATAGTAAACTTTGATCTGTCAAAGTCCATAAAATCATAACATGGTTGCATATGTAGGGGGCAGAAGAACTTTCTGGTCTGTACACCTTTATCTAGTAGATATTCAGCAAGCTCCTCTCTTTGGTCAGTAAGGAACGAAGTGAACCACCACACTGGATCGCAACGTTTATCTACCCATATTGGTTTGAGCTTATCGCTGATTGAGGCAAAAGATTTCATATAGTTGTCGTGTATCGACTTTTTCCTACTCTTGATAGCTGATAGTTTTTTAAGTTGAGCTACACCAACAGCAGCCTGCATTTCCGTAAAGCTAAAATTATAACCAATAGCTTCGTGAACGAACTGGCCCTTTTTAAGTCTGCCGTGATTTTTTAGTTGATACACAGTGTCTTTTAGTTTTGATGAGTTAGTTAGTACAACACCGCCTTCACCGCATGTGATTGTTTTATTACCGTAAAACGACAATATTCCAAGATGACCAAAGGTTCCTGTGTGTTTTCTATTAAATCTCACACCAACTCCTTGAGCCGCATCTTCAATCACAAATAGATTGTTGAGGAGAGCAAAATCTAAAACACTATCCATGTCGCAACTCTGTCCATACAGGTGAACGGGCATCACTGCCTTTGTCTTATCCGTTACCACTCTTTGTGCGTCGTTAGTATCAATACAAAAATTCTTATCATTCACTTCACAAAAAACGGGCGTAGCACCAGCCATAATTACAGCGTTTGACGATGCAATAAATGTAATGTTTGGTACAATTACTTCATCTCCCGGCCCAATACCAAGCGCTTTCAGGCAGCAAAATAAACCAGCGGTTCCATTTGTTGTAGAAACCGCATGGTCAGAATTAGTTAAAATTTTAATCATTTGCTCAAACTGTTCGGTCATAGCATGTTCTGTGACATATGTGCTTTCTATAACCTGTTTCAAGTGATGTAATTCAACTTGGTCTATCCAAGGTTCAATTTGAGGTATAAAGTCCCTCATAAGACTTTTGCTCCTTTACTAGAGAGTTAGTGAAATTATTGATATCGTTTTTGGCAAGGAAACGCTTGTCATTTAAGATAGCATCTAGTCTTGCGCATTTTACAAAGTCTTCACCGAAATCTTCTCTGTTTTCGCAGTCCCTAATAATATCTTCTGCATCCCAGAGTTCTTGATTTATTTTTCGTAACTTACGAATCATTTCTTGAGGAATTTCAATACCTTCTTCTTTAACTGTATTAGTTAAAATATCCAATTCGATTTGGATATGTTTTAGCTTATTTTGATCGGTAATGTTGTCCTGCTTGATTTGCAGGATCGTTATCTTATCAATTAATTCTCCAACAGATACTTCAATTTTTGGCATATTTTAATATCCTTTCCTTATGTTTGTTTACATTTAGAAAATCCGTTACATCCCAATTGTGCTTGTTTTTAATCATGAGATTCCTATAGCTTGACTCTAGCGTTTCCCAGCTTTTTAAGAATATAGATGGTAGATTATAGTGATCAAATACTGTTTTAAGTGGTGTGTTTAGCATAACAGGTGTTGAGCCAACTAAAAGAACTTCATAGTTTCTGTGTGTGTCATAACCCGCACCAGATAAACAAAGAACATACTTATAGTTTCCTAATTTTTTAAGATAGTCAGCGAATGGCAATTTTTGTGTTTCTACTTCTACAAAATCTAAAGCAGCTAATTCTGCAATCTCTTTGTCTCTGTTCGGATTTGTACCAACGTCATGGTATGGAAGATATAGCTTGTCTGATTTATTGTGCCAGCTAACAGCATTTCTCTTCGCGTCATTTAAAATCTCTTGATTTCCACCAATACGCTCCTTTTCTTCAAAACCGATTGGTAGCGGTACTATTAGATCATGTCTACATGGAGGATTTGTGCAAAACCATAGTTTAAGTTTACCGCTATCTAGGATCTCCTGCTCTTTACCAACTACATTATATGAAGAAATACCACTAATTAAGATAAATTTATTCTTAATCTTTGGTAAGTATAACTTTTGGAATGTTTGGTTGTAAATATAATCTGTTTTGACAAATACTATATCATTCTCTTTTACATCTTCTGGTTTGAAACCTGAATGACTGTGTAACCTACTAACACCAGCCGTCCTATAAAACTCTTCTGTTAAATCTAAAACGTGATTAGCTATTGTTGGCATCCAGTTGTAATTAATTAAACTAATCATGTATATTTAAGTACTTTCCAGTTTGGTGAGCTATAGTCTCCTAGAGGTTGACTTTCTCGAATATCATGATAGAACAGATTTTCTTGCTTACAGTAGAAGTCAATAAGTGTCTTGAAAGAACTCTCCATACAATGAATTTCTTGGGCTTGTTCTAGAATTTTTGTAAAGTGAAATATGTTCTCGGTAACGTCGTTTTCAATTACTTTAAGATTATTATTTAGAAACTTACTTCTATCCAAAGTAAATCCACGGGCGGCGTCTTCGTGAATAAATATAAATGGCTCGTTATTTGGGTTCAGTTTATTATAGACCCTTTCTTCTTCTGCAATATCTCTCTCTACATAAAAGTAATTATAACGCACATTATAGGGAATGTCAACCTGATCATAGAAAAATTCCCAACAATTTTTATTTTGATTTAGTTCTGCTTGTTTTCCGGGATAGTGTTGATGACCAATTACTATTAGTTTGCCATTTTCTTTCTCTACAGCTTTAGCGACATCGCCATACTCATCTTCTTTGCTAATCTTAATAACTTCAATATTTTCTGTATCACGATACATATATTCTATCATACTGTAATAATTAGATTTAGAAAACACATAGACTTTTTCTGTTGGGTTTTTTTCTAAGATAAATCTAACTAGACCATTACAATCTAAGTGATCACCTAGTCCAAGGTGATGGTGTATGAAAAGTTTTTCCATTATTTCTCCGTTTAAAACTTCTACTTTCATATCATCTCCAGTATGGCCTTTGTCCTATGTTTATATGTGTGATTACTTTTTACTAATTCATATCCAGCTTCAGCTATTTCTTTTATTTTGTTTTCGTCGGATAGTAATTCTTTTAGGGTGTTATTAATTTCATCAATATTTGACCATTCAATATAATTACGTTCATTCATAAAGCCTAATTTTTCATAATGCTCGTTTGGCGATGTTAGAAGAAGCGTCTTACAGCCCATTGTTTCAAAGTTTCTATAATTTATGTCGTTTAAAATATTTAAATTCCAATGTATTTTATATGAGTTTATTGCTTCCACCATATCTTTGCCAATTACCATCTCATCAAATTTCATGTGATGATTGTTAATCATAAAGTTAATTTGTGATCTTCTATTCGCAACGTTTCCGCAAAATCCAATATCATGTGATTTATTTATACTTAAAGGTTTAACTAAATCGTCATCGTAACAGTTTGGAAACCAAACACTATTTTGATCTACATATTCCGGCGTGGATTGTAATATAAGATCGTAGTTTCCATCGTGCGCTGTTTTTAGGTATGGAGCCATACCTCTAACGTGAGCATCTATTGACCACAAAAATTTCTTAGTTTGTACCTTATTTAAGTTAGGAACCCACCCCGTAGAGTCATAGTTTTCTAAATTAACAATTAGGTCATAAGACTCCCAGTCTGGTAATTGCTGCCAACCTTCATGATTTAATCCCCAAACATCTGCTTCATGTCCATTATAAATAGTAGCGCGTTGCAAAGACAAGCACTCTCTAAAGTTTCTATTTTTTTCGTGTCTACCGTTTTCTTGTATATAGAGTATTTTCATTATTGATATACCGGATTATTATATTCATCGTATGACTGCCCAACAAAGTACGTGTTTGTTCTCTTTGGTGATTTTTCTGGAAAAGGTTTTTTATCAAAAAATTCATCGTGAATTATACAATTGTCTTTTATCATAGGATAAATAACTTTCTGTAAGAATGATTGATCCACCTGAACCTTATATAAGTTTTTTAAATCTATTTCTGAAAAAGAATAAACAAGCTCTTTTATGTTTTTTAGTATTCCGTTGCGACAACCCCACATACCTCCTAAAATTTTTACAGAGTGTTGTTGGTGATCTCTCATTATATGGAAATCTTTATCTCCACTTAGCCATTCTTCCACTGCATATTTTTCTCTATAGTCTAATCTAGAATCTAAATCTCTTGATAAAAAGACCCCATCTGTATCTGCTGCCAAAAATCTCCACATCATAGAGTTACATTGAATATCGGTTGCATTTGTCAATATGACACTCTCGTTTTCTAGATTTTTTATTCTATCTATCGGAACACTGTCGTCATAATACAATATTATATTAAAATCTGGAAATATCTCTTTTGCAAGTCTTATATTTTCGTAAACACCTAAGTGGTATCTTTCAACATTACCCCACAAACTAAACGATATTACGTTCATTTAGGAAATCCTTGTGCTTTTCTTTTTTTAAAAGTTGCTTCATCAATAAACCAGTTTTTGTTATTGACTTCAACACCTTTATCAATAGTTCCAGAGTTTCTATTATCTTTATGCTGGCAATGTTCATGGCGAACAATCTTTTCGTCTATTCTAAATATCTTGTCCTTCATATGCATTATAGCGCTAAACTCGTCATCACAGTAAAAAGATTTATACGCTGGATGGTAAATATACCCAAATTCTTTGTAAAGATTACGACCCAGTATAGAAAGCGTAATAACTTCTGTCCAGTCTGTCCAAAAGTCTCTATCTCCAGTATTGATATGAATACATCCATCTAGTTCTGGGAAGTTTTCCTGCATAGCGCTCGCTATAATCTCGTCCCAATCATTAACCTGCGGTATCATGTCATCAGACACGCAGTATACAATATCATATTGCTCTACAATATCATCTAGGTGAGAGTTGATTGCACTAATTTTATTGGTATCTTTATCAAAGTAAAGTTTAAAAGATATATTTTTCCTATCCTTAAATAAAGAATGAATATTACTTACAACTTCGGAGTTGTTCATAGATTCATCATCAACATCGCAAACAATATTAAAGTGTAGATGATGATTACCACTGTAGGTATCTAGATAAACACCTAGACATTCCATAAACTTTTTTGGCCTAAACGCTGTTGGAAATTGCATTAGAAATTTCATCAGCTACCCTCCGGTACATAGTACCAAGACCTGTTAGAATCTCTATAGCTAGGTTTATAAGCCAACAGTTTATGCTTTAGTCTGTAAAGACTATACTTCTCAAACAAACGTCTACAAAAGTCAGCATCTTCTCCCCACCTTTTAGATTCATCGTACTTAACTTCTTGTAGTATTTCTTTTTTTAACGAGATATGACCGTGAGAAACAGAGAACTTATCTCTTTCATCTGTGACATGATCCTTAATAAACTTTGTTACTTTAGTCATTTTAAGATTTGGATAAGAAAATGTGTAAGGTTTATTATAGGTAAACGCATGTACTACAGCATCTACTTCTTCGTTTGACTCAAAAGCTTCCATAATTAATTCTACTTTTTGGTCGTGTGGTAGGTCGTCAACGTCAAAGTAGATAATTATATCGCCCGTTGCAATCTCTGAGGCTTTATTTCTAGACCAGCTTACAGACTGAGGTTCTTCGCAACAGAATGTTTTAACGTCGTAGTTTGTAGGGATTTCTTTTAGTCCGTTGCCAATAACGATAATTTCATCTGGCTTTCTTGTTTGAGTATCAAAAGACTTGATACATCTATCCACAAGGTGTACATCTTTTGTCCAGCAGGTTATACATAAAGTTGATTTCATTTAACAAGCTCCATTATTTTATTTTCAAGTCTAGGCACAATGTTTACATATTTTTGACAAAGTTCATAGTTTCTTTCTATGTGTTCTATTTTCGATTTGTAATAATTTTCATCAATAGAATTACATGCTTCTATAGCTTCTTGTGCAGAATTAACGATAATCATACCCTGTGTGTCAAAGTAATCTCCTATGTTCGGGCATCCGTAATAAATAGGTATTGTTTTTGCGTAGAAACAATCAATAACTTTTTCTGTGAAGTAGTTTTTTTGTCTTGAGTTTTCAATTGCTAGGTGATACTCTGAATCAAACAGGTCGTATTTAAATTCGCCAATAACTTTATTACTAAAAGTGTTTGATCTTGGAAGTCTTCTACTGATATAAAAATCAATTGGATTATTTATTGACAACTGATTATCATAAACATAATGTCTTATACTATGACCTTCAGCCGCATTTTTACCACCCACAAGATGAGATATTTGAAATTTTTTATCTCTATACTCATAGTCTGCACCAGACATGTTGTCTCTCAGCCAACAAGTACCATAAACAAAATTGTGAGCATTTGGCAATTCTAACAACTCGTCGTCGTAAGTTAGTACAGCATCAAAACTTGAGGCTACAGCTTTGATTGCGCTGTTATTTAGATTACCGCAAGCTGAAAGCATAGCTCTTGGCTCACAGACCCAATATATTTTATAGGTATCATCTGGTAGTTGTCTTGGATAATCCTTAACTAAAGATACCGTCCTGCTAACTTCAATGTTTAGATTTCCACATTCTGTTTGAATTATCTGTTTCATTGGCCGCCTCCAAGTCTTGCAGAAAGGCTTTGAGCTTCTTCTTTCATATTTAGAGCAATTAACAATTTCATAACTCTATTTATACAAGTATGATTAAAGTGAATCTGTTGTCTTATTTTATCTGACGAGGGTTCTTCAGTAAATTCAATAAATGTAGACTTCAAAAAGTCCATAAATTTATCTTTATCTTTTTCTGGATAGTTGAGAGTAACCTTTTTTGCGCGTAGTGTTGCGTCAAAAAATATCTGAGAAGTACAATAGTCTAAACTTCCATTAATTATAACATGGTCGTACTTATTGTAAAGACCTATTAGTTGATTTGAGTTTAACAAAAAGTCAAAATCATAAGCGGGTGTAAGGTCTGGGGTATTCATTGGTACAACTAAACTAGAAGGTGCATAGCAAGTATGGTAACTATTGAATTTAGACAACAAAGAGTCATCATATTCTTCTGTTTCAGATATAAGAAGCGCCTCTAGATTGTAATCTACTGGGTCAGAATATGGCGTTACAATGTCTGCGCAAGCACTAAGCTCGAATGTATTTATTTTACTATCATGTTCTTTTTTTTCTGTTATAAAAAGTTGACATTTAATATTATTACTTTCAATTAAAGATTCTAATTCTTTTAGGTTCTCTGTGTTTATATTAGTAATATCAACGACTAGTGATATATTAGACTCGCTAAGATATTCAATAATATCTGGGTTTAAATTTTCGTAACCTATAATCAACATGTCTGGCTGATATGTATCAAGAACATCATACACTTTGTATAAATCTTTTTCCATCCAAGGTTGTGCATGTACATTTTCAGCAGCCGAAACCATTCTTCCTATGTAGTGAAACTTTGTGTTGATATTGTCTTTATTTTCTTGAATTATAATTTTCATTGCTTATGTAATCCCTCAATGATTTTATGTTATTAACTTTAAATATGGATCGCCCTTGGTTTTTACAAACTAGAATATTTGTACTTTTTATCAACTCATTTATAGCCTCAAAAAGAAACTTGTTTTTGTATTCAATGTTATTTACTATGGATGTAAATTTTAATATAGATTCTTCGTCACTCAAATACAAACAATCCATCCAAAAATTAGACTTACCACCTATACAAAGATTTTTTAAACTCTTATTGTGTTCTATAACGGATATAGAGTAATTATTATGTTTGTTTTCGTCTTGAGTTAAAACGCAATTACTATTAAAATCTATTTGACCTAACATGTCTTTTGTTATGACTAAATCTCCGTACAGTATTAGAATCTTATGATTCATCGTATTGTTAACGCATAATCTTGCGCTTTCGCAAGAGTTTGAGTTGGAGTAAATTTGATTTTCAATAATTCTTAAATTTTCGTTTTTGTAATTATCTTTTAAAAAATCAATTGTTTTCTTTGATTCAAAACCGCAACATACAATGATTTCATAGTTTATAAAGAATGATTTAATTACATTTATCTGTTTTTCTATGAGAGAAGACTTGTCAATTGACAAAAGAGACATTGGTCCATAAGATTTCATTCTGTATCCGTAGTTTTCAGAAAGAAGAATTATGGAAACAAAGTCCCCTCGTTTTTTCTTGTCTTGTCTTTTAGCGTCTACTATAAACTTTTTATTTTTCATTTAGATAACAAACTGAGTCTTTATTTTCCATGAATGAGTCCAGCATAAAACCAAAGTCAGCATAATCTAAGTAGTTTTTACTTGCCAACCTAGAACTAATAGCCACCGTAGTTCTATCAGAATAAATTCCTATTTCTGATTCGTTATCTGAAACTTTCTGTAAGAAATCTGGATCTAACTCGTCTCCATCTTCAATCATCACAAAGTATTTTGCTTCTTTTACCAATCCAAATGCATGACTTTCTGTTTGAATCAATTCTTTTTCCAGTAAATTCATTGTCAACGTTGAATGATTGAATTTGTGCTTCAACTGATCTAGTGCAATCATTTTTCGCTCTGGTTTTTCTGGAGTTGAAACAATGTGTATTTTAACTTTACTTGTGCTATAGTTAACACTCAATAATTTTTCTACTGCTGATTCTACATCTTCAACAAAAGCCACAACGCCAAACGTTGGTTCAGTCTTCAAATCGGGCGCTGGCTCTGATGTAGGCTCTGGTGCGGGTGTAGCCTCTGCTACAGGTGTAGGCTCTGGTGCGGGTGTAGCCTCTGGAGAAACATTTCTCTTGTCTACAAAGCCTTCACATTCACCAGAAATTACGGTTGGCTGTTTGCGAATCCGACGACCTTCTTTTCGATGCTGTCTGATTCTGTTTTCAGTACAATCATGATCGGTATATTTTTTACAGTTGTCACATTCAGTTACGTTTTGCTGAGATTTCATATTCTACTCCATTTATTGATGCGTTATTAATTTGTAAACCTTTTGTAGATAGCAATTCTAGACAGTTTTTCATGGGCATCACAGAACTACACTGCGATACGATATTATTTAGTGTTTCCTCTCTGACAAGATCATTTGAAATCATCTTACACAAGACTTTTGGTTCAATCCCAGACAAGACTAGAGTTCCGCCACGCCTTAATTTTGATGTTATCAAGTTAATAAAATCTGCAATCTGTTCTGGCCTTAGCACATTAATAATCTTGGTAGCAACTATAAATTCACATTTATTATCAGAAATATCTTCTATTGCAACACCTAAATTTTTTAACTCAATTGTTGTAAAGCCTTCAATTTTATCTTCTTCTGTTAATACAATCTGTACTTTCATTTTTTCATCCTATATGCGAGATCAAATGTTTCGTTCCAATTATTTATGAATGATTCTTCTGAGAACTTTTCAACAGCAGTCTCTCTTGCGGCATTTCCCATTTTTGCTGCTAGAGATGGATCGTCAAGCAATTGTTTAATATAGCCCTTCAATTCTGTTTCGTCGTTTGAAATAAATCCGTTTACACCATTTTCAATTATTTCTGGTATCATGCAAGTTGCAGTCGATACAACCGCGCATCCACAAGACATAGCTTCAACTAAAGATGTCGGCACAGGACTAATGGTAGAAGAGTTAAAAAACACAGAAGATGTTTGATATTCCTTCACAAGCTCTGACACGTCTTTTGCTGGCTCAGAAAGCCCCGGTGTGTCTCCCACAACCCTGACAGGAAAACCCTCTGTAACTCGCTGCCATCCTTGATAATTAAGGCAATAGTCTCTGTTTATAAAGTCATTGGCAACACTTAGAACTTGATTCTTTCTTTCCGATTCTCCGGGGCAAAAAAGTTTTGAGTCCACGGAATGTTTAATAACTTTGTAATCTTCAGACATATTCCATTCTTTAGCGGAGTAATCTGAGATGAATATATTAATATCGCCTTCCATTTGACGAAATGCTTCTGTCTGCTGTTTAGGCCAGCTTGAAATCGGAAGGGTATGCTCAAGATTCAAGACTGGTATTGATAGCGTTTGATTAATACTCTGTGTTGCTTGAAACTGTCCGAATTTACTTTGCGTTAATATGAAATCAAAGTTAAGCCAGTTAAAAATAGTATTGTTGGGTAATATATAATAATTTTCTGGTCGCTTGGCATAGTTTTCATCCCAAACTTTACAACCATCGTATCTAAAAGAATAAAAATTGTGACCAGTTTTACACAACTGACTTTGGTATCTTTCATGTGTATCAAAAGTGAGAATATTGTATTTATCTTCCTTTGATGTCGCCTTATTAATAATACTTCTTGTTTGACTACTCACTTAAAGTCTCCCTCATCAACTTTCCAATATTGTCGTAAGAATAATTCTCTGCTCTTTTCACGCCAGCCGCTTGGTTTCTAGACTTGTACGTGATGGGGTCTTTCTTCCAAGAATCGAAGGAGGTGCGCATCTGTTCGCGGATTTGCTTTTCGCAGGGGTGGAACCAAAACTCTCTGCCAGTAAACAGGTCTGGGAAAGCTGGATCTGGGTATTTACAAACGTCGTATGTCCCTTTAATTTTATGTCCTGTTCTCCAGTTGCCACTATCAACAAAATCTTTCGTACCACCAAAGTCAGAAACAATTGGAGTGTTTCCAAAAGCCATAGCGTCAAAGCTAGGGATTGACCAAGCCTCACCTCTAGACGGAGCGATAAAACAATCACAAGTAGCGTGTAGGGAACATAGCTGTTCTTCCGTCATCCTATTCGCGATAATTACTTCTTTTGGATATTCGTTAATATCTTGATATAGCCTCATAGAGCTTTTCACGGCAGAGAACTGACTGTCTAGTTCTTTTGTTAGTGCTTCTGGATCAACACCAAACTTGTTTACTTTAACGATCAGACAAACATCGTCATACTTATCGAACTCAGAATTAAAGCAAGTGATGATTGTGTCAATGTTTTTTCTTGCGTTGACATCTCCAATGTAATAAAACTTAAACCTGTTTTGTGTGGAGGGAATCTGCAAAGGATTATAGCTCTGCTTAAACTTGCTAATATCTGTAGTGTGAGGAATAACCCGAACGTCAACTCCAAGAGCATCGTAATCTAGTGATTTTTTTAGATCCCCATTTGGAACCCAAACTTGATCTACCAGTTGCAGGTGATCAAACCACGGAAGGTGCTTGATGCTAGTTGATTCACCCGCAAAGAAAGCAATATTCTTTTCAAACTTACTAGTCGCTTCAATGTGGTGAGGTAGAACGTGTTGAATACAAATTGTACAGTCGTTTGTATCCTTTTTTTCTAGCTCTAAAATTCTTGCGTTTACGTCAGGCTTGTCTCTAGTCAAGGTAACATTTCTACAGACAACATCTACACCAACCTTATCTAAGGCTAGAATGTAATCTGTTGCGGCTTGACCCCAACCGCCAAACTCTTTATAATGTCCTATGTATAATACTTTCATTTTTACCTCAAAAATAATGAGTCTCCATTAAGTCCTTGTAGCTGGTATTCTCTCTGGGCTTCTTCCAATCTTAAAGCATTTTCTAAATATCTTTTAATGTAAATAAAGTCAGTCTCGTTTTCGTAGAGTGTGTAGTTAGTTGACCACTCTAATGCGATAGCTTTAACAGTTGACATTAGTATGTTGCCAGCACCTTGAATTACATTCATCTCTGCGCCTTGAACATCCATAAACAAAGCATCAATAGAGTCAATATTATTTTTATTACAAAAATACTGTAAAGTCACGGCTTGGACTTTTATTTCTTCTACAACATCTTTTATTTTATAAATTTCCGTCAATCCAACTCCGGGTTTGTGTAACGAACCACAACCTGTGAATTGTAGGTTTTGACCTTTAAGCGTTTCTTCATCTGGAATATTCTCAATATCGCAAAACCTATTAAAAGTCATTTCTTGGTTTGCATTGTACACAGCTTGATTATAAACGTGAACATTAGCAAATTCGGCACAGTTCTCAACACAAATATCGTAGTTATAAGGATCTGCTTCAAAAGCGTAAACATTAGCTTCTGGAAAAGCTTTTACTATCTCTGGTATATCATATCCTCTATGTGCGCCAATTTCAAATACATTCTTAGGATTTGGATATTTTTCTTTTATTTTATCTAAAAAGAGCATTTACTACCTCGTTACAGTTTACACTGTGTCTTTCGTAAGACTTATATTTCTCATAAAGATCTTCACTCACCCACCAATCTTCTACTGGTCCGTAGCCATCTAGTATCACGTCTCCCCAGAGCAAATGGTAGTTATGACCCCTCAGTGTATCTCTGTAGAGCTTATGCTCGCTTAGGATCTTACGTTTGTGATCTTCGCTATGATTCTGAGTACATCCCGGAAGGGCTTGAAACAAGTTATGTTCCAGAGTCAATACTTTAAATCTGTATTTGTTCCAGTCAAATTCTGTGAAAACTTTGAGTTGTGCATCATCTACGTCTATTGATAAATAATCAATTTCTAAAGGGCATCCTTGCCGGTTAAGAACATCGTTTATATTTACTTCCATCAAGTCTTCGCAAACTAACTGGCAAGTTCTATAACTCTCTACCTCCTTTATCCATTCTTCGTCGAAGTCGATAGCGATACCTTCGTAACGCAAAAACTTCTCAAAGAAATAGCTATTGCTATAGAACCCTTCCGGGTATCCTCTTAAACCTCCTGTTCCAGCACCAATATCTACGAAGTACCCGCCAGTATATTTTAATAGTTTATGGACAAATAGATCTTGTTTTGTTTGACTATTGTACATTAAGTGCTTTCATTCTGTTTATTCTCTCTTGCTCCCAGTGATTAATTCTTTCTCTTTGCATCTTCATTTGGTCGTATGCAACATTAAAATCGAAATGACTTCTGTGCTGCTGCCCGTCAAAAGCAGCGCTACTTTCGTTGAAATACATACCACCTGTAGAACTAGTAGAAGATTTGTACAACAAGTCTTTTGTCATTCTATCAGCTAAAAATGAATTAACTTTTTCTGGTTGTCTCAAAACATTTTCTATCAACCACTGAGTAGCTTGAGAATGTCGGGCTTGTCCTAAGTCTTGCTTTTCTGCTGGTGGTAGAATTTTTGGAGCAGAACCCCAACCTATCTCAAAACTTATAGGATCTGTTTCATCAAAATATTTCTCCCACACAGAGCCACTTAAATGCCATTGATAATATTTATCAAATGCTTCTCTTGTTTTCTTTCCCATCTCGGCACGTTCTTCGTCCGTTTTCTGGAAAAAGTCGTAGAAAAACTTTGAGGCTACATCGTTATCTGGTACTGCTCGTAAGCAACCAGTTTCTAGTTCTTTATACAAAGCCGCTGGCGTGATAGGGTATCCCTCCAACTTCCTCAAAACACTTTCCATCGCGGAATAATCAGTTCCACAAACAGGAACCCCACACGCCGCAGCTTCAACTTGAGGTAAACCAAACCCCTCACAGTTTGCGTACTGAGTATAAAGATCAAAGCAATTTACAACCCTTGATAGATCTTCGTAACTAAGCCCATTTTTAACATTAGATAATGTAGAACCCCATTTGTTTGTAAAGGGAGATTGTGCCACAGCGCCTTTAAATTTAGAGACGAAAGGCTTTTTAGTATCTGGACAAATATATGTAAATAAAACATGTGATGCAAGATTATACTCTTGCAAAAGCTCATCTATATTCCAACCTAAATCTGGATAAGACGTATGACAATACAGATAATACTTTTTGTCTTCTGATGTATCTAGAAATTTACGAAAAGCTTCAAACAGGTCTGGATACAGTTTGCGCCTCTGATTACGCATTACCGTTCCGATGACTTTATAGCTAGGATCAATACCCATTTGAATTTTATGTAGAACTTTATCTTCAACCGGCTTGTATGCGGGGTGTGCAGAAGGAGGAGCGCTGCCTAGATAATTAATCTTTCCTCCAGATTGATTTTCTAAAACACCGCCAGCCCAGTCTGAATATGTTAGGCAGGCATCTGCTCCCGCATAAGTAGCAACCCATTGACGAGCTTGTGGTCTTGCGTCAACAGTTGGCATTATAACCCAACGGAAATAATCTCTAAAAGGGGATCTTTCAGCAAATTCTAGCATCCAAAAGTCACGAATATCACAAACAAAATCCGGTAAGAAATCTAAACACACATGCTCAAAAGCCCAAGAGCCGAATTGATTTGTTGGATTTGAATTGTAAGCTCTTACTTCTTCTTCGCTAGCTTTAGGTTCACAGTTTTGATTTGGCATAACGCCGTAGTATTTCCAAGGAATGTCTACTGCTCTTGGGTCATTTCTTTCTCCGTATGATGCCATTTCTGCAATTTCATATTTACCTGTGCTATACAGATAGTTCAAGATTTCTCTGGTATAGGTTGCGTACCCTGTGTTTAAAAAGGTAGCCTCACTACAAAATAGGATTCTTTTTTTTCTCATTTTATTCCTTGTCTAGACAACCAAAATCAAATTCATTAATTCTAAATATAATATCGTCACTAGCTTCCGTCTTCATAAAACTGTTTCTGGCGGAGGCGTATACAGTCATCTTTGTGCCTTTTTTACCAAGTTTGGCAATAGTCTCTGCGCCGCTAGCCCAAGCTTGTAGCGTAACGGTTGTTGGAACCTTCTTCTTTTCCCCACGTTTGTTTTTACGATATTCATAAGTTACCATCTTTACGGTGCAGCAAGCCGTACCTCCCCCTTCACTATCTATTTGTGGGTCGTGTAAAAGATACCCAGTAAAGGTGCAATTATTCATCAATTTACTCCTATTTTGTATTACTCTGTATTATAGCATCAAAATGCCAAAAAAGTCAATTATATTTCGTGAATTTTATCAATAATGAAAGAACCTGTCTTTTCTATCTGCCCGCAAAACAATAAATTAATATCTTCGTCTAGAACGTATTGGTATTTTGTTCTAACCTTTGGAAATACAACTACATTGTCAATACAGCATGTCTCATCTTCTAGAGTTAGAAATGCCATCAAGTCTCCAGTTTTACACTTATGATTAACAAGTCTGGTTACATGAGCAACAAGGCAAATATTCTTGCCAACTTTACCATCTATAATTTCTTTACAGGTTGTATTTGAAGAAGAAGTATCTGCCGATTCCACTCTGGATAAAGATACAGGACATCCAAGGTATTTCTTTTCTTGTTCGATTATCCATTCTGGGTCATCTGAAAGGTCATACGGCGGGTTTTCTAAGAAATGAATTTCATTTTCAATTATTTGTTTTCTGTCTACTTTACTGGTTCCTCCACCCTCTTTTTTGGTTGGTGCTAAATCAGTAAAACACTCAGTTAGAGTTTTCCACTTCTTAATCTTATAGTTTTCAGTTACCCATTTTAACTCAGCTTTAGTCAAATTTCTAAAGATAAGATACTCATATAGCGCCTTGTTTCTACTCACGCCAGTCTGCCGAGTAGAGAAAAACCCAATAGAGCAAAGAGCTTTAAAACCTGTAGAGTTCATGTTTGGGGATAGGTGTATCAATACATCTAACCATTTTTTTACTTTTGGAGATTCTTTTATAGCTTTAATAACTTTGTCGCCATTGACACCTGTTAAAGATTTAATATCTTTTATACCAAAGTAGATATTGTTTTTCTCAGCAAAGAAATGATTTTGCCACTTGTTAAGCGTAGGTAGTTTAACGGATATATCTGACATCTTAGCATCGGATACAAGCTCGTACACTTCTTGGTGAGGATCTTGTTTTTCATTCGCATAGGTCAGGTATGACAAAAAGAACTCTTTTGTATGATTAGCTTTATACCAAGCACTCTTGTAGGAGTTGATAGCGTAGCAAATCGCATGAGACTTGTTAAATGAGTATCGTGATGATTTCTCAATCCAACCAAAAATTTCTTCAGCGGTAGCTGTATTTACAATACCCTGCTCTGTGCAGCCCTCTAAGAAGTCTTTTCTAACTTTAGCCATAAGGTCTGCTTTCTTCTTTCCAATTGCTTTACGAAGCACGTCTGCTTCCTGTAGGTTGAAACCCGCAAGCTCTTGGGCAATACGCATAGACTGTTCTTGATAGATTAGAACACCTTTGGTTTGCTTCAACGTATCAGTTAGAGATTCGTGAAGATACTTGACGGCATCTACACCCAACTTTCTATCAACGTAGTGCTGAGTCATTGATTTACCGTCAGTCACTGCTTTGAGTGATCCCGGCCTAATTAGCGCAATCAATGCGCCTAACTCTTCAATGTTTGTAGGTTGGAGTCTTTTAGACCAAGCGCGACCAAGGTTACTCTCTAACTGAAAAACACCTTTGGTTCTGCCCTCCTTGAAGAGATTCCAAGTTTTTTCATCATTATAATCAATCATTAGTTTCTCTCAAATATTTTATAGCTCTTTCTAAAATTTCAACCGAATCAGTAAATGCGCCGATTCCTCTATTACACTTGTGGCAGAGCCATCCTCTAAATTTATTCTTAGTGTGGCAATGATCTACAACCCAAGTAGATGTTTTTCTTCCACCCTCACCTTTACAGTCCTCAGAAGTTCTTTGACATATTGGGCAAACATAACCTTCTGGTGGAGATCCATAAGCTTCTCTAAGCTCTTTTCTTTCTTTAGAAAGTTTATAGTTGCACTTTCTACATTCTGGTCGTAAATAATTTCCACCGCTGCACTTGCTAAAATTTTCTACCGGCAAATTTTGGTTACATTTGCAACACTTTTTAAACGTATGTGTTTCCATCTGCAAATGCTTTCTCAAGTTTCAAGTTTCTATATACAGCACGATGCGTCTTCATGAACTTAATCATTAGATTAGCAGTATCTTTAACGTCTTGTAGAGCGTCATGCGCGTTCTCTGACGACATCCCCATTCTTTCTCGGATACTATCCATACTACGAGTCTTGATGCTAGGATCGCCCTCTGTCCACATCCAATAATTATCCATCATATCAATTTTATTAATTGCACTAAATATCTTTTGCTTGTTGCGAGTTTCATCCCAAGGTCCATACTCTTTACATAATCTATCAATGATAATCATATCATATCCAAGGATATTGTAACCGGCAGGGATTGGCGCGAAGAACGGCGTACCTTTCCAGTTGTATTTATCAACAAATGCGCAAAACTTTTTCCAAACAGTTTTAGGTTTTGGGGCTTTGGCTATACCGGCTCTTGTTTTGCCAGTAACTTTCAAAGCGCCATCTTCTATTGGTCCAAGCCCTTTCTTTTCTGCCTTGTCGTCATCAGTCTCCGCCCAGATTTCACTGTTAAAAGTTCCTTTTAATTTTAAACTTCTACCATCAAGAGCTAAAGCCGCAAGTTGAGTTGGTTGGCAAGTCCAAGGATCTCTACCACCAGTTTCAAAGTCAAAGACGATAATATCTCTATTCATTAGTTTCTCCTACTAGTTTATTTATATACATGAGTTTGTCAAGAAGATTAATCGCCAAGACATCAAACTTAACGTGACCAAGAGCTTCTAAGTCTGCCATTTCAAGACCAGCAATCTTTTCATCGCTACTTTTAGAATGTACCATTGGGCATACCTCCGCTAAAGGTTTGGCGGAAATCACGACACCAGCAGCGTGTTTACCCTGAGTTTTGAGCGTTCCTTCAATTTTAATTGCTTGCTCAAAGTACTCAGCGTAATCACCTTCTAGATACCCTTTGTCGTTGATGTAACAATAATCGTAAAGTTCTTTGCTATTGTTTTGCAAAGCCCATCGAATAATAGACCTATCTTCATCATCCATTTGTGAGAGTTGGTCAGATATTGCAGCTTCGTCTGGAATGTACTTTGTGATTTCATTCATAACGCTAAAACCACAAGCCTCATTGACGCGCAGCACTTCTTTCATTGCACTTCTACCTTGAAGTCTACCAAACGTAACCATCTGACTAACATTCGCATATCCATACTTTTTTTTGATGTAGTCAATAATTTGATCGCGTTTTTTTCCGGGGATGTCAATGTCAATATCAGGTAAAGAGATATTGTCTTTTGTATTCCTACCTGAATTGTAAAATCTTTCAAACAGTAGATCAAACTCTATAGGATCAACCTCTGTAATTCCAATCAAGTAAGAGATAAGACAACCCGCAGCGGAACCACGACCCGGACCAACCATCCACCCTTGGTCTTTAGCATACTGTATTATATCTTGAACAATTAAAAAATAACCAGAAAGCTTTGCGCCTTTAATAACGTCAAACTCTTTTTTAAATCTGTCTCCATAAGTCTTCCAGAGTTTATTACTTTTTTTGATGTGTCCTAACTTGTCTTTCCAGCCTTGTCTGGCAAGCTCAGTAAGATACTGCGTTTCAGATTTACCTTTAGGTGTAGAAAATCTGGGTAGTTGCGGAGAACTTAGTATATCGTAGAATTCACATTGATTGTATATCTCATCTAAGTCTTGAAGACCTTGAGGATCTTCTATACATATTTCACTTGCACCGTAACGGTCTGGCACAAAGAAGTGTGAGAAATCAAAAAACTGCTTGTTATCAAAGTCTTCGCCCTTTGCATATTTCTTTCTCAGCTTAGGTATTGTAGTTTTCATATCTGAACACAGAAGAATTCTATGTAGGTTGGCATCTTCTTTTTCTGTGTAGTGTAGATTCTGAAAACATCTACCCTTCTCGTACCAACCTGTCTTAACTGGAGATTTAGTCGCGGATTCAGCTAGGACAATGAGATTGCCGTTCTGACAGATTTTAGATAGATCCCCACTATTGTAGTTGCCCTCATCATCAAGAAGCGAAACGATCTTAATTAGCTCAAACCAGCCAGCTTGGTTCTTTGCGAACAACGTAAAACCGTCAAACGTGCATCCAATAATTGGCTTGATGTCGTTAGCAACACAGGCTTGGTAAAAAGATACCGCGCCAGATATAGTTTTATAATCGGCTATACCGCAAGCGCGAAAGTTATTGCTTGCACACTTTTTAGCGAGTTCTTTGGGCTTAGAGTAACCCTTTAACAACGAATAATGAGTATAATTACACAGCGGGAACCAGTTCATCAATATCTCCTTTCAATATGGTTTCAATGTATTATAGCGTTGTTTTGCTATATTTTCAAGTTAAAATTTTTTATAACACAATTTCTTGATTAGGAAGGATAACAGTTTTTCCTAAAAAGTGCTTGATGTACTTTGCTTCTTCTTCAGAGCTTTCTACAAAAAAATTACAATTAAATTTTTTAAATATCTCTGACTTGTACTTGCCTACAACTTCGTAATGATTTTTATCTCTTTCTGATTCCCGTTCCGTAGGAAACATTATCAAATGTTCATAATTAAATCCATGCTTTTTCAACCAAAATTCTGTTTCTTCTCTAAATTTTTCCAGTCTTCCGGTGACTAGTGCCTTTGCTTTAAAAAGTTTTGGTATTCTTTGTTGATATGGTTGTGTTTTTTTTATGTATTCTATATAGAGTTTTTCATCTTTGCACACATCTAAAGGTACATCATTACAGAAAATACCGTCAATATCAAAACATGTGGTCCCACAGTAACCAGAGTTGAAAAAATTCCATTCCAGTATGTGAGGTAGTTCTAATTGTTTAGAATAATAATTAACCAAATTAGAAGAAACTTCCGTTGAGAATATAGAAGCAAATTTAATATTCTCGCCAAAGGTTTTTTTTATAGCTTTAACGGTCCTTCCGCTGCAACTAGTATCGTCTACAAACAGTAGGTTTTTGAATTTATCGTAACTGTTATATTTTTTATAGTATTTCATCCTGCTTCCTCCGTAGTCTGAGGCGTAGGTTAAAATAACTATTTCGTTTTCATGTATAGAAAATAAAGGTTTATTTATATGGGTTGCGATTACTGACGCAGGAACCATTCCAGATCTAGGCACACCAACTATGCCGTCAAACTTGCTGGCGATTTCACAAAGATCAAGACTTGCATCAATCAAATTTTTGTTTGTTATATATTTTATAGATGAGTTTTCTTCAGTATGTAGCACTTCTTCTTGTTCTACAAAATTACTCCTGTTCGCTTTTGCGTACCGTTTTCTTTTTTCTTCTGTTGTGTGCTTACACCACTTTATTCCGGCGGCGTCCATCTCCCTTTGGTATATCTCACAAAATCCAGCGCCGTTGCAGTTACATTTAGTGAAATCTAAGTTCATCTAAAGTCCTCTTCATAGCTGACGCAATAACCTGATGCATGTCGTAATACCGGTATGTTGCTAACCTTCCACCGAAGACATACTTTTGTCTATCAATTTTCTTCATGTATGATTTTGCCTTCTGATTATTAGCAATGTCATTAACTGGATAATATTTTTCTTTTCCAATTTCCCATTTATCTGGATACTCTGTTGTTACTATAGTATTTTTAATTTTTGGGTCATAATTAAAATGTTTATGCTCCACTTTGCGTGTGTATGGTATATCGGGGTGTGTGTAATTTATCTGAGCCAAACCTTGATAATCCTGTATAAAATAGTTCTTATGTTCAAACCTCAACGATCTCCATCCTAGAGGTTCATAGCAGTAATTAAAGAATTCATCAAGCCCGCCGGTATAAACAACTTTTTTAGCTTTTGCATCCCAGTAGTCTCTTCTTGTTAGGTAGTCCTCTTCCAAAAATACAGGTGTCTCATACAACATATTAGAAATCATGGAGGTATATCCATCGACCGGTATGCCTTGATAAGTATCGTTAAAATACGCATCGTCAAATGTATATCTTATCGGCAACCTTTTAATTATTGACGACGCCAACTTTCTTGGTTCGCGACCCCACTGTTTTTTGGTATATCCATAGATTAATTTCCTGTAAAGCTCTTCTCCGATCTCTGCAATACACCAATCTTCTAGATTTTCACTAACTAGATGCTCTTTTTTTATTCTAGATATTTTCTCTAAGGCTACTTGTGGGCAGGTAATACCCCACATGTCATTAAATGTATTTAAATTTATAGGCATGGAGTAGAGGTTGTGCTTATAGTTTGCCTTAACCTTATGGGTATATCTATTGAATTTACTAAATCTATTTACAAACTCCCACACAACTTCGTTGTTGGTGTGAAATATATGAGGTCCGTATTGGTGTACCTCTATACCGTTCTTTTTTTTGGTATAGCAATTACCAGCTATATGACTTCTCTTGTCAATAACGATACACTTCTTTCCGGCGTAATCCATCATTTTAGCAAACGTAGCGCCGTAAAGACCTGCACCAACAATTAGATAATCTGCTTTACTCATTTAATGCCATAACCGTTCTTTTTTGATATCCAAACTGTTTAAAGTCGCTATCAAAAATTCTGTTTATACGACTTCTATTTTGTCTATTTGAAAATGGTTTTTTAGTATTCGTCTTGTGAATTATTTGATCGCAATCTGGTATGGGTTTTTTAAAAGCAGTAAACAGTTTCTCTATAGAGTTTTTAAAATCTTCGTATTTATGTATGTGAATCTTATTTGGATCTAATTCTTCATAATATTCAACGCTAGGTTTCCACATTGATCCTAACTCTACTTGTCTTTTCATTGGAATTTTATATTCGTCATCTGTAAGAAATGTGTCTAGATAAGTATTTAAATCGAACGGATCTCCACCGGGCCAGAAATCGTGACGATAACTAACATATTTTCTTTGCCGCTCACCTCCGCGCCCATTTAAATATGGCTTTAGATGATTGTTTGTAAATTCTAAAAATTCTGATATTAGCCAATCTTCTGGATGTCTTGTAAAACAGTGAATATCAAAATCTTTTGGGTCTAAATCGTAAATGCGTGAGCAAATTTCTATACCAGCGTGTCTATGAGTCCAAGGAGGATTAATAAGAAAATTATCAGATTTGTAATCATACAAGTGGTGTCTTATAAAACTCGTTCCTGTTTTTGGTGTTTCTAAGAATATAACTTTATTTATTTTGTCTATTATCATCTCGATACCTTTTTGCTGCGGCTCTTGGATTATACCACTGAGGATGTAGTTTTGCAACCGGAACGTAGTTGTAATCTTTAGATTGAAAGTAAGCCATAGTCATCGCTTCTACAACGTATGCGTATTTTCTAGATCTGGTAAGTTCGTTTTCTGGTACATCTCCATATTTGTCTACAAACTTTCTTATATCTTCAACTACAGATTTATGAAAATTACACAGACCCTTAAATATAGACTTGTGACATATCACTTGATTAGACAAAGGAACCAGCTTGTTTGTGTTTATTCCTTTAAAATATGATTTTACAAAGTCTGAAATTTTTGTACCGTTGGTGAATCCTATGTAATCAAACATTGTATGCCACATCCAGAAAGGTTCTAACAAACTTGTTATCACCGTATTGTTATCAAACAATTTGTGTATGTTTTCATGTCTGTCTATTTTTTCTAATCTGGGAGAATAGAACTTATTATTCCAAGATGCGGATACAACACCAACGTAGTCATATTTAGAATAATTGAACAGAGAATCGCACAGAAAAGCGCGACCCTCTGCCCAGTGATTTTCTTGATAGTCGTTGTAGAATCCTAGATCTAGCCGATCTAAATAAGTAGGAAACAACCAGTCTCTATGAGGTAATGATTCAAGCTGCGCTGGGGAATGACCCAAAACCGCAAGTTGTACCCTGCTCATATCGGCTACAACCCTAGTTATTTTTTTTCTACGAATTTTAACCATTTATTCCTCTAAAACATAAATGTTATCCTGATTGTTTAACATAGAATGAAATTTATAACCTAAGCTAGTGATGTAGTTATTAGTCATACTCACCCAACCCACACCCGAACGATAACCATCGTGTTCAAAAGCTATAGTTCTGAACTTATACTTATCGTGCGGAATCATTTTGAAAGCCTCGAAAGTTGGTTGCCAAGGCTCTAGGTCAACATTTAAAAAATCTACAACTTCTGGAACACCCTCTTCGGCAAATATTTTTTCTAAATTTAGAGTTAAAATGTCTGCTTCATAGGTTTTTGTATTTGGTCTTTGGGTCCAACTTTCATTTATTTTTAAATCAAAACCTAAACCTTTCCAGTCAAGTTCTGTTTCCATTGTTGCAGTATTGCTGATACTAAATGCATCATGACAACCTATATCAATAAAATAACCATCTTTCTTGTTTTCTAAAATTTCTAGTACTATCTTGTCCTGCCCCGTTTGGGGCTGTGAATAATATTTCACTCTTTCTCTCCTAATTGTTTTACCAAGCTCTACAACTCCAATAACGCGCTTTCCACCTCGGTCCCGGATTATCGCAATTATGTCTTGCTCTGAAGTTTTTACGACGACCCGGAATATTCTTTTTGATTTTCATGTTTGGATCGCCAAACCTGACGATTACTACTTTTCCCGATCCATTCTTTACATATACTGCACTCTTCTTTGGCCCTCCGGGAGTTTTGAAAGGCTTACCAAGTTTTACTTTTCGTCCTTGATATTCAGCAGATTCTGTATATTCTACTTCTGCTTTGCCTTTATATACCAAAAATCTTTCACCTTTCTTATAAACACCTTTTCTTTCATATTCATATACTTGACCAGTTTTGGGATCTTCGTACCTATAGCTAGCTTTAGATTTACCTGCTCTTGGATGACCCTTTGGTAGCAAGTCATTATCTGTCGTATACTTAGGATTAGATGGCCTACCGCTTCTAAGTAGTTTGAGGAAAGCATTTACTCTAGCTATAGCCCATCCATGACGACTCATTTTAGGTGCATGGCTTGTAGAGAAAGCTCCAGAGCCACGACGATAGACTGCCTTCAACATACCCAGCGTGGCTTTTGAGCCTTTACCCTTGGCGTTATGTTCTTTTACTTTAGCGGATAACTGAGCAGTAACTTCTTTGCTAAAAGTAATTTTGCCAGACTTGTCTTTTGCGCTATCTGGTTTATTTTTCTTAGATCCTTTTTTCTGATCCTTTTTAGGAGCAGGAGTTCTTCGCGGATCTTTTGGTCCCGGCTCGTCTGCTTCTGCGTGATCTGCATAAGTAAGATGCTCTTCAGACTGAGCGCGTTTAAGCTGCTCTTGAGTGGGTCTGCCCTCTTTTACAGTCTTGGCGGGTTTGTAATTCTTACCTTCTCGTTCTTTTTTCCTACGAATGTTTTCCCACAAACCCGGACGACTCACTGCCCAGTCCCATTCTTCAACTTCACCATCATCCCAGTCTTCGTACTCTGCTTCTGCTGGAACATAGAAGTTGTCTTCGTCAATTTCTTCTGTATATCCATACTCATTTACGTTTAGGTGAAAGTCTGCCGCCTCGATGTAATCCATACCTTCCGTTGCCTTGCTAATACAAACAGCAACTCTTTGTTTGTTTTCTGGATACTCCTTAGACATTGTGGGGTCAGACATACATCTTGACATAAATTTATTTCTGTCTTCACCGTCTTTTTTTGATGGGATGGGCATTATGAACTCCTATAAGGCTTTAATTCAGGGAATAGTTTATATCTAATATCTTGCCAAATTGCGCCAGTGATTACCATTGATGCTTCATTATCTGAAGGGTAATGAACACCCTGTAAACATCTAGCAAATCCAGCTATATTTATCATTTGAAAAAATTCTGAGGAATAATGCGGATACATATCTGAAAATAAATAAGCCGCAATTGCAGCATAAGCTGTATGACCTGAAGGGTATGCTGGCGTATGGTGCGTTTTAGTTTTAGTTACGTTGATATTAAAATCCATAACGTCGCCTAGCTGTTTAGGGCGAGGTCTATTAAATTTGTGTTTTAAATTCAATATAATTGGATCTACTACATTATACGCTTTTTTGAAATCTTTGACAGGCATTTCTTTGCCTAATTTTTTAAATATAGGCTTGTAAAGATCTAGCGGTTCCTTGTCCACTAGGTGTATTAAGTTTTTACTAGCTACAGTCAAATTACTTGTTAGTGTTTCTAAGTATTCAAGTTCGTTTTTTGTTTCTTCTGAGGTGTTCTTAGGAGGTTCTGGCAAAACGCCCTCCCAATTTATTGTTATTATATTAGAAACCTTTTTATCTTTCAGGTTATTTTTGTAAACAATAGAATCTATGCTAGATGTAATAGATTTATTTATTTCTGATATTATATCCATTATACTAAACCTTCTATTATTTTACCGTTGTTTGCAATTCTCATTGGGCGACCATTTTTTGCTGTGTAGCTTTTTTCTGTACTAATGCCAAGAG
>UEXM01000143.1_pt1 | contig 78360 bp, 81 predicted proteins | sample 1796661 | NCBI WGS metagenome assembly UEXM01 (sample SAMEA4772469, study PRJEB27181) | metagenome | reverse complement strand
TCGCTGCTGCCGCCGGATTCCATGAAAGACATGTCCGTCGCCACCGGGCTGCTGTGGGACGTATTGCAAGGGCAGGGGCAGCAGCAAGGCCGCATCCTCATTATCTCCGACTTCGACGCTGATGGTGCTACCAGTTGCGCGCTGGTCTTGCGCGCACTGCGACAGATGGGGTTTGAGCACCTTGACTATATCGTCCCTGATCGATTTATTTATGGTTACGGTCTCAGCCCTGAAATCGCCGACCTGGCTGTTGCCCGCAAACCTGATCTGATCATTACCGTCGACAATGGCATCTCAAGCATTGAAGGTATTGCTCTGGCCCGCGCTGCTGGCATCAAGGTGCTGGTTACCGATCACCATTTGCCCGGCGATGCGCTGCCCGACGCCAACGCGATTCTCAATCCCAATCAGCATGGTTGCGACTTTGCCAGCAAGGCACTCGCGGGTGTCGGTGTGGTGTTCTACCTGATGCTGGCGTTGCGTGCGCTGTTGCGCGAAAAGCATTGGTTTACCAATGCCGGTATTGCCGAGCCGAAGTTGGCGGACCTGCTGGACCTGGTGGCGCTTGGCACGGTTGCTGACCTGGTGCCGTTGGACAAAAACAATCGCATCCTGGTCAATGAAGGCTTGCGGCGCATCCGGGCAGGGCGCGCCTGTGCCGGCATACTGGCTATTCTGGAACAGGCAAAACGTCCCCGGCACAATCTGGTTGCTGCCGATCTTGGCTTTGCGGTGGGTCCGCGTCTGAACGCTGCCGGCCGCTTGCAGGACATGGCTCGCGGCATCGACTGTCTGTTGTGCGATGACGCCAATACCGCCGCCAGCATCGCCACCGAACTGGACCATATTAACAATGAACGTAAACGTATCGAAGGCGATATGCGGGAACAGGCCATGGCCTCGCTGACGCAGATGCAGGCAGAGCTGCAGGCGCAAAGCGACGCCGGTATGCCTGCCGCACTGTGTCTTTATGATGCGCAATGGCACCAGGGCGTGGTTGGTATTCTGGCGTCACGTATCAAGGAAAAGTTCCACCGCCCGGTCATTGTGTTCGCCGACGCGGATAGCACCAACAGTGGTGGCTCAGAGCTTAAAGGCTCGGCGCGCTCCATTCCCGGACTGCACATCCGCGATTTGCTCGATACCATCGCGACACGCAATCCCGGCATGATCATTCGTTTTGGCGGGCATGCCATGGCCGCCGGCCTGAGTTTGCCGCGGGATCAGCTCGATAACTTCCGCCACGCGCTGGCAAGCGGCGCCGCTGCGCTGCTGGATGAGTCCGCCCTGCAGCAGAAACTGCTCAGCGACGGTGATCTGTCGGCCAGCGACCTGAGCATGGATACTGCCCAGCTTCTGCGCAACGCCGGTCCCTGGGGGCAGGCGTTCCCCGAACCGCTGTTTGATGGCGAATTTTTGCTGGTCAGCCAGCGTCTGGTCGGCGCCAGTCATCTTAAGCTGGTGGTGTCACCGGATGATGGCGACACCGTCATTGACGCCATCGCTTTTAACATCGATACGGCTATCTGGCCGGATGCGTCCTGTCAACGTGTGCGCCTGGCGTACCGGCTTGATATCAATGAATTCCGTGGTCAGCAACAACTGCAATTGATGGTGGAATACCTGGCCGCCATTTAAGCGAATCCCCGGCAGCGTCGGGTTGTTACTTTTTATCACAAACAGCACTGACAATCGCGGCCGCAAGGCGCTACAATCGGGCAACAACAAACTGATAATGCTATAAAAATAATCACCCGTTCGGAGAGTTCACATGGTGCATAGGTTTCAGCGGCTACGCAATCTGGCAGGTTCAGACGTACGACGGATATGGCCCCTGTTCATGGCTTTGTTACTGGTGCTGGTGGCGGCATGGCCGGCGCTGACGGTGACCGCACAGGCCCAGGAAAGCGGCCTGAGCGACAGCGGCGAGCCTCAGTATGTCGATGGTGTTTACCAGGGCGACGAGATTGATGTCGAGCTGATTGCCGAGTCGCAGAATGTGGTGCCGGGCGAGACCCTGTGGACCGCCATCCGGCTGGACCCCACAGAGGGCTGGCATACCTACTCCAAATGGCCCGGTGACAGCGGCGATGCCACCTTTATCCACAGCTGGAGCCTGCCCGGCGCAGCGCAGGCAGGTGACATTCAGTGGCCGGTTCCGACCTGGCTGCCATTCCCCGGCAGTGATCTGGTGACCTTCTCCTACAAGGAAGAGGTGCTCCTGCTGGTGCCTATTGAGGTGCCGGCCGACTTCCGGGGCGCTGAATTCCCCATGACGGCGCATGTCGAGTGGCAGGTATGTGATCTTATCTGCATTATTGAGGATGGCGAAGTCAGCCTGACCCTGCCGGTGTCACAGGGTGAGTTGCGCCCTGATCCGCAATGGGCAGACGCATTCGCAACCACCCGCGAAACCCTGCCCACGAGTGAGCACGCCATTGACGGCCTGTTCGCCATGGCGGGTGACCGGGTCAGCTTCTCTTTCAATTCCAATTCGCAGGCCTTCGCCGACGCCGAGGAAGTCTGGTTCTTTCCGGAACGTCGCAGAGTGCTGGACCCGGGTCCGCTGCGCGATGTGAGCATAATGCCGGGGGTGGTACAGATCACCCATGAACAGCCGCGTCGCGTGCTGACGGATCTGGAACAGGTCAACGGACTGCTGGCCGTGCAACACGCGGACGGTGAAGTCAGCGGTTATAGCATCACCGCAGAGGCGGCCACGCCGGATGGTCTGGCCGCTATTGCGGCCGTCGCCCGCGAGCAGGCAGGCCCCGGCAACCTGGCCGGTGATGAGCGCAATCTGCTGAGCATTATTGTGTTTGCCATGCTGGGCGGCCTGATCCTGAACCTGATGCCGTGTGTGTTCCCGGTATTGTCGCTCAAGGTGCTGAATCTCACCACCAAAGGCAGTGCCAGCAGCGGGCAGATCAAGATCCATGGTTTGGCCTATACCGCCGGCATTGTGCTGGCATTCATGGCGCTGGCATCGGTGCTGTTGGCGCTGCGTGCCGGCGGCGAAGCCGTGGGCTGGGCGTTTCAACTGCAGTCACCCTGGTTCGTGGCGCTGTTGGTATTCCTGTTCTTTGTCATGGGCCTGAGCCTGTCCGGTGTTTATGAGTTCGGCACCCGTCTGATGGGTGTGGGCAGTAGCCTGACAACCACCAAAGGTTATAAATCCTCATTCGCAACCGGCGTGCTGGCGACGGTCGTTGCCAGCCCCTGCACCGCACCGTTCATGGGCGCCGCGTTGGGCTTTGCGCTGGCACAGTCCTGGCTGGTGGCGATGATCGTATTTGCCTTCCTGGGTCTGGGTATGGCATTGCCATTCCTGGCTCTGGCCTTCAGTCCTGCGCTGATGAAGCACATGCCCAAGCCGGGCCCCTGGATGGTGACATTCAAGGAGTTCATGGCGTTCCCGATGTATGCGGCGGCTCTGTGGCTGTTGTGGGTGCTGGGAGTGCAGGTTGGCGTAAACGGCATGGTAGCGGTTGCCTCCGCAGCGCTGTTGCTGGCATTGGCGCTGTGGCTGCTGCAAAAAAGCAACGGTGTCGGTGATGGCTGGCGTCGTGCCAATACTGTGATCAGCCTGGTGATGATTGTGGCAGCTCTGTCAGTACTGCGTATGCCATTGCTGGAACCGCGTCTGGGCAATTCCAGTGCCAGTGTGGATATGGTCGGAACTGACTACGAAGCTGACTTTGAACCCTTTGCCTCTGCGCGCGTGACTGAGCTGCGTAACAATGGCACGCCGGTTCTGGTCAACATGACAGCGGCCTGGTGTATTACCTGTCTGGCCAATGAGCAGACCACATTGAGCACTCAGCGGGTCCAGCAGGGCATGCGTGACAGCGGCATCACCTACATGAAGGGCGACTGGACCAATCAGGATCCTGAAATCAGCCGGGTACTGGATGAGTTTGACCGGCCGAGTGTGCCGCTGTATATCCTGTACCCGGGTGACCCAACGGCAGAGCCGGTGATTTTGCCGCAGTTATTGACGCCCTCTATCGTATTGGATGCTTTTGCCAGTCTATGATGTTGCGGCAATCGTCAGCGTGATGCTTGTCTTAGTGCCAGGGAGCGCCGAATGAACGTCAAGCCGCAACGAACACCGCTGATCAACTTTACGCTCAGCGCGGGTCTGGTGGCGTTAACCATCTATCTCCTGGTAGTCGGGCAGAACCTGTTTCTGCCGCTGGTTATCGCCATCGTATTCTGGTTTCTGATTAATGTGCTGGCGGCCAGCTTCAGCCGTATCCGGATCGGACACTTTTATATACCGCGGCCTTTGTGCTTTGTTGCCTCCATATTGATGTTTCTGATTGCCGTCTCGGTGATTGTGCAGTTTATCAGCGGCAGTCTTAACGATCTGGGCAGTGTTGCCAGAGTCTATGAGACCAATCTGCGGGCCTACTGGGCTGCGTTCCCGTTTGCTGACAGCCTGCCGGCTGGCGGTTTGGCGCAAATGTTCACGGAATGGCTCGACATATCGGCCCTGATCACTACCACGGCGTTAACCTTTACCGGGCTGGCCGCCGATGGTGTGCTGATTATCATTTACGTCGGTTTTCTGTTGTTTGAACAGGGCAATTTCAACGCCAAATTGTCCGCGCTGGTTGGCGATGAAGCACGTGAGCGTAGCGTGCGTCGAATCATCAACCGCGTACGCAAGGATGTGCAGAAGTACATCAGTATCAAAATGCTTACCAGCTTGCTGACCGGCCTGCTGAGCTATGTGGTGCTGCGCACATTGGGCGTGGACTTTCCGGAAGTCTGGGGTGTTCTGATTTTTCTATTGAATTTCATTCCTACCGTGGGCTCCATTATTGCCACTATTTTTCCGGCGACCATTGCCCTGGCACAATCCAATGAGGGCATCGCGCTGTCGCTCATTGTGCTGTTAACCATCGGCGCGCTGCAGGTGTGTATCGGCAATATTCTGGAACCTCGCCTGATGGGCTCTTCGCTCAATCTGAGTCCGGTCGTCATTCTCTTCAATCTGGCGTTGTGGGGTTATATCTGGGGTGTGGCGGGCATGTTCCTATGTGTCCCGTTTCTGATTATCACCACCATAGTTTTATCGCATTTCCCCAGGACGAGGCCAATTGCTATCCTGTTGTCCAGTAACGGTAAAGTTGATATTGCCGAATAATACAGTCCTGTAATTAGGCTGCTATAAGAGTATAATCTGCCAGCATATTTTGGCTGTGCAGGCGCATTGCCAGTCGCCATTGTTGATCAATGTATTTGTTAACGGAAGCCCCGATGAAAAGTAATGATATACGCCAGACCTTCCTCGACTATTTCAGGTCCAAAGGCCATGAGGTGGTTGCCAGCAGTTCGCTTGTGCCGGGCAATGATCCCACGCTGCTGTTTACCAATGCAGGCATGGTGCAGTTCAAGGATTGTTTTCTGGGTGCTGACAAGCGAGCGTATTCGCGCGCAGTGAGTTCACAGCGTTGTGTGCGGGCAGGGGGCAAACACAATGACCTGGAAAATGTGGGTTACACAGCGCGTCATCACACATTTTTTGAAATGCTGGGCAATTTCAGTTTCGGCGACTATTTCAAGAACGATGCGATTGCCTTTGCCTGGGAGTTCCTCACTAAAGAGCTGGGGCTGCCGAAAGACAAGCTTTGGGTTACCGTCTACAACGACGATGATGAAGCTGCTGACATCTGGATCAATGACATTGGTGTTGATGCGTCGCGGGTGGTCCGCTTGGGTGATGATTCCAATTTCTGGGCCATGGGTGACACCGGCCCCTGCGGTCCCTGCAGCGAGCTTTGCAACGATCACGGCGCTGATGTGGTCGGTCGCCAGCCAGGTAGTCCGGATGAAGACGGCGATCGCTATATCGAGATCTGGAACCTGGTTTTCCTGCAGTTTGACCGTCAGCCCAGTGGCGAGCTGATTCCATTGCCCAAGCCTTCGGTCGATACCGGCATGGGGCTGGAGCGTCTGGCAGCGGTGTTGCAACAGGTACACAGCAACTATGAAATTGATCTGTTTCAGAATCTGCTCGGCGCGGCCGGGACGATTACCGGTATCAAGGACACCGGTAATACGTCACTGCGCGTGATTGCCGACCATATCCGCTCCTGTGCCTTTCTGGTGCTTGACGGCGTCACACCCTCGAACGAAGGACGAGGTTATGTGCTGCGACGGATTGTGCGTCGTGCCGTGCGTCATGGCTACCAGTTGGGTGTCAAAGATGTATTTTTCTATCGCCTGGTGGCGGCTCTGGTCACGGAAATGGGCGATGCTTACCCGGCACTGAAAAAAGAACAGGCGCGGGTAGAAAAAGTGTTGAAAGAGGAAGAGCAGCAGTTTGCCCGCACCCTGGAAAACGGCATGCAGATTCTCAATCAGGCTATCAGCCAGTTGGCTGGCAAGGAGCTGCCAGGCGACACTGTGTTCCGACTGTATGACACGTATGGTTTTCCGGTAGATCTCACTGCGGATGTCGCGCGCGAACATGACCTGACTCTGGACATGGCCGGATTTGAACGCGCCATGGAAGGCCAGCGGCAACAGGCGCGTGCCGCCAGCCAGTTCAATGCGGTGGAAAAATTGAGCATTGACGGCTCTGTGGTCACTGAGTTTGTCGGCTATGACAAATTGCATGCCGACGCCGATGTGTTGTCAATATATCAGAACGGAAAGTCAGTTAATGCGCTGATCGGCAGCACTGACGCCGTGATACTGCTGAGCACCAGCCCGTTCTATGGCGAATCCGGTGGCCAGGTGGGTGATCGTGGTGTACTGGAAATCCGTGCGGGAGATAAGGTGTCGGCGCTGTTTGAGGTGTCCGACACACAGAAACAGGGCGAGCATGTACTGCATAAAGGTGTGCTGAAACAAGGCAGTATCAAGGTCGGTGACCGCTTGTCAGCCAGCGTTGAAGCAGAAAATCGCCACGCCATCATGCTCAATCATTCGGCCACGCATTTGTTGCACGCGGCGCTGAGAACAGTGCTTGGGGATCATGTCACCCAGAAAGGATCACTGGTCAACGCGGAGCGACTTCGTTTTGACTTCTCGCACAGCGCACCCATGAGCGAAGATGAAGTGCGTCGCATTGAAATGCTCGTTAATGCGCAGATTTTGCAGAACCATGCCGTGCAGAAAGAGGTCATGTCTATCGACCAGGCCACGGAGAAGGGTGCCATGGCCCTGTTTGGTGAAAAATATGGCGATCAGGTACGTGTGGTGACCATGGGTGAGTTTTCCACTGAACTGTGTGGCGGCACGCATGTACGGCGCACCGGTGATATCGGTTTGTTCAAGCTGGTCGCAGAGTCCGGCATCGCCGCTGGCGTGCGTCGGGTCGAAGCAGTGACCGGTCAGGGCGCGCTGAATTATGTTGAACGTGAAGAAACTGTGTTGCGGCAAATTTGCGAGCTGCTGAAAACCGGTGCTGATGGCGCGCTGGAGCGTGTTCAGCAGTTGGTCGCCAGCAACCGCGTGCTGGAAAAGGAGCTCGGGCAACTGAAGGGTAAACTGGCCAGCGCGGCCGGCAGTGACATGGCGTCAGAGGCCGTCGATGTCAATGGCATCAAGCTGCTGGTCAAGCAACTGGATGGTTTCAACAGCAAAACCCTGCGCGATACCGTGGATCAACTCAAGAACAAGCTGGGCAGTGCGGTGGTAGTGCTGGCGAGTGTCGAGGGTGACAAGGTCAGCCTGGTGGCAGGCATTACGCAGGATCTGACCGGCAAGATCAAAGCTGGTGATGTGGTCAACATGGTGGCACAACAGGTTGGCGGCAAGGGCGGTGGCCGCCCCGATATGGCGATGGCGGGGGGTACTGATCCGGATGGTCTGCCGGCGGCACTGAAGTCGGTGTCTGATTTTGTGACGCAGCTCACTTGACAAGACTCAAGTTCGTCTGTGTAAAACTATTGCAATCAACCGGCCAATTTTGTTTAATCACGCACTTTTCCAGTAAATAGACTCTATGGCGCTCTTTGTTCAGAAGTTTGGCGGTACCTCGGTGGGCACAGTCGACCGCATTGAGGCGGTGGCCGACAGGATTGTCGCCAGTCGCGCCTCCGGCCACGATATTGTGGTGGTGGTATCTGCCATGAGCGGAGAAACCAATCGTCTTATCGGCCTGGCGGAGCAGATTCAGGGCCAGCCCTCGCCAAGGGAACTGGACGTGCTGGTGTCCACGGGTGAGCAGGTGACAATTGCGCTGCTGTGCATGGCTTTGCACAAACGCGGCTGCGCCGCCCGCTCATTCACGGGCGGGCAGGTACGAATTCTGACGGATGAGTCGCACACACGTGCACGCATCCGGGAAATCGATTCCGAGCGTATTAACGCAGAGCTCGGTAGCGGATCGGTGGTCGTCGTCGCCGGATTTCAGGGGGTCGACGAGAGCGGCAATATCACTACCCTGGGGCGTGGTGGCTCAGATACCTCTGCTGTCGCCCTGGCTGCGGCTCTGCGCGCTGATGAATGTCAGATCTATACTGACGTCAAAGGCGTATACACCACAGACCCCAGGGTCGTGGAAGACGCCCGCCTTTTACGCAGCATCACCTTCGAGGAGATGCTGGAACTGGCCAGCCTGGGGGCGAAAGTTCTGCAGATTCGTGCTGTTGAATTTGCCGGCAAATACAAAGTGCCACTCAGGGTGCTGTCGAGTTTTGAGGATGATCCGGGAACACTGATCAGTCTGGAGGATGACAAAGAAATGGAAGCACCGATTATCTCCGGCATCGCGTTTACCCGCGACGAGGCTAAAGTAACCGTTACCGGCGTCCCGGATGTCCCGGGCGTGGCCTACCAGGTCCTGGGGCCGGTCAGTGATGCCGGTATTGAGGTGGATGTCATCGTGCAGAACGTCTCTGCAGATGGCTCCACTGACATTACATTCACCGTGAAACGTCAGGATAGTGAGCAGACGCGCGGTCTGGTGGCTGAAATCGCTGAACGAATTGGCGCCAAAAACGTGTCCTTTGACAAGAAGATCGCAAAAGTGTCTCTGGTAGGGGTCGGCATGCGATCTCATGCCGGCATCGCCAGCAAAATGTTTAAAACGCTGGCTGACGAGTCAATAAATATACAAATAATAACAACCTCCGAGATCAAGATTTCAGTGGTGATCGAGGAGAAATACCTGGAGCTGGCAGTGCGTTCACTGCACGCGGCATTCGGGCTGGGGAGCGACGCTGTGGCCTAGTGGCCGCGAAAGCGTGGCATGCTGACAATTGTGGGTTAGTGCCTGAGAAAATAAGATAAAGAATAAATGAAGGTCCGGTAGTGATTTGTTTTGGGGCAAATGACTGCAAATGGTTCGTTTTCCGGTCTGTGCTAATGAGATAGGAGAACGGTGTTTACAGTGCAGTGAAATAAAGCATTTCCGTGAATACTTTTCAGGCAGCGAGAAGGCTGAGAGCTGATTGAGCTGAAAGGGACGTTACATGGATATCATGAATGGAAAAGGAGATACATCATGTTGATCTTGACTCGCCGAATCGGTGAAACCCTGATGGTTGGTGATGACGTCACCGTGACCGTCCTCGGTGTAAAAGGTAACCAGGTACGAATTGGCGTCAACGCGCCCAAAGATGTTGCAGTGCATCGAGAGGAAATCTACCAGCGCATCCAGAAAGAAAAGGGTGTCGTCAGCGAAAATGCCGATGAAGGTGGTACTCCGGACAACGAATAAGTGCCGGATTAAGCGCAAAAGCCGCGGTATCACAATCAATTGGAAATTCAGGTCTGAAAATTCCGTTTCAGCCCTGCCATTTCTCCTGAGTTGTGCTATGATTGCGCCCGATTTTGGAGAGATGGCCGAGTGGCTGAAGGCGCGCCCCTGCTAAGGGCGTATAGGTTAATCCCCTATCGAGGGTTCGAATCCCTCTCTCTCCGCCATATTAAATATCCCCGTCCGTGTACGTGCCGCTAGCGACATAAATATAGCCAGCGGTAAACACGGAGAGGGAAGCGAACCCGACAGAGGGTCGACTGATTGCAACGCAATCAGAGACGAGCGCGATAGCGCGAAGCCCGGCAGGGACGAAACAGCGCAAAGCTGTTTCGCTCAATCCCTCTCTCTCCGCCATATTAAATATCCCCGTCCGTGTACGTGCCGCTAGCGGCATCTGTTTTAGTCCCAATCTACCGCAAACCTGTCACTCAATCTGCAAAATGATCAAGGACACTGTGGCGTCGAATTTTTCGGCATGACACTCGTTGTCAGGTCATAAAGCGCCCGGTCGTAAACCTTCAGTGCTTCTCGTGTATTTAGCTGGTTATGAATGCCATTGTCTGGACATTGGCTCGCCCATGAATTGAGTGTTAAATCACATTCAATCACGAGGCAGTGTTTGCTGGAAAAGTAAGTGTTTGGTGGAAATGAAATATGCTGTTGTTTGGAATAGTACAGCACAAGCCCGGCATGGTGTGCAGGATAATTTGCTATGGGGCGGTTATCGTGGGAGGAAGGAAAAATGAGCCGGAACTGATCCTTCAGTTTACCGGCTCATTTGTTTACGCTTTTTACTATTGTTTTCATAATGATCCCGTTTTGTCTTTATTGTTATTGAACTGTTTTTATGGCTTGTGGCCATTACGCACTGTCGGTTACGGGTTTTAAGCGACAGTCGTCTGTTTCATATTGGTCGCGATCCGGTAGGATTACTGACCAACAAAGCTGAAGCGCATAACCGAACGAACCGGAACTGCTTCACCTGCGTCTGCGATTACTGGCTCAAACTTCCAGTTTTCAATAGCGGCCATGGTGGCGCGAGTAAATCCGCGGTAGCTTGAGTCACGAACAGCCGGCTCGGCAACAGTGCCATCAGGCATAACAGTGAACTCAACAACAGTGTAACCTTCGATGCCTGACATTTGGGCGGTACGGGGATACTCAGGTACTGACTGAGCAACGGCGCGCAGGTTTTTGCTGCTGTACATGGCAGGTTCCTGGGCTTGTGCTGCACCGGCAATCATGGAGCTACCAGCAACAACGGCGATCATAGCGGCTTTAGAAATCAATTTCATTTTTTCACCTCGGTTCAGTTTTAGGTCAATTTAGGAGTTTCATGTTTCACTCACTTGCACTCAGGATAAAGCAAAAGCGATGCCAACTTTATATTTACATATAAAACAATAACATAGAAAATCCGCCTGATATCACTGATACATGGCTGTGCGCTACAACGATGCATGTTGCACAACAATGGCTCGTCAGTGACAGCATATTACCAATACGAATTGACAATAATGTGTCATTTTCTTGTTAATTTAGTGAATGCTGGAAACGCCCGGGCCGGACGCCGGGCTTCAGGTGGTTTTTGTGCCACATGAGCACGTTCCAAAAATGAATATATTCATGGTAGTGTATGAATCAGTGAGGTCTTCTAAACAACGACAATAAAACATTGGAGAACTGTCATGAGGTTACGCCGCTTGCCTCTGGCTGCATGCATTGCAGCTTTTACCACCCTGGTTGCCTGTTCCGAGACTGACCAAAGCCCTGAGCCTGTTGCCGTCATCGATGACAGGTCCGATCCGCTTCTGCTTACTGTCGTTTCCAGTGCGCCTGATCAGGTCAGTGGTGGCAATGTGCTGCTCAGGGTTGCAGCATCGGCCGATGCCGAGCTGGCGTTTTTTGCCAATGGGCAGGGACTGAGCGTCGAGCGCCAGCTGAGCGCTGACAATGATTTGCTGGTTCTGCTGAATGGTCTTCAGGTCGGTGCCAATCAGCTCTCGGTCATGAACCAGGCTGGTGACGAGGTTGCTGCCCTTGAAATCGTCAATCATCCAATCACCGGGCCGATGTTCTCCGGCCCACAACAATATCCCTTTGTCTGCAGCAGCGTCCTGGAATGGGGTGTGCAGCCCCTGGTTGACCATGACGAGGCATGGGGGTTTCCGGTCTATGACGAGGCTGGCGATGTTGCCGGGTACAGCAAGGACTGCTCGATTGAGCCCATCGTTGAATACCATTACATGAGCACCGACGGCGAGTACTATCCGATGCCCGCCGATGGCTCGCGCCCGGCAGACCTGGCGCGAACGGTACTGACGGACGGACGTGATGTTGAATTTATCGTGCGCTGGGAGCGCGGTACCATCAACCGTTTTCTGTACAGCTACGCCATTCTGGCGGACACCGACGGCAGCCGGATTGATGTTAACGACACCGGCACCACCTACTGGAATGAGCGCCTGCTTTATCACTTTGAAGGCGGTGTTGGTGTTGGTCACTTCCAGGGGCGGGTCAGTACCGAGCGCGCCCGCCTGGCGGCAGCGCTGGCGCAAGGCTATGCGGTGGCTTATTCATCCGGCAATCGCACTGGCGAGCACTACAACCTGCAGCTGGGCGGTGAGACAGCGTTGATGGTGAAAGAGCATTTCATCAAGCGTTTCGGTGAGCCGGACTATACGGTTGCCATTGGTGGCTCCGGCGGCGCCATTCAGCAATATGTCTATCAACAGAATCATCCCGGGCTGATCGACGCTGGTGTGCCGCAGTACTCCTATCCCGACATGGTGACCCAGACCATCCATGTGGGTGACTGCGAGCTGTTGGAGCACTACATGGATGTAACTGATCGCGACAACCCCAAATGGCAGGTGACTGCGAACCGCAGCCTGCTGCTCGGTTTCAATTCCACCGATGCCGTGCCTGATCCGCTGGCGGCCGCCAAACGCGAGCTGGGTTACAGCTCCGCTCCCGGCTCCAATGAGTGTATCCCGGCCTGGCGGGGTCTGACACCACTGAGCATGAACCCGCATTACGGGCAGGTTCGTGAACAGGACAAAATGCATCCACCGGGCATCATGGATGACGTGAAGTGGACGCATTACGATGATTTACGCAATATCTACGGTGTTGACGAGCGCGGCTGGGCGCGGGTGCCATGGGACAATGTCGGTGTTCAGTACGGGTTGCGCGCACTCAATGAAGGCGCGATTACCGAAGAAGAGTTTCTGGATATGAATGCCAGGGTGGGGGGCTGGAAGCACCCCTCGGAAATGGTGCAGGAAGGCTTTCCGTTTTTGGGAGAACCGACCCCGGAGAATTTTGATCCGTGGAGCCGCCGTAATATGAACCTGTCAGATGGTGATGCGCCGGCGCCCAGAACACGCGGTGATTTGCAGGCGATTCAGGCACTTTACGACAGCGGCATGGTGTTTGACGGTCAGCTCAATATTCCTGTCATCGACTGGCGGCACTATCTGGAAGAAGAGCTGGACATGCACAACAGTCATCAATCATTCTCGGCGCGGCAGCGCATCGAAAACCGTATGGGCAACAGCGATAATCAGGTGATCTGGTTTACCGACGCCCGTCCGGAGCGGACATTTGACCAGACCGGCCAGGCTCTGGAAGTGCTGCATGAGTGGGTGAGCAATATCAAAGCAAACCCTGATGCGGGTGTTGCCGGCAACCGACCGGCGTCAGCGCAGGATGCCTGTTTTACGACCGATGGCAGTTTGATTGCACGGGGCGATGATGTCTGGGGTGGCGTGCTTGATGACAGTGCCGCAGGTGCCTGTGCCGAAGTCTTCCCGTTATACACCACATCGCGTATTGAGGCGGGCGGACCGATCGAAGGCAGTGTCTTCAAGTGCCGGTTAAAGCCCCTGGATGTGGCACTGAGCGACGGCACCTATCGCAATTGGGCGCCTGATGACGAGCAGATAAGCGCATTGCGTGACATATTTCCTGACGGCGTCTGTGACTATACACAAGCGGATCAGGGGAGGCCGGGCCAGGACGGGGCCGAGTAGGGCACGTCGGTAGTCGCGGTCTCTGGTGATTCAGGGGCCGCAGCCTGTCAGCCCGGCTCAGCGCAAGGCCCGGCGGAGCTGCTCGCGATGGAATACCGAGGTTTCGTCGATGTCCACTGCCAGCCGGCATTTGCGAACCGGGATATTGCTGCCAATGGGTATTTCTGTGCGACACACGATGCGCTCCTCAGGCTGCACCATGGCATTGTACTGTTCAACTTCGGCCGGTGTTGGTGGTCGTTGAAAATTCCCTTCGCCGGGGGCGACGCATCCGACCAGCAATGCCAGGGTCAGGTACGGCAGTGATTGCCAGTGACGACCACGGGGGCGGGCATTGATTTCTTTAGCGCGAAGCCGGGTGCAACTCATGCGGATGATCCTCCGTAAAAAAATCATCCGTGAGTTGGGGTCTGAGTCGTCCTTGAGAGGTGTTCATGGTCGCGAGCGCTGCGGCATCGCTGTCTGCGGGCGCAGTCGGGAATGCTGTTGCCGGCGGTGCAAAGTACGGTGCGGGCAGGGTAACCCGGCGGGCAAACAGCTGCTCGATCACGGGGCTTGCCGCCGGCTCCGTCTGCAGGGCCTGGTAGGCCTTACGGTAATAGTCCCGCGCCAGTTCGTCTCTGCCAAACAGCAACTGCCAGTCCCCCAACAGCGTATCAATCTGGGCCAGGGTACTGACATTTTCGGCTTCGCGGGCGTGTATCCGGTAAATGCGCTCCAGTAACTCCTGTCCCACGGCATAGCTGCGTCGTGTTGTTTCATTGCCCGACATGGACCAGCCGCTGACCCGCACCGGCTGATCCGTACGTACCTCCAGGCTGGTCAGGCCGCGTGTGCTGGCTTCGTTGGTCAGGTAGTAGTGCAGAATGGCGATACGGTACAGAAGCGGTGATAGCCGGGAATGATTTTCCGGCATCTGCTCCAGGGCACTGACGGCTTGCCAGATCAGGTTTCGCGAGCGGATCAGGTGCCAGGTTCGGTGTTGATCATTCAGCATCAAGGCCGCGCGCTGGTGCCAGTCAGCACCGAATTGCAATGCCTGTGCGTAGCGCACCGCCTGCCCTTGATACATCCGCCGGGTAAGGCCGCCGTGATAGTCCAGGTAGTGATTGAACTGCTGCCAGTCCTGCCGGGCAAAATTGGTCGCCAACAGGCGATCAAGCACCGGCAGTTGCGCTTCATGAAACAGTCCGCGGTCCGCCCGCACACTCTCAAAGGCCTGGCGGAAGGCTATGTCAGCAGCGTCAAGCTCGCCCGCTTGCAGGTGCGACTCAGCGGCTTCCAGAACCCGTGTCTGATTACTCTGGTTGTAGTGATTGCCGGTGAACGGCGTGGGCGTCTGCGCGGGCAACACAGCAGGCACAATCGCGGCAAGGGTCGCGACGCAGACAAGCACCAGATAGTACGGTCTACAGTAATGCTGCATGTTGGAAAGCCCCGAGCATGGTTATGAGTTATGCTGAGCGTTGTTTGAGGCTAATCTATTCCGGATACGTTGTCTATTACCTCGCAGGTAACGGGCGGCCAGCGCTGGCGCTATCAAAATACATGGCATTGATAAAAGGTATCAGTAAAATAAGGGCTGAAAATGCCCCCGGGTTTTTATTAGAATGAAGTTTTGCGATCATTCATCACTCGCCCGTAACCAGCAATAGCAACAGGAACCATTTATGAAACTGGAAGATATCAAGAATATTTGTGTGGTCGGCGCCGGCAACATGGGGCATCAGATTGCCCTGCAGGCAGCGATCTGTGGCTACCAGGTCAAATGCTCGGATGTGAGCGCCGATACGCTGAAGAAAGCCGATGCCTTTGTTGATTCCTATTTGCCGGGCCGTGTCGAAAAAGGTCGACTGACAGCAGAGCAGGCCAAACAGGCACGGACGAATATCAAGTTTGTGGCCAGCCTGGAAGAGGCCGCCGGCGATGCGGACTTTGTGATTGAGGCGGCGACCGAGGTACTGTCTCTGAAAAGAAAGATTTTTGCTGACCTTGATCGTATTGCACCCAAGCACGCCATTCTGGCCACGAACAGTTCTGCGATCGTGAGCTCCAAGATTGCCGATGCGACTCAGCGTCAGGACAAAGTGGTCAATATGCACTTCTTTAATCCGGCACTGGTGATGAAACTCGTCGAGGTAGTGAAGGGTGAGCACGTGTCTGACGAAACCGCCGATGTCACCATGGCGCTGAGCAAAGACATGCAAAAGGTCCCGGTTCTGCTCAAGAAAGAAGTGGACGGATTTTTGCTCAACCGCATCTTTGCCGCGATATCAAAAGAGGCCATGTGGCTGCTGGAGATGGGTGTGGCGGAAGTGGAAGATATTGATAATGCATGTGTTTATGGCGCCGGGCATCCGATGGGGCCGTTCCGTCTGAACGACCTCACCGGCCTGGATCTGAGCTACATCATGCGCATGGAAAAATTCCGCGAGACCGGCAATCCGGCCGACTTGCCCAACCCGCGCCTGGTCGAGCACTACATGAAAGGCGAATATGGCGAGAAGACCGGTCAGGGCTGGTACAGCTATTCTAAAAAGTAACAGCTACCATCGTTGCTGTATCGTCGTTGCAAGCAGGCAGTCAATGCTCATTTACTGACAGTAAATTGAGCCTTGCTGCCTGCTTTCGCCTCGATCCAGCGGCCTCGTCTTATGCGCTTGATTGGCGGAATTGAGTCTTTAGTCTGCGGACAGCGCCGCGGCCAGATCGGCGGGCTCCAGTTCGACTCCGCTCATCTCGGTATCCCAGTTGGGGCCGACCATGGCGTTGTCCTCGTGGATGCCGGGCAGCCACTCAGTGGCAAAATCCTCCAGCGAGATGACCTTGGGCTTGTAGCTGCTCCACTCGTCGGTACACAACGCGGCGGCATAACGCTCATCTGACCAGAACGGAAATACCTCGGTCTCTTCAAACTCTACTGACGGGCACAGAGCCCAGCCGTCTTCACCGTGCAGGCCCCAGACCTCACCGGTATGCTGCACCTGATCGAGAAAAAGTTGATAATTGGCATCTTCGTCTTCGCCAAGTACGGCGGGGGGATTGATGGCTGTTGTCATTGCGCTGTCTCCTGCTGGATGTGTCGGCAATCGGTTACATCCGGGCCGGCACAAGTCACGTAGTCATTCGGGGGCGCGTATAGTAGCTGAAACAGGCTCAGGATACAGCAAATTCACCACAAGGAAGCAATTATGTCGCACGATTCGCCAGCAACACCCTGTCAGCCCAATACGCTGGATACCTCGGTCAGTCCCACCGGCAGCCTGGAGCTGTTGTCCCAGGCCGAGGTTGAACGCCTGCGAGGGGTTGCCCGGGGCGCCCTGTACGAACTGTTCCGGCGCTGCGCGCTGGCGGTACTGAACTGCGACGACACCTCTGACAGTGCCGAAGAGGTTTACAAGCGTTACCCGGATTTTGGCATCGAGATTGTCCAGCGCACCCGCGGTATCAAACTGCAGCTGCGCAATGCGCCGGCTTGTGCCTTTGTCGATGGCGTCATCATCAGTGGCATACGTGAACACCTGTTTGCCGTGTTGCGTGACATTGTGTTTGTCTCCAGCGAGTTGTACCGGCCGTTGGAGAGTGGTCATGATGCGGACCCGGATGATGCGGTGCTGCACAATTTCGAAGCCATTCGTTTTGATCAGTCGGACGCCGACAGTGCCGAGGCGATCAAAAGCCTGGTATTCCATGTGCTGCGCAATGCCGGCATGCTCCAGCCCAAGGTGCTGCCCCGGCTGGTGGTGTGCTGGGGCGGGCATGCCATCAGTCGCGAAGAATACGACTACAGCAAAGCGGTGGGGTACCAGTTAGGTCTGCGTGGACTGGATATCTGCACCGGGTGCGGTCCGGGGGCCATGAAAGGACCCATGAAAGGCGCCACCATTGGTCATGCCAAGCAGCGCATACAGGGCGGTCGCTACATCGGCATCAGTGAGCCTGGCATTATTGCCGCTGAATCACCCAATCCGATTGTTAATCATCTGGTGGTGATGCCGGATATCGAAAAACGTCTGGAGGCCTTCGCCCGGCTGGGGCATGGCATTATCGTGTTTCCGGGCGGTGTGGGTACGCTGGAGGAGATCCTGTTTTTATTGGGCACACTGATGGATCCGGCCAATGCTGAGGTGTATATGCCAGTAATATTCACGGAGCCGGCTACCAGCCGCGGCTATTTCAGCAAGGTTGATGCCTTTCTGGTTGATACCCTGGGGGAGCGTGTGCGGGCATTTTACCAGATCGTGGAGGACGACCCGGTGAAAGTTGCCAGGGCCATGAAAACCGGCATCGACAAAGTCGCACGCAATCGCCGCAAGTCACGTGACGCGTATTACTACAATTGGCTGCTCAATATTCCGCAGGGCATGAAGGATCCGTTTGAGGTTAGCCACGAATCCATGGCGGCGTTGAAGCTGACCCGGGATCTCCCGGTCGAGACCCTGGCGGTCAACCTGCGGCGCGCTTTTTCCGGCATCGTGGCCGGTAATGTGAAAGACAAGGGTGTGCGCCTGGTGCGCCAGCACGGGCCTTTTGAGTTGCGCGGTGAGCGCGTCATCATGGATGCCATGGACAGTCTGCTGCGCGATTTCGTCGCCGATGGGCGCATGAAGATACTCAGAGAGCAGTACAATCCTTGTTATACTGTGCGCCCGCTGTAGATTTCGGGTCCGGTGTAATACTTGACTAAATTAGTCGGATAATGAATAATTCACCGTCTGTAATCGCCGTTTTGGGTGCATTTGCAGGCATGCAGTGTCAGGTTCCAGAATCAGGTTTTAGCAAAGAGGTTTTTCATGAGTGAACAGGTGAGTGGCAACGCGCAGGTAGAAGACCTGATGCGCAAGGATTACGCAGCCGGTTTTCACTCTGCTATCGAATCCGACACCCTGCCACCGGGGCTCGACGAGGACACCGTGCGCTTCATTTCCGCGCAGAAAGAAGAGCCGGAATGGATGCTGGAATGGCGTCTGAAAGCCTACCGCGCCTGGCGCGAGATGGCTGAGCCGACGTGGGCGCATGTGCATTATCCGGAAATCGATTTTAGCTCGATCTCCTACTACAGCTCACCGAAAAGCATGAAAAACCGTCCCAAAAGCCTTGATGAGGTCGATCCGGAGCTGATCGCCACCTATGAGAAGCTGGGCATCCCCCTGCATGAACAGGCGGCACTGGCCGGGGTGGCGGTGGATGCGGTGTTCGATTCGGTCTCCGTGGTGACCACCTTTCGCGAAAAGCTGTACGAAGCCGGCGTGATTTTCTGCCCCATCAGTGAAGCCGTGCACAAGCACCCCGAACTGGTGAAGAAGTACCTGGGCTCGGTGGTGCCGCAAAAAGACAATTTTTACGCCGCGCTGAACTCTGCGGTATTCTCTGATGGCTCTTTTGTTTATATCCCCAAGGGTGTGCGCTGCCCCATGGAGCTATCCACCTATTTCCGCATTAACGAGCTCAACACCGGCCAGTTCGAACGCACCCTGATCATTGCCGAGGAAGGCTCCCATGTGAGCTATCTGGAAGGCTGTACCGCGCCCATGCGCGATGAAAATCAGCTGCATGCGGCGGTGGTAGAACTTGTGGCACTGGATGATGCCACCATCAAATACTCCACCGTGCAGAACTGGTACCCGGGCGACAAGAACGGCAAGGGCGGCATTTACAACTTTGTCACCAAGCGCGGTATCGCGCATAAAAACGCACGCATTTCCTGGACTCAGGTGGAGACCGGCTCTGCCGTCACCTGGAAATACCCCAGCTGCATCCTGAAAGGCGACAACAGTGTCGGCGAGTTCTACTCGGTGGCATTGACCAACAATTTTCAGCAGGCCGATACCGGCACCAAGATGATTCACCTGGGCAAGAACACCAGCTCTACCATCATCGCCAAGGGTATTTCTGCCGGGCGCAGCAACAGCTCCTATCGTGGGCTGGTGCGGATGAATCCGGGCGCTGAAGGCGCACGTAACTTCACCCAGTGTGACTCGCTGTTGATCGGGGACCAGTGTGGCGCCCACACTTTCCCTTATATCGAGAATCGCAATTCTTCAGCGGTCATCGAACATGAGGCGACAACCTCCAAGGTCAGTGATGACCAGATGTTTTTGTGCCAGCAGCGTGGTCTGGACGCAGAAAAAGCGGTGTCCATGATCGTCAACGGTTTTTGCCGCGAAGTATTCAAAGAACTACCCATGGAGTTTGCGGTGGAAGCCGGCAAGCTGCTCGAAGTCAGCCTTGAAGGCTCGGTCGGATAACACGGAAAACGAATTATGCTCGAGATAAACAAACTCAACGCCCAGGTCGAAGACAAACAGATTTTGCACGACCTGAGTCTGAACATAAAAGCCGGCGAAGTGCATGCCATCATGGGCCCCAACGGCTCCGGTAAAAGCACGCTGGGCAATGTGCTGACGGGCCGGGATGGTTATGAAGTGCTGTCCGGTGATATCACTTTCAACGGCAAGAATCTGCTGGATATGGGCATCGAAGAACGTGCACGCGAAGGCATGTTCCTGGCGTTTCAGTACCCGGTGGAAATTCCCGGTGTCAGCAATATGGAATTCCTGAAAGCTGCGGTGGATGCCCGGCGCAAACACCAGGGCCTGGAAGAGCTGTCCTCGTTTGATTTCATGAAGCTGGCGCGTGATACCAGCAAAAACGTGAGTCTTGACCCGTCATTTCTGAAGCGCGGCGTCAACGAAGGCTTCTCCGGCGGTGAGAAGAAACGCAATGAGATCATGCAGATGATGTTGCTGGAGCCCAGTCTGTGTATTCTCGATGAAACCGACTCCGGTCTGGATATCGATGCGCTGCAGGTGGTTGCCAGCGGCGTGAACGCCATGCGCAACAGTGATCGCAGCTTTATTGTGGTAACGCATTACCAGCGCCTGTTGGACTTTATTGTGCCGGATTACGTGCACGTATTGGCCGGTGGCAAGATCGTCAAAAGTGGTGACAAAGAGCTGGCCAGGGAACTGGAAGCGAAAGGTTACGGCTGGCTGGAAGGCGAGGTCGCCTGATATGTCCGCAATCGCCACACCCGCCGCTGAGTTTCAGAAGCATGCGCTGACCCTGGCCGCCGCGCAATCGGCTACCATCGCCCAGCATAACAACAGTCCGGCCTGGATGACGACCCTGCGAGAGCAGGGCGCCGCCGACTTTGCCCGCACGCCATGGCCCGGCCGCAAGACCGAGCAGTGGAAATACACCAGTCTGCAATCGTTGCAGGATTTTGTTGCGGCCGATTGGGGCGCGGCGCTCGTGCCGGCGGCCGGACATGAGTCAGTAACAACGGGCTCGGCGGTCAGCAGCGCGTTGCTGAGTTTTGATGCCACCCGCCTGGTCTTTGTTGATGGTGTGTTTGATGCCAGAGCATCCGATGCGCTGCCATCGGGCATGACGCTGTTCAGCCTGGCAGATGACGCTGCCAGCAAGATTATTGCCGACAATCTGGGACGCGTTGCGGGCAGTGTCGACGCCGCGCGTCGCAACCTGTTTAGCATGCTCAACAATGCCTGGACCCGCGACGGTCTGCTGGTGCACCTGCCGCGTTCGGTGACCCTGGAAAAACCGCTGTATATCGCCCATGTGTCATCGGCGGCGCCGGCCAACACCGAGGCCACGGTGGCCAACCAGCGTGTGCTGGTGGTGATGGAAGAGGGCAGCAGCGCCCAGATCGTTGAGCACTACATTGCCAGCACGCCCGGACAGGCCGCGTTCGTGAACGCCCTGACCGAAATCCAGCTCGGCAACAACGCCAGCCTGCATCACACCCGCCTGAACATGGAAGACGAAGCCTTGTCCCATGTCGGCGCCGTGCACCTCAACCTGCAGCGCGACGCACGCTTCCACGGCTTCACCATTGCCGAAGGCAGCCGCCTGAAACGCATTGACTATCAGATGAATCACTGCGGGCAGGGCGCCGAACTCAACCTGGATGGTGTCTACCTGGCACGCAACAAACAACTGGTGGATTACCACACCACCATCGAGCATCGCGTGCCCAATGGCACCAGCAAAGAAGTGTTCCGTGGCATAATTGGCGACAAGGCCAAGGCGGTGTTCAATGGCCGCATCCATATCCACAAGGATGCCCAGAAAACCCTGGCCGAGCTGAACAACCGTAATCTGCTGACCTCCAACAGCGCCGAGATCGACACCAAGCCGGAGCTGGAAATTTACGCTGACGATGTGCGCTGTGCGCACGGCGCCACCATCAGTCAGCTTGACGAGACGGCGCTGTATTATCTGCAAAGCCGGGGTATCAGCCCGGCGCAGGCGCGCGTTATGCTCAGCTTCGGTTTTATCAACGAACTGCTTCAGGGTCTGCCGCATGAAGATATCAAGACGGCCCTGGGCACACACCTGAGCGCGCTGTTTGCGGCCGATCGTGCCTTTGTCAGTGATGGTGACGTCCGTGACGCTGCCGAGAGTGCCTGACGTGGGCGCAGCGAACACAGCCGAATTAAACACAACCGGCTTTGACGTCGAGCGGGTGCGTGCGGATTTTCCGATTCTGCAGCAGCAGGTTAACGGACATCCGCTGGTGTACCTGGACAACGCCGCTACCACCCAAAAGCCGCGCGCCGTGATTGATGCCATCAGCAACTATTACTGCCACGACAACAGCAATGTGCACCGCGGTGCGCATGCTCTGAGTGACAGAGCCACCGCAAAATTTGAAGCCGCGCGGCAAAGCGTCGCCGACTTTCTGCATGCCGAATCATCGGTGCAGATTCTGTGGACACGCGGCACTACTGAAGCCATCAACCTGGTGGCCTCCAGTTGGGGCGGTGCCAATCTGAAAGCCGGTGATCGTATTCTGGTCTCCGCCATGGAACATCACTCCAACATCGTGCCCTGGCAGATCGTTGCGGAGAAAACCGGCGCGCAGGTTGAAGTGATTCCGGTGGATGACACCGGCACGCTGGATGTAAAAGCCTTTGCCATGATGCTCGACCACCGGGTGCGTATGGTGGCGGTCAATCATGTGTCCAATGCGCTGGGCAGCATCAACCCGGTTGCCGACATGATCAGACTGGCGCATGAGGCCGGTGCCCTGGTGCTCATTGACGGCGCCCAGGCGATCGCGCACTGGCCGGTTGATGTGCAGGCCCTGGACTGTGATTTCTACACGTTCTCCGGCCACAAGCTGTTCGGGCCAACGGGTATCGGTGTGCTGTATGGCCGCCGCGAATTGCTCGACGCCATGCCGCCGTATCAGGGTGGCGGCGAAATGATTGAAACGGTGAGTTTTACCGGCACCACCTATAACCAGTTGCCGTACAAGTTTGAAGCCGGCACGCCCGACATTGCCGGCGCCATCGGTCTGGGCGCGGCGATTGATTATGTTAATGCGCTTGACCGCGCCGCTGCCGCCGCGCACGAAGATGCGCTGCTGGCTTACGCCCGTGACAAGGCGCTGCAGGTGCCCGGGCTGCGTCTTATCGGCACCGCGACCAACAAGGTCGCCGTGCTCAGTTTTGTACTGGAAGGTGCCCACCCGTCAGACATCGGTATGTTGATGGACCAGCAGGGTATCGCGGTGCGTACCGGTCATCATTGTGCACAACCGCTGATGGACCAGTATCAATTGCCCGGCACCGTGCGGGCGAGTTTCAGTATTTACAATACATTCGACGATGTTGACCGGCTGTTTGCCGCCCTGGAAAAAGCCAGAGGCATGTTGCTGTAGTGCAACAACAGTGGTTCGATGTCAAAAAGAGGGTAATACCATGGCTGTAGAAACGTTTGATCCGCGTACTGCTGCCAACACGCCGGTCACCGTAAGCCCGGCGGCAGTAGAACATTTTCGCCGACAGTTGCAAAAAGACCAGAGCGCCCAGGCCGTTCGCCTGAGCGTGAAGGAAAGCGGCTGCACCGGTTTCATGTATGTGGTTGACCTGGTACCTGACCTGAGCGCCGATGATATCCGCCAGACCCTGGATGAGGGTGTGGACCTGATGATCGATCGCGGCAGTCTGGGTGTGGTCAGTGGTACACAGATAGACATCGTTACCGAAGGCGTCAACCGCCAGCTTCGTTTTCAGAACCCCAACGCCAAGGATCATTGCGGCTGCGGTGAAAGTTTCAGCGTTGGCTAGTGTTGGTTATCGTATTCCAATAAAGCCAGCCGCAATACAGAGAGTAAAACATGCAGCGACAGATGGTTGTAGCGCAAGCGGACTGCCCGGCACGACGTGTGCCGGACGGCACGCCGATTACCATTGCCAAGGACAGTTTTGTCAGCATCACCCAGGCTCTGGGCGGTAACTACACCGTTGTCCACAATGGCCAGATGCTGCGTGTGGACGGCACCGATGCCGCCATCCTGGGCCTGAAGCCGGAGACGCTGAGCTTTCCCCCGGCGACCGATGACCGTATTCACGAAGAACAGGTCTGGGAAGCATTGGGCACAGTGTTTGATCCGGAGATTCCTGTTGACCTGGTTAATCTGGGACTTATCTATAAAGTCGCCCTGGATCAGGACAATAAAACCGTCAATATCGAGATGACCCTGACCGCACCTGGTTGCGGCATGGGCCCGGTGCTGGTCGGTGACGTGGAATACCGCGTGCGCAAAGTGCCCAATGTTGAAACCGTCAATGTGGATCTGGTGTTTGATCCGCCCTGGAGCCGCGACATGATGAGTGAAGAGGCGCAATTGGAAACCGGGATGTTTTTTTAATGAAAGAGTTTGGCACTGACATTACCACTGACGACATCATCGACACGTTGGCATTTTTTGACAGTTGGGATGACCGCTATAAATACATCATCGATCTGGGCAAGGAACTGCCGCCGTTGCCTGACAGCGAGCATGTTGACGAGAACATCATTCGCGGCTGTCAGAGCAAAGTCTGGCTGGCCAGTGAGCAGCGCGACGGCGTGCTGTATTTTCAGGTCGACAGTGATGCGTTTATTGTCAAAGGCTTACTGGGCGTGGTGCTGGCAGCGTACAACAGCAAAACCCCGCAGCAGATTCTGGATTTTGACATCGAAGCCTATTTTGCCGAACTGGATCTGATGCGTCACCTGAGCCCGACCCGCGGCAGCGGTCTGCAGGCCATGGTGGCCCGTATCAAGAATATCGCGGCCTCGGCTGCGGCCTAGCCTCTTAAGCGGCTAACCCCGGAACTCCAATACCCACTGCGCATATTCGCGCTGCGCCTGATCCAGTTGCGCAGGCGTCATGGCAGCTTCGATCCGGCCTACCAGTTCCGCGGCACCCGTGGCTTCATTGTCACGCGCCAGTCGCGCCCACAGATATGCCCAGGTCAGATCCTGCGTCACGCCTTCACCGGCTTCATACATGGTAGCCAGGTTGTACTGGGCACCGGCATGTTCGTATTCGGCAGCTTCCTGATACCAAATGGCAGCCTGCTGCAGGTTCTGCCGGCGGCTTATCAGGGATAGCGGCCACACCTGCATCAACGCCGAGTTCATGCCCTGGCCGTTGTAGTACATGGTTGCCAGGTTGAACATCGAATTCAGATGCCCCTGATCAGCGGCCTGCGACAGCCAGTGGAACGCGGTTTCGTAACTCTGCTCCACGCCCTGACCGGTGTAATACATCACCCCCAGGTTGTACTGCGCCAAATGCAGGCCTTCCTCCTCGGCCGCCCGCGTGAACTCGGTCAGCGCGGTGGCGTAGTCACCGGCTTCCATCGCTTCGACCGCCGCGTAATAATCCGTGTAGTCGGGCAGTTCGGTATCTTCATCCGCGATGGTGATCTGCGCCCGGGCGGGCAGGGCGATGGTCAGTAACAGCGCCAACAGCAGACCGGTGGCACGCAGTTGTTGAGCTAATCTGGAATAGGTCATGGTATCTCTGAGGTCGTTGTGCCGGATTGGCGCTGGTTGAACAGGTCGATCCATTGCCGGGCTTCTTCCTGCATGGCGGCGACTTCGTTGGTCGGCAGCAGTTCCTGCACCAGCACTGCATTGGCTGCAGCCGCCTGGTGGCCGGCCGCCCCTGCCAGAGTAAACCACTTGTAAGCCTGTGGTACATTCTGTGGCACGCCCAGCTGGCCGTTAAACAACAGCACCGCAAGAGTATACTGAGAAGGTGGGTCGCCATTGTCGGCGGCCCGGACAAACCACGTCACCGCCTGCGCCGGATCTTTCACCATACCGATGCCGTTGAGATACATCACTGCGATATTGTACTGCGCGTTGGCATTGCCGCTTTCCGCCGCCAAGGTAAACCAGCGCAGGGCGGCAAAGTTATCCTGCTCAACCCCTTCGCCGCGAAGATAGCGGCCACCCAGTGTGAACTGCGCATTGGCGTTGCCGCTGTCAGCCTGCGCAGTCAGCGCAGTCAGCGACGGCTCTTGTGCATCAGCAGCCAGCGCCGGTGCCGCCGCCAGCCACAACAGGCTGCCCAGAATGATTGCACAGCCCAGCCCCCTGTTCCGTTGGTCATTTTGCGCGCGCTGCAGGCCGCTGTGCACTAAAGTGCCGGACACATTCAGAAGCCCTGGGCGTCGTACAGGGCGTCGGTATCATCGTCAGCGAATACAATGCGGTTGGCATCTTCCAGCCAGCTCAGCGCCAACTGCTCGCCCTCAACCAGCTGTGCCTCGGTAATGCCCTCACGCAGCGTTTCCAGCGTCGGCAGGGTAGAGCGCAGGCCATTGGTATACGCCAGCGTCAGCCACTTGATCGCCAGTACCGGATCCGGCCGTGTGCCCTGACCGGTGCGATACATATTACCCAGCCGCTCCTGCGCCCGGGCATGGCCATTATTGGCATCCACCTCAAACGCCAGCAGGGCCTGCTCATAATTGCCTGCGTCATACGCGGCAATGCCCGTGGCATAGTCGGCAAAAGCCGGTGTCGCGGCCGCCAGCAGGCCACCAAGCGCCAATGCACTGAGTGTTTGTGCTATTTTCATAAATGTATTTCCCGACTTACAGCAATGGATTTTGACCCCCGATCTTACCACGGCCGCCGCACAACAGGAAAACTGGTAAAAAATACTGCACACGAGGCAAAAAGGACTTTGAAAATTCTGCGATTTATATATAATACGCACCTCTTTCGCACCCGTAGCTCAGCTGGATAGAGTACCTGACTACGAATCAGGGGGTCGCTGGTTCGAATCCAGCCGGGTGCACCATTCTTCTGCTTGTCTGGGTTAGGTTCTACTAACCCTGTCCCAAAAATACCAGTCTGTCCCAAAGATATTGATAAATCGATTTCTTTCGGGCATTTTTACGCGATGTTCTCAGGAATTTTCCCGTTGCACAGGTAGCATTATTAATCCTTTAAGAGTGTAGTGCGCTCTTTTACAAGATAATTAGCTGATGCCAATTTTTTTAAGCCTTTAGAAACACACAATGAGGCACTGCATGGACGATAAGCGTAAAGAGTTGCTCGAGTACATCAGTAGAATTTATGACAGGGAGGGAAGTAAGGCTTCTAAAGAGGGAATGACCTTTTGGGCGATTGTTGCAGGTTTGGTGTTCGTCATTGCGAGACTGCTCCAAACTCTGTCAGGCTTTACCACCGGTGACCTTGATTATTCTGAATTTTATAAGTCCTTCAGCCAACTACATTTGGCGATTCTGTCGATTTATGTTTTAACTTTAATAGGTGGTTTTTCTCAACGACGTCGGTTGGACTATAGATTATTGGGTACCCGGAACATTGGGCCCATATTTATTATCGCAGTGATTTTCATCAGTGCACCGTTATTTGCCTCATATCAGTTGAGAGGCATTGAAAACCCTTCACCGTTCCAATTCCAAGATACGATAAATTTTTGGACCTTAGCGATACTAGCTTTGGTTCTTCTCATATCCGTTATATATGTTATTGGAATTGAGATTAGGACTAGAAAAGCTACTTTGCCACCAATCGAACAGCTAGTAACGGTAAAGCCCGCGATTACAAAAGCCATATCAGTCTTAATGGCACTGCTTTTACTTGAGCTAGTTTGTGGAAATGCCTTCAATATTTTCTCGAGAGTTTATGGTTCCGAAGAAGTAGCGATAGTACAATCTGTCGCGTTTGACATTTCGATAATAATGTTCGGAGCTGCTGTGCTGTTTAAAAATAGCCGGACAGCAGAAAGGCTAAACGGACTGGCACGAATCGAACGGGATATTCTGCTACATGATCTTTCTGAGCGTGAAATAATTGACAGGTTGCAAGAAGACTACCTAGGTGAATATCTAGGGGACCGTATCAGAAAATGCCTATTGGAGCTAAGAGAGAAAAGGAAATCGGTTCTCGATAGTCTTTCGAAATTCGAAAAAATACGTGATACAGAGATTGCAGAGACTGGTGATGCTGAGGTGGATTTTTCTGACTATATTCAAGCTATAAAAAAAGAGAAAAATTCTTATTTCGACAGCAATCACCTGGTTCTTACTTGGTTCAGACAGGCTTTGATGGTCAGTATTAGTCACCAAGATAGGGTTATGATTCAGATTCTAGACGAATGCATTGATATTCTTGAAGACGATATAGACAAATTTGATAAAGATTTGGAGAAGCATCTGAATATAATAAACAGAAGTAGAGAGGGAGATTATCGGCAAAGCGACTGATGGAATTAATACAAAGTCGGCGAAAGACAGCGATGACTCTTGTTTTAGAAAGCTTACTTTGCCGGTAGCACATGTTCAGGCTTTCGCCGATAAATCTTCTCTGTAATTTGGTTTGTAGTATGACCCAATAATTTACGTGCATGTTCGCCATCTGTGTCTGATGCAACCTTAGCTCTCAAATCATGCTCAGTGAAACGTTCTTTTACTGTGGTCTCTGCTAATACTTTTGCCATAAATCTTTGCCAAATGGAACTAAATCCCGCCGCGTTCCCATCTTCCTTGATATAAGGTTTTCCTACATTAGTATGAAACAGCCATTCAGATTGTGTCTTTCGCCGTATACTCATTGCTTGATTTACAGCCTGCTTGAGTTCGTCAGACCATAGATAGACCATGCTTTTGCCAGTAGAACCGGCCGTCTTGCGCGGTGACACCTGCAACCCTGTCTCGTTAACGTCTGTTAGCTTGATAGACAGTAGATCTCCACGCCTCAGGCCTGTATTCAGTTTAAGCCTTATATACGCTGCAATAAAAGGGGAGGCCACTTTAAGAGCTTCGGTAATCTCCCAGTCTTCGATGTAGCGTTTTCGTGGCTGGACGCTAAATTTACTCACTTTGCTTTTGATAGGGTGATTCTCACATAGGCCCCACTCAATGGCTTTTGTAAAAGCATGGCTCAACATTGAGATATCGTGATTGGCAGCGGTTCGACCCTGCTTGCCGCGTATGTCTCGATATTGGTAGACGTGCATCGGCCTCACAGATTCTATAGGCATATGTCCAAAGACACTGCGTAGTTTGCGGACAGAGATATTATTGGACTCCTGAGTCTTCGGCGCTTTTTGTGGTATTACTTCAAGAGCATATCTATCGAGCAACTCAGCCATTGTTTTGGCATCAGCGTAAAGTTCGAGTTTCATTGCCCAGGCTCTGTAGGCCTCGCTCAGCGTAGTGCCAAGTCTATACTCAGTCTTTCCGTCCCAAAGGGCGCGAAGGTTAACAGGGGGGCGGTAGTAGTACGCTCCATGCTTCTGGCGCCAGCCGGAGGGCAGCGCCTTGTTTTCCGTCAGTCTTGGTTTGGGTGCCATCAGAGAGCACCGAAGTTGGGTGTGTAGGTCTGGGGCTTCGATCCAGCAGCACCACCCATCTTGGCCTCAAAATGAGCTCTGGACACCAGCGGTTTTCCGTCTGCCCTCAGTAGTACCACAAACCCCATTTGCTGGAACCAGCGAAGCTGCGCGCTTGGCTTTATTCGGCCTGTCACAGCTATCACCTCGACCGGCGTCAAATTGATTGGCAACATCACTCTGTCCTTGGTTTATTGATATAGAGAGCAAAATATTGTTCTAGCTTTTTTGGAATTCCATCACGTCTAAGGTCTGCAACCACCTTCTCTGAATCGTTGTCATGTTTGAGGCAAAGCAGATTTATAAACTGGCCAACGTGCTGACGCGCCCAATGCAAAGCTTGCTCAAAAGCAATAGCTTCTTCCCGTCTGATTCGTTCGAACTTGTCTTGTCTTGTAGTGAGGAATGAGAGAGCTTTGTAGGCCCCTGCAAAAAAGGGGTCTGAGTCAACTACCGCAGACCAAGGTATAATCTGATCCACTGCTTTGAATTCGATTTCTGCACGGCACCATTTACTTTCTGGGTCGCCCAATTGTTTTCCCTTTTCATAGATTCGAACGAATCGAGAATTGCCACGAGCACCAACATAAAAGGTTTTACCTGAGCCATCGTTGAAGTCGTCGAACAACTGACGTTTAGGTGGTCGGCCTCTGTCACCGAACAGGCCCTTATCGTACCAATTGATTGCGCGCGCTATATCGATTTCGATACCGTCATGGTCGTCATGGGCTATATCGAGTCGTCTAAGTTTTACGTTGTTGCTTTCACCCCATGTATAAACTGCCAGCCAGTCCCTCACGAGTTTGCAGCCAGTCCCACTGATTTGGACATGAATCGTATTGCGCTGGCTTGCGCCTCCGAACAACATGTTTCCATATGAGCCAAAGCCAATAGAATTGGTGTAGCCGTAACGACCTTTCCCAATAGGTGTAAGCGATTCGATTGGTATGCAGAATAAGTTCAGAATTACGTCTTGCAGTGGAAATGCAGTTTCGCTTCTTTCTACGTGTCGAACGGTAAAGGCGATGTAATCAATGAAGGTCAACTGACTTTCGTGATCGATATTCGAATAGTTATTTGTACTTTCCCCCCGTATTACATAATGGGGGGAGTGCAGGCCAGCGCTGCCCAATCGGGCAACACCGGACTGCACTCGCCCGATATGGTTATTAGGTAATATTGAAGAGATAGGGAATTTCATGTCCCCTATGCTATGGGCGGCAAAAGGGAATGTCAAGTTCCCTTTTAAATTTTATTCGGTTTGACGTTTATCTGGGACTTTGGTCTCGCCACTGACTATTTTCCAGAAGCCTCCTAATTTTTGAGAAACGCGATATCCGCGGCAGCGGTCTGAGCTTGGGCCTACTTCTGGCATTGCGTCTTTAATGCTTACTCCAAGTATTTCCTCATATTTTCGAATCGTTGCCTTGCTGTGGATTAGATACATTACCCGCCATCCGTATTGTTGGCCGAGTCTCAGCATTCCAAGCGCGGATTCCAGTTCCGACAGATCACCCATAAACCTGGCGATAGCCGTTTGCTCGATATTTTCCAAATTCTCGGACGCTTCAGGCGTCAATCTGTTTTGTTTCTCATAGTTCTTTTTGGCGTTTGGGCTAGATTTCATTCGGTAAGCCTCTGGTAGTGCCGAGATGGGGTACTTCAAATACCCTTAGAATATGGACTAAGTACTAAAAATGCAACGCTCACTCGGTAGTATCATTCGGAGCTGTCTGTGCATTGGCATTACGCGCTTTAAACGGAGGCAGTGGTTTTTGTCCCAAAGGAAAAATTAAATATAACAAAAACAGTGCCTTGTAAATTGAGGGCAGGGTAGGTATTGGGACATTGGAGATACTTAAGCTTATGAAATTGCGGTGTTTTTGGCATGGCAGACGTTAGTCTACGAATCAGGGGGTCGCACGTTCGAATCGTGCCGGGTGCACCAAACGTTTAAACAAAAAGGGGACTGGGCTTTGGCTCAGTCCCCTTTTTGTTTTCCGCCAGCAGGCCCGGCAAGGTGTCGCTCAGCAGCAAATCATCTGCTCATAAGGGTGGCGAATCCATGATGCCGGGTTTCACAATCACCAGGCCTCAATCAGCCGCTTTCCATCTCATACTAGCCGATCAGGTACTTGCCTCCAAACTCGCAATCTGATTGTATTGGGCACTGCTTCTGCCCTTAACCGACGTTACGACCTCGGGTGGCGCAACGATGCGGGTGGCCCGTAGGGCGGTAGCGTGTCTGAAGCCTTGTTTTACAGTCCGCTAAGCGGACTTCGCACACCTTTGGCCCCCCTTTTTAGCACATGTGTATAGATCTCTGTGGTTTTAACATCCTGATGCCCAAGTTGCTCCTGTACGGTACGAATATCGGTGCCAGACTCCAACAGATGGGTTGCAAATGAATGCCGCAGGGTGTGGCAGGTGACTTCCTTGTCAATTCCCGCGTCACGCGTAGCTTTGCGAAGCAATTTATTCAGGCTGGATTCGTCAAGATGATGTCGGCGAAGTGCGCTGCTCCGAGGGTCCAGGCTGAGAGCACTTGATGGAAAAAGGTACTGCCAGTTTAATGCACGTGCAGCGTGAGGATACTTACGTGCCAATGCCTCTGGCATCGATACGCCTTGATACTGCTGGTTCGCAAGATCAGTCTCAAGCGTAAAAGCAACTCTGCGAATTTGACGACGTAGTGCCGGTACAAGTTCCGGCGCCAATGTTGTGACCCTATGTTTGGATCCTTTCCCAAACCAGACGCGCAGTTGTAATTGGTTGAAATCAACATCTTTGACCCGCAAGCGAACAAGCTCAATACGACGCAAGCCAGAGCCGTATAGCAGTGACGCCAGTAGCAGATGGGTACCTTCCAGCTGAGACAGAAGAGCAGAGACCTCTGCTCTGGAAAGCACGACGGGTAGTTTTCGTTGACGTGAGGCTGGCCGATAGCCACGAACGTTGCCCATCGGTTTTTCGAGGAATTTGTTGTACAGAAAGGCAATAGCGTTCAAAGCCAAACCTTGTGTTGCGGTTGCGACTTTCCGGTCAACGGCCAGAAAGGTCAAGAATTGTTCAACTTCAGTGTCGCCCATCTCAATTGGATGTCGCATCTTGTGGAAGCGAATGAAATATTTGATCCAATATATGTAGGTAGCTACTGTCCGTTTGCTGTATCCACGTGTGATCATGTAGCGGTAAACACCCTCCAGAAAAGGTGATCTGAACTCAGGCATAATGGCGATTCCTTTCGCGCTTTTATTTATAACTCGGGCATGGTGTTATGTTTAGTACAAATATCTGCTTCTGGCAAAATTTATATATTGTCGAGCCCGAGGCTCTATTATTATAAGGATGGAGTAAGTATGACTATAAGAATCTCTATCTTCAGATGTTTGGAGATATCCTATTTGGGCGCCGTAAAATTACATGGCCGCCTGCTAAGAATTATTATGAGGCCGAAGGCCTCAGAAATTGGCTGTTATGGGCTTCGAGGGTGGAATTAGCATGTGAGAATATTTTCTTCATCAACGAAAGCGGCGCTAGCGGTTGCAGCCACTTTATTTATGAGTGCCAGCTTCGCCTGCACCTGCATGTTTGCCGGGGTCTTTGAAGTCTTTGCAGAACAACATCCTATTATCGTAAGAGGTACAGTGCTTCAGCATGGCGAAAGGCTACCAAATAATTCAGGCTACTTTAAGACAATGACAATTGTTGTTTCTAACACTCTGAAGGGAAACTTTCCTCACGACAGATTCGAGTTCTACGGAGATACAGGAATGTCCTGTCTCCGATATATTACGCTCGATGACTATCCCGTCGGCAGCGAACATCTATTCATTCTGACTAATGACGAGTCTCTTCAACCACTATTGGTGTGTGGTGAGTCGTCTCTCTTGATTAACGGCGATACTGTACAAGGGCATGTTCGGGACGACAGCGAGTACCGTACATACGAGCTAGGCTACGACGAGCTTCTAGAGCGTGTAAGATGACCGCACATAACAAAGTCCTCCAGACGGACAAAGTCATGATGTCATGCCTTTTGCAGAATACGCAAAAGCCGCGCCACCATGATTTTGCCGCTGAGGAACGGCGTTATGCATCAGAGTTCCAATCGACGAGGTTAGATGAATATTAAGAGAGTGGGACATCGCTACTTTGACGCTGAGTCGAGAATAACCTTGGATTGCTGGTTTCCTCGTGACAACGAAGAAGCAGTTCGGAGCAGTTTGTCCCAAAAGCACGGGCTCATTCAAAGTGATTTCGTCGAGATTGAGATTGGCAATCTTACTGAGGCACCAAAAAGCACTGAGGAGGTATATCTTCGCCTGCATTTACTTTCGGAGTGCGTGGTTAAGCCAAATCAACTAAACCTTGAAGGCATATTCTCCCTGCTGACGAATGTCGCGTGGACTTCAGCTGGGCCAGTTCTGCCCACCAAGGTAGATGAGCTGCGCAGGCTGGTTGCGAGCGAGCATCACCATTTGACGGTATTCGGAATCGACAAATTTCCTCGTATGGTGGATTACGTTATTCCTGCCGGGGTTCGTATAGCTGATGCTGATCGCGTCAGGCTTGGGGCTCACTTGGCGCCGGGAACCACTGTCATGCATGAAGGGTTCGTGAACTTTAATGCTGGTAGTCTGGGAGAGTGCATGATTGAAGGCAGAGTAACCCCAGGAGTTGTAGTTGGCGAGAAATCCGATGTTGGTGCAGGATCATCAATCATGGGCACTTTGTCTGGCGGCGGAAAGCAGGTCAATTCTATCGGGCAACGAAGTTTGCTCGGCGCCAACGCGGGAATCGGAATTTGGCTTGGTGACGACTCAATTGTCGAAGCTGGACTGTACGTCACAGCAGGGACAAAAATCACACTTCCTGATGGCAGTGTAGTGTCCGCGCGCACTCTGTCCGGCAAGCCGGGTTTGCTTTTCCGGCGCAATAGCCAAACCGGAGCGGTAGAGGTGCTGCCCACTGATTCGGGTCGTTGGGGTGGTATAAACTCCACGCTGCATAGCAATGATTAAGCAAATGCATAACAATCAGTTGCAGGCCGACATCTGGCACTCCGCGCCATTTGTGTTACTCGCTGGCGCTCAAACATTAACACAAAAGTCGCTCCATACCAGCTGCGGCTGAACTGGGCGTTATGAGGCATAGGAGAATTCAGTGGTACTCGAGGTAGCGATACTAGACGTTAAGCCAGGTCAGGCTACTGATTTTGAGGCCGCATTCAAAGAGGCTAAAATGATCATTGCCAGTATGGAGGGGTATCGATCTCATCAACTGCAGCGATGCCTGGAAGACGCCAACCGCTACATCCTTTTGGTTCACTGGGACACCCTGGAACACCACACGGTTGGCTTCCGTGGTTCGGAGCAGTATCAGGAGTGGCGTGCGCTGCTACACCATTTTTATGATCCCTTCCCATCCGTCGAGCACTACACGCTGGTTAGTGAAGGTCAAACCTAAAGGACTGTGATGGCAACCGAAAAAATCCACTATATTGAACTGCCGGCGACCGACCTCGAAGCAACAAAGCACTTCTTCGCTAAGGCATTCGGCTGGGAGTTTATTGATTACGGCCCTGATTATACGGCGATTTCCGGCGCTGGACTCGATGGCGGCTTCTATAGATCAAACTTGCGTGCTACTACCGATACCGGTAGCGCGCTTGTGGTTCTATATAGCGGAAACCTGGAGTCCTCACTCGCAAGGGTTGAAAATGCAGGCGGCATTATCATAAAGCCGATATTTTCCTTCCCAGGCGGCCGCCGGTTCCATTTTGCAGATCCTAGCGGCAATGAATATGCGGTATGGTCAGAATAAAGGAGAATGTGGCTAATGCCTCATAACCATCGCAATCAGTTCGGCGCTGCACGCCCGGACGCTCACTTCGTTCGCGCCGCTGTTGCGGGGCGTTAGAGCCCGCGGCGCCCAGAGGCAAAGGTTGTCCAATTATGGATGAATGGAATCGTTTATGGTTTTAGAGTTCGAAGCCGCTTTCCCAGAGCACTTGGATGAACTTGTGAGAATACGGATAGCTGCTATGCGAGACAGTCTTACGAGAGTTGGGAGATTTGATCCGCATCGTGCCAAAGAAAGATTCGAATCAGGGTTTAATCCCGAATACACGAGATTCATAAACTTTGGCGGGCTAAGGGTCGGTTTCGTAGTAGTGAAGCCGGAGGAAGATGGCCTAAGACTTGACCACTTGTATATTGAACCAGACTATCAAGGACGTGGAATTGGTGGGAAAGTACTTCAAACCATCTTCAGCACAGCAGACCAGCTGGGTCTGCCGACTTCAGTTACAGCGCTTCGAGACAGTGACTCAAACAGTTTCTATCAAAGCCATGGATTCAAGTACCAGGATGAAACCGAATGGGACATAAATTATATCCGGATGCCCAGTACCCATTGAGGACATCTATATTTTGGGGAAGCTCTAACAATCTCATGCAGTTCGCGCCTTCGGCGCCGGATGCAACCTGCGGTTGCACCGCTGATGAAGGGCGTTAGGTTTAAGGTGAACTAAATTGATACCTGTTGAGAAAACAACGTTCGGAGTTCCACGATTTCTAGCCTTCATAGACCTGGGTTATCTCAATGAAGCTCTTAAAATTGCTGAAGAAGTTTTTGAGGTTCAGGCTCGGGAAGCTGGCAACGCGCCAGACCAGAATCAATTAGGGAATATAAACGCGACTAGACAAAGTCTTTACAGATCCATCTTTATAAGTGCATATGCATGCTTTGAGCAGAATCTTGATGAGCTATGCAATATGAAGCGCGAAAAATTAGCGTGTTTGTTGAAACCAAACGACCTGAAAGATCGAGGCATAGCGCGTTCAATAAAGTATGCGCAAAAGGCGCTTTCTGCTGCTATTGATACCAATAAAGAACCCTGGGTAACGCTAGAGCTTCTAGGCTCCATCAGAAATCACTTGGTTCACTACGGTCCTAGCTTCAATGATTCCGGTGAGCACTCCAAGCTCTACGGTCGGCTACAAAATTCAGATCTTGTGTCTCTTAGACCCATGATTTGTTTCGATGCTGAGCAGCTTGAGAAGGTGTTTGATGTGCTTCTTACTGGGGTGAATGCTTTTTCGGAGTCAATGTCTTGAATTTTAATGTGTATATGAAAAACCTAACAAAGTCCTGCAGTCGGACAAAATCATAGTGCCATGTCTTTTGCAAAATTTGCAAAATCCCCGGCACTACGCTTTTGCCGCTGAGGAACGGCGTTATGTTCCAAGGAGCTCAGTTTGCGATCACCTAAATCCGTGAAGGCGCTTGAAGAACTCGGCCGAGTGCGATTGTCCGATTCTTTTTTCATGAGAGATTTTTTGTACTCGGAAATCTCTCAAATTGAGCGCATACCAAATATTCCAGAGCATCCTGATATTGCAATTGAGGCGGGCCGTAGCCTGTGCCAAGAAGTCCTTGAGCCAATCCAAGCGGCTTTAGGTCGCGTTTCAATCAGATCTGGATACCGCTCACCAGCAGTGAACGCAAAAGGGGCCGAAAACAAAAATCAATATAACTGCTCCAGCAACGAGTCGAGCTATGCCCATCATATTTGGGATTATCGTGATAAGAACGGCGAGATTGGAGCAACTGCTTGTATTGTGGTTAATTCGTTTGTTGACTACTACGAAAAGACTGAGGATTGGCAGGCGCTAGCGTGGTGGATTCATGACAATGTACCTGGATACTCGTCACTATACTTCTTTCCCAAGCTTGCAGCGGTAAACATTCGCTGGAGTCCCACGCCTGAAAAATGGATAAAAAGCTACGTTCCGCCAAAAGGGACTCTGACAAAGCCTGGTGATGAAAGCCACAGTGGTAGTCATGAAGCGCTATATAGAGAGTTTCTACGTAGCATCAAAACATAACCAGTGCAGGCAAGGCGACGCCCATTGCATTGCGCCTTCGGCTTCATTCCATGGGCGCGCGTGCTGCAAGCGTTATGAGTAATCTAGAGTCCAGTTTTTACTGCAAAATTAAAGGAATAATATGAGCGTCACGGAAAAATCAGATAAACAAAGATTTGGACATGAGGCCATAAGCTCACATATTTCAGGAATCGAAGACTTATATTCTAGCTCTAATATAAGCATTAACAGTTCACATCAATTATCTTCACTTCTCAGTGATGCTAAGGATCTTGCGTCAGAATGGGCCATAGGAAATGTTGGCGGCACTGATATGAACAAATTATTTAGTGCTATCCATATTGAGCGAATTCACAGCGGGATTAAATTGCTAAAGCTTGAAGAAAATAAAGAAAAATATTTAAAAGACCTACTAAACGGGTCTTTGAATTTTTTTGATAGAGATATTTCACATGCAAAAAGTATCTTATGGGAATTAGAGGCATATACAAAAATAAAAAAGGTTATTCCTGAATCAGTATTAGATGAGCCTGACGTTGTAATAAATATTAACCAGTTAAGCATTGCTTTGCCTTGCAAAAAAACCTTTTCAGAAAAAGGTGTGCCAAAAGTTTTATCAAATGCTGTATCTCAAATCGAAAAAAGACATGAGTTTGGTATTGTCGCTATAAATATTGATGACTTGATTCCAGACAGTGTTTTATTAAAAGCAAAAACATTCCAAGAAGCAAGCGATAAGTTACATGCTCATAATATGGACTTTCTAGGTAGGCATGAGCGTCACTTTCTAAAATATCTTTCTGCAAGCAGAATTGTCGCTGTAGTAGTATCCACATCAGTGATAACCGATATATTAGAAGAAACGCCAAAGTTTAATAATTTTAGCCAATGGGCTATCTGGACTATTCCTGATCTTAAGCCAGAACACCAAAATGCAATTGACGAATTTCGTAGCAAGGTCATTGGATAATAATATGCCCATTACTCATAACAAGTGCTTGCAAAGTGACGCGGTCACGCCGCGCACTTGAAGCAAGCGTTATGAAGCAGGAAACGATGAGCAGCATAGCAATAGCGAGTGACCATGCCGGATATCTCTATAAGGAGGCTATAAAGGCTCACCTTGAGGCGAATGGATATTTTGTCAAAGATTTTGGTACTTACACTGACGAGCCTGTAGATTACCCCGAATTCATCCGGGCGGCTGCAGATGCTGTAGCCGAGGGCGATTGCTCCCTTGGCATTATTCTCGGAGGAAGCGGAAACGAAGCGATTGTCGCCAATCGACTCAGAGGGATCCGCTGTGCCGTGGTGTGGAATACTGACACCGCTCGTCTCTCCAAAGAGCACGGCAACTGTAACATGATAGCAATCGGCCAGCGGATGATGAGCGAGAAAGATGCGATTTCTATCGTTGATACCTGGCTTTCATCAATGTTCAAAGGCGGTAGGCACCAAAGACGGATAGAGAAAATAGATGGCTAAATCTGAGGGTGGGCTTCATAACAATCGGTTTCAGTCCGTTCCGGCCTTCGGCCTCCACACGACGCCGCAAAGCGGCGCGACTGAACGCGGGCGTTATGCAGTGAGGAAGAACGGTGAAATCTGACCATGGCTGGTTAAATCCTTGGAAAGACCTCCTAGTGGGTAAAGTGGTTTTAGAGCTTGGGTGCGGTGAGGGCTTAGACACTAGGGAGATTTCTAGATTTGCAAAATATGTGGTGGCGTGCGACCAAGATCCTTCCGTCGACCCGACGCCTGCTGTGCATGTGAAGCAATTCGACCATAGGGAGCCCTTTCCATTTGCCGTTGGCGAGTTTGAGGTCGTAGTAGCAAGCCTTTGCCTTCATTATTTTTCGTGGTCCACTACTGAGGGAATTATCCAGCAAGTAGCAAAAGTATTGACTAAAGACGGAGTTCTACTTTGCAGGGTTAACGCACATGACGATATGGAGTATGGGGCTGTAGGTTTCTCAGAAGTGGAACCAAGACTATTTGACGTTGATGGCCAGTTAAAGCGGTTCTTTACTTGCAAACACCTGAGCAAACGTTTCGCGAATGGCTGGGAAATTCTATCCCTTGAGCACAAAATTATTGATAGGTTTCAACGCCAGAAACGGGTATGGGAATTGAGTGCGCGAAATGCATAACAAGGCGCTCCAGAGCGACAAAGTAAATCTGTCATGCCACTTGCCTACGCAAGCGGAACGCCAGATTTACTTTGCGCCTGAGCAGCGGCGTTAGATTGCTAGCCAAATGAAGTGTCATCTTTGTAAAAATAGTACGGACTTTGGAAAGTCCCACATCATCCCAGAATCTTTCTTTCTGAGTGAGGGCGATGCTACTGAAACACCATTTATGGCATCCAATCAAGCTGGGAATTACCCCAAAAGAAGACCGGTAGGTGAATACGATTCAGAAATACTTTGTAAGGGATGCGAAAAGACTTTTGGAGCTTGGGATAATTATGCAAAGGTGCTGTTACTGGATGAGTTTGATCAGCTAAAGATATTCAAAGAAGGCGATGAAATAATTGGCTACCAACGAGATACTTTTGACTATTTAAAGTTAAAGCTTTTTTTCATCTCTGTTTTATGGCGGGCAAGTATTTCTAAGAGAGAATATTTTAAACTTGTAAACCTAGGCCCCCATGAAGAAATCATAAGAGAAATGATTCTTAGTGGTTCTCCTGGCAATGCTGATGATTACTCCATTCAAATATTTAGATTTACAGGTGTAGATTACGGCATTCCTATAATTATGCCTGTTCATATCCGAACCAAATATGACTTTCGTTATAATCGAATATATTTAGGGAGCTACTTTTTTGACATCAAGCTATCAAAGCGGAAAACTCCTGAAAAATACCGGCTTGGAGAGCTAAATCAAAACGACCCAATCATTATTCCTTGTAAGAATATTAAAGAAATGGATGAATATCGAATTTTGAAAATGGTGGCTAAGGCTCCACATAATGCAAACGCAATCTAACAAGCGCAATCAATACAGCCCTGCGGGCTCGGACGCAGCAAAGCTGCGCCGTTGTTGCGGGCGTTAGGCAGTTCGCGGTCGGCCAAGTTTTAATTGAGGAACGGGTGAAAGGAGAAATCGATGATTCCCATAAATGATCTACTGATTTTTGCGGGCGCGGCTCTGCTGATGGTCCTCACGCCAGGCCCGAACATGGTTTACTTAATCTCTCGCTCCATCTGCCAAGGACGCAAGGCAGGTGTAATCTCACTGTTTGGCGTCGTAGCCGGATTCCTCGTCCACATGTTCGTAGCGGCTGTCGGTATTACAACCCTCTTTCTGGCAGTTCCTTTCGCATACGAGGTTCTCAAGTGGGTAGGTGCAGCCTATTTACTATACCTGGCTTGGCAAGCAATTAAGCCAGGTGCCCGGTCAGCGTTTGAGGCCCGCCAGCTACCAGAGGATTCACCCCTCAAGCTGTTTCTTATGGGCTTTCTTACCAATTTGCTCAATCCAAAGATTGCGGTTTTTTATCTCGCGATATTTCCACAGTTTGTATCGCCAGAGCATGGGTCGATGTTCTTGCAAAGCATCATACTTGGAGTGACACAGATAACCGTGAGCTTTGCAGTAAACCTGGCCATCGCACTTTCCGCTGGCAGCTTAGCTATTTGGTTTGTACAAAACCCTCGTTGGTTGGCTGCGCAACGATACTTCATGGGTTTTGTGCTCGCTGGGTTGGCCGTGCGCCTTGTGTCAGAGCACCGAAAAGTTGCCTAACAATCAGTTGCAGACCGACCGCCAGCATTGCGCGTCTTTTGTGTTACTCGCTGACGCTTAAACATTAACACAAAAGGCGCTCCATACCAGCTGCGGCTGAACTGGGCGTTATGTTGCCGAGCCAAATTCGGAGTAGTCATGGAAGATCTAGTAAAGCTGGAGAAAGAGCTACACGAACCGTCTGTGCGAAAAGATGGAAAGCGCCTGGATCAGCTCCTTCACGATTCGTTCACTGAAATTGGTCGCTCTGGGGCTCTTTTTGACAAAAATCAGATCATGAGCGCGCTGAGCTCAGAGTCAATTCACAGCGTCTGGTCACAGGATTACACTGCTCAGGCAATTGATGACGAACTAGTGCTACTTACGTACAGAAGCGCTCGTGTAGAGCCGAACCAGACCTTATCGCGTTTTTCTCGCAGAGCATCACTTTGGCAGCTGACCGATCTAGGTTGGCAGATGGTATATCATCAAGGAACTCCTACGGATGCATTCGTCCAGGAAGCAACATAACAATTCGATTAACTGCGCGCCTTCGGCGCCGGACACGGCCTGTGGCCGCGCCGGTTATCTACGGCGTTAAGGAGCATCATCAAGTGCAGTTAGTACTTCCAGGAATAGAATACGAAGAGAGCTACCGCGAGTATATCGAGGAACTTGGCGACGAGGAGCGATACCCGTTTCCTCTCGACTTCGATCATTCTGATTTTGCGGCACTATTGTCGAAGCTGGAGAGATTCAGGCAGGGTGTTGATTTGCCTGAGGGGTTCGTTCCAGCAACCACCTACTGGTTGGTCGATGGGAGTGACATTGTAGGTGTTTCCAACCTCCGCCATTATCTCAATGACCGCATCCGGTATGCAGGTGGTCATATTGGGCTGGGGATTAGACCGACTTGGCGAGGTAGAGCTCTTGGAAGTCGGCTAATGGAGCTCACTTTAGAGAAGGCTTCTGAGCACGGAATCAATCCCGTGCATGTCCACTGCCACAAACACAATGAGCCTTCTGCAAGAATGATTATCGCAAATGGCGGCATTCTTGAATCAGAGATCAACGATGACGGGGAAGTTGTCCAACGGTATGTGGTCAATGCTCCTTAACAATCGCAAGAAGTTCGGCCCTACGGGCCCGGACCTCGCTTCGCTCGGCCGTTGTTGCGGGCGTTAGGAGGAGACGTGACCGATAGCGTTACACATATATCAGACTTTATCCTCCAGCTAGACGGACTAAAGTCAGTTAATCGTCGGACTTACATCAATGGAGGGGAGCGTGTCGAGAACTCTGCCGAACATTCTTGGCACTTGGCGATGGCTTGTTGGGCGTTCTCTGAGTTGCTTCAGGATGATTTCGACGTCTTAAAGCTTATCAAGTTGGCGCTAGTGCATGATCTTGGCGAAATTGATGCCGGTGATACATTTCTCTATAGCGCCAATAGATCTAGTGCTCATGCTGAGGAACGTAGATGCGTAGAGAGAATAGCGTCACATCCCGGTAACTCTATCTCGAATCTAGTGATACTGTGGGATGAGCAGGAGCTTGGCGAGAGCAAGGAGGCGAGGCTACTAAAGGTAATAGATCGTCTGCTACCGTTTCTTCACAACATTACGAGTGACGGGCGAGCATGGCAGGACAACGGCATTCAAAAGAGCCAAGTATTAAAAATGCATCAGTTTATTGAGCGAGAGCAGCCCGATATACATAAATGGTTTCTCTCAAAGGTTGAGTATGCTGTAGAACAGGGGTGGCTAAAAGCCTCCTAACAAGCAGTTGCAGACCGACAACGGGCACAGAGCGACTTTTGTGTTACTCGCTGTCGCTCAAACAATAACACAAGAGCCGCTTCGCACCCGTTGCGGCTGAACTGGGCGTTATGAGTCAACTGAATTCGAGCGAAACCAGTCGGCTAATTGCGATTCATCCAGATTGCCTGCTGCTACCGATTCCATGGCGACCACAGTGTCGGCTTCTGAGGCAGTGACGACGAAGCCATTTAGCTCTAAGAATAATGCCCCGCAGACGAAAGCAGTGCGTTTATTGCCATCTACAAATGGGTGGTTTCGTGCTATTCCAAATGTGTAAGCTGCAGCCATTTCATGCAGGCTGCAATGTGGCTCGTAGCTGAATTTGTTTTTCGGGCGATCCAGGGCTGAATGCAACAACGACTCATCACGTACCCCGGCAGGCCCGCCGTGCTCGGCTAGCAAAAGATTGTGCACGTGGCTGACGACATTGTGCTTTAGCCACTTTGGCTCATTCATTTGGCCAGCTCTTTAAGTGCATTCTTGTATCGCTTCATAATGCCTCGCGCAGCGGTGACCTGCTCTTCAAACTCGGGGTCGTAGACCGTTAGTGTGTAGCCCTCTGGACCTTCCACCAGGTATAGCGTGTCGCCGCGTTCGGCATTGAGTTTTCCAAGTGCTTCTTTGGGCAGCAATATGCCCATGGAATTGCCAACGGCAGTAACCTTAACCTTGAGCATAGGGATCATCCTGTTATTACAAGTGTTATAACATCATATGCCTGGCTGGTACCTGACGTCAATACTCATGAGCTTTGGGGCGATGTATTTCTTGGGTGGTCAGCGCTGTTGTCAGGCTTTAGACTCATAACCATCAATTCCACGCGACCAGCTGCGCTGGCGCGGGAATACGGGCGTTATGCCTTCTCCAGGTGATAGGGCCGGAACCAGCACCTCGAGAGTGGCTCAATACGACGTGTGAAATATGGAGGTTTGAATGAACGAACGCAATGAAACTAGTAGCGCAAAAAAGTCGCCGAGGTACATTGCTTTTGGCGTTTGCTTCGGGTTGCTATTGGGCACTGCTGCAGGAGCAATTGCCGGGGTATCTACAGGTTCACTTGCTCTGGTTTTGCCTTTGTCATCGGGTATCGGTTTAATGGCTGGTATTCTTATTGGGCTGTTTTTGGCACATAAGAGCAATGCATAACAAGGCGCACCAATCCGCTACGGCCTTCGGCCTTCGCCGGATGGCCTCCTGCGTCGGCCACCGTTGTGCGCGGCGTTATGAGGCATAGGAGGATTCAGTGGTACTCGAGGTAGCGATACTAGACGTTAAGCCGGGTCAGGCTACTGATTTTGAGGCCGCATTCAAAGAAGCTCAAATGATCATTGCCAGTATGGAGGGGTATTGATTCCATCAACTGCAGCGATGCCTGGAAGACGCCAACCGCTACATCCTTTTGGTTCACTGGGACACCCTGGAACACAGCACGGTTGGCTTCCGTGGTTCGGAGCAGTATCAGGAGTGGCGTGCGCTACTACACCATTTTTATGATCCCTTTCCATCCGTCGAGCACTACACGCTGGTTAGTGAAGGTCAAACCTAAAGGACTGTGATGGCTACCGAAAAAATCCACTATATTGAACTGCCGGCGACCGACATCGAAGGAACAAAGCACTTCTTCGCTAAGGCATTCGGCTGGGAGTTTATTGATTACGGCCCTGATTATACGGCGATTTCCGGAGCTGGACTCGATGGCGGCTTCTATAGATCAAACTTGCGTGCTACTACCGATACCGGCAGCGCGCTTGTGGTTCTGTATAGCGGAAACCTGGAGTCCTCACTCGCAAGGGTTGAAAATGCAGGCGGCACTATCATAAAGCCGATATTTTCCTTCCCTGGCGGCCGCCGGTTCCATTTTTCAGATCCAAGCGGCAATGAGTATGCGGTATGGTCAGAATAAAGGAGAATGTGGCAAATGCCTCATAACCATCGCAATCAGTTCGGCGCTGTGCGCCCGGACGCTCACTTCGTTCGCGCCGCTGTTGCGCGGCGTTAGCCGAAAGCAGTGGGATCAAAGGGATCTATGAGAACCAGAGAAGCGGAAGCAACGGATTTAGAAGCATTATCGGTGCTGAACGAGCAAATAGGTACTTTTCATTTCGAAAATGCACCAGAAGCATTTACAAAGCCTTCCGCCGCTGACAAAGAGTTTTTAAAAAATACTCTGAGTGATAAATCAAGGCTTTTTTTGGTAGCAGAAATAGAAGGTAGAGTTGTCGGGTTTCTAACGGCAATAATCACTAAAAACGAGACAATACCGTTTCTAGTTAGCTGCCCGGTTTGTCGTGTAGGGACGATAGTCGTTGACGAAAAACATCGTGCTTCCGGCGTTGGCACAAAGCTTATGTCGGCCTGTGGCAAGTGGGCTGACTCGCAAGGCGCGGAGCAAATCAGGCTAGAGGTTATGGCCTTTAACCAATCAGCACAAAAGTTTTATGAAAAGCTAGGTTTTAAAGATCACTCGCACGTCATGTGCAAGCTTATCGGCTAACAAGTGGTTTAAACCGTTCGCTTCGCTCACTGGGACGGGCTAAAGCGCGCCCCTTAACCAAACGTTAGCTTTCCAAACGAAGAATGGCCAGGGACTTAAATATGAGACAACTACAAATATTTTCAGGTATCTCCGCAATTGGAGAAGGTCTTATTTATGTTATAGCGTTTATATATTTTGGTGCTTTTTTGGAATTCCCCCATAATGGAGACCCAGCCCAAGTAGTGACTTTTTTACGTGAGAATCAATTTGGTTTTTCGGCAATCACTTTTCTTATGTATATTGCTTTCGGGTGTTTATTATCTGTATTAGTTATAGGAATTTATCAACAGCTAAAAGACAAATGTTTAGCACTAATGCAAGTCGCTACGATTTTTGGTGCTGTGTGGGTTGGCTTGGTTATCGCAAGCGGCATGATTTCTAATATAGGGTTAGCCGCAGCTCTAAATTCCACTGTTGAAAGCCCTGAAAGGGCACTGGAAATATGGGGCGTAATTAGTATTATTGTAGAAAGTTTAGGCGGTGGAAACGAATTAATTGGTGGCTTGTGGGTCTTTCTTCTAAGTATTGCGGCTATAAAAGCAAAAGAGTTTCCACCACAATTAAATTACTTCGGTGTCTTTGTTGGTGCTGCAGGTATTTCGACTATTTACCCAGCTCAAATTTTAGCTGAAATATTTGGGGTTACTCAAATCATATGGTTTGTTTGGCTTGGCATAGCAATGATCCGGAGCCCCCAAGCTAACAATACGCTAAACGCAGACGCCGCGAGCGGCACTGGTTAGCTCTGCGTTATGTTTCTCGGGAGCCTTGAGAAAATGAACAGCCAAATATTTCATAGATCCAAAAAGTTCATTCCTCTATCAGTTTGCATTTTTGGCTTTCTGGTTCTGTGCTTTTTTGTAAACGAGGCAAGAAAGGAAGTTTATTTTTTATGCGGCAATTTTGGTGCAGGTGACTCATTTAGTCGCGTAGTTCGTCAACTGGATACAGTAAACTTGTCCCAGTACTCAATAGAAGAAGCGGAACAAGGAAAGCGGATCATTCATAGCAGCAAACTCAATTTGCATATGGTCAGCTGCAATATTGAACTCAATCTTCAAGACGAGGTCGTTTCCGTTTCGTATGGTTAAACATAAAATATTGTTAGGTGGTGCGCGATGAGTGATTACTTTGGTTCTTGTCTATGTGGCACAGCAAGATTTGAAGTGCAAGGGGAGTTCGACAATTTTCACCTTTGTCACTGTCAGCATTGCCAAAAGGATACTGGGTCTGCCCACGCGGCAAATCTATTTTCGTAGTCAGCTAAACTGAACTGGTTGTCGGGCTCAGATTCTGTGACTACGTTTACGCTACCTGGTACTCGCCACAACAAAAGTTTTAGTGAGTTTTGCGGTTCAGCATTGCCGAGCACTCATGAAGCAGGCCTGCTTGTCGTTCCCGCCGGGTGTTTAGACGCGGAAGTTTCGATGTCACCAACAGCTCATATCTTTACATCTAGCAAAGCTGTTTGGTAAAGAGAGTTAGGGGCATTGCCAAAGTTTAAGGAGTTGCCTGATTGAGATACATCACACAACAAGTCAATTCACGCGGACATGGCAAAACTGTCATTTTTTGTCCCAAACAGGCACAAAAGCTGCTAACTTTATCACGCCGGTATTTGAGACGTTATACAACTACACGGAGTAATGTGTTGAACATTGAAGTTATTCACAACGACGACCCATTAATTTTCGAGACTCTTGTCTCTGGTGTTCGTGAACACAATCAATCTGCCTTAGGTTTTGAATCAAAACAACCTTTATCGGTGATATTGCGTGATGATAATCAGAAAATTATGGGTGGAGTTTCAGGCTGTACTATTTATAAACATTTTTTGGTAAACGTTCTTTGGGTTGATAAAGCAGCTAGAAACCAAGGTATTGCTAGAAAGGTGATGGAACTCGCTGAAAAAGAGGCAAAAGAGCGTGGCTGTATAGCTGCTCAAGTTGACACTTTATCAATACAAGCTCCTGACTTTTATAAAAAGCTTGGATTTGAGGTCAAAGGAAAAATATCAGGTCTTACCGAAGATCACGATCGGTATTTTTTAATGAAACAATATTAGTCAAATACGTTTTAAAACAAGCAATCCCAGCTGACGCCCAAGACGCAGCTGAATTGGGCGTTAGCTAAAAGTAACGATGATTATCGAAGCCTTACGAGTCAAGTTCTTAGAAGAATACTGGTTGCGGGGTGACGTCGAGTAGATACTCAGTCATTTACAGTTTCAAGAGTAAAGAGTTTTTCAACCGACACTTTCAGAGCATTGGAAATCATTATCGCCAAAATCACTGACGGCACCATTCTATTAGCCTCTATGGCATTCACTGACTTTCTTGTAATTCCGGCAAGCTCCGCCAATTTTTGCTGCGTTATATTCTCTTGGGTTCGATAGAGCTTAACTTCATTCTTAAGTGTAATTCTCAATGCGCGCTCTCCTTCTATCGATCGTAGATCAGAAAGAACGTTAGAAACGATGCCACACTCAAGACGGCTGTTACGATGCTTTGAATTATTGCCGCACTAGCTAAAGTATTAACGCTGAATAACAATGCAATAGGTAGTTGAGCGATTAACACAACTAGAAATGCTGAGCGAAACGCTCTATTGAGGCTCTGGGCTCTAAGCTCGTCTTCCATCACGATTCTTAGAATAGCGGCACTAGATGAAACCCCTATTTTTTTGCGAAGTGACGTTAACCAAATAATTGAGATCACAATATAGATGGGTAGCAAAGTCATTAGGCTCTTAGTAACGCTACCAACACTTAAGCCTACTAATTGGATTATTGCGACACTACTTAAAATCAGCATTAATACCAACGCCAGCTGTATGCTACGTCGACAATACTTTATACATTTTTCTTCGTACTCGACCTCTACGCTCATTTCTCCGCTACCTTTTAACAAACCTGCAATGAAACCTTTAGGTTACATAACGGTAAACCACACGCCAACCAAATGCAACCCATAGGTTACATCTATTTTTTTTTAGCTAGGCCCAAGGATGAAATAGCTTCTGCAAGCGTGCTCCACAGAAAAAGTTTCCGGACATGTTCCAGGATTATGTGCAAAAACAAAGGAAAACGTAGCATTGGTTAGAATTGCGTTACGCTTCAAGTGCCCTATGAAACGTGCGCAACAGCTACTTATTAGAGGAAATAATTATGGACGCTTTTAGTGTTTTCGGTTTACCCGGCTTTATCTTTAGCATGGCAGCTCTGACCAAATTAACCAAATTAGAGAAACAATTGAAGGATCTAAAGGTTCTGGATCAGGAGTGATCTAGCACTTTGAGGTCACATTACATCCATGCTTAGTTTTTGGAAAAAAAATTTTTTTTCACTGATTTATCCGCGGACAGCAGGCTAACAATCTCATGCAGTTCGCGCCTTCGGCGCCGGATGCAACCTGCGGTTACACCGCTGATGAAGCGCGTTATACAATCAGAGGCAAGGAATGAGTAAAGGAGTATTGATATTTTTCTGCGGCAAGATGGGTGCAGGGAAGTCCACGAAGTCGCGTGAAATTGCGCAGAAGCGAAATGCTGTATTCATTTCCGAGGATGAATGGTTAGCCTCACTTTACCCCAATAGTATTGTGTCTCTGGACGATTACATTCAGTGCTCTGATCGGCTTAAACTACAAATGAAGAGGCTGGTTCAATCGATACTGATTTCAGGAACTGATGTGGTTATGGACTTTCCAGCAAACACGATTCCGCAACGAGAGTGGTTTAGGAGCATTTTTTCTGAGGTACGAGCTCCCCATGAATTGATTTACATCGACCAGCCAAACGATGTTTGCATAAGTCAGATCGAAAAAAGGCGAACAGAGCATCCGCAGAGAGCAGCGACCGACACTAAAGAGATGTTTGAGCTAGTGACAAAGCATTTTGTAGTGCCGACATCCGATGAAGGGTTCAATACAACGGTAGTAGTGGGAAATGCACAACAAGCGCTTGCAGACTGAACCCGAAACCTACGCGTTTTTGTGTTGCTCGCCGCGCTCAAACACTAACATGAAAGCGCCATGGCTTCGGCCCAGCTGAAGCGGGCGTTATCCATAATGAGTCAAGACATGGATGAGCTGAAAAGCCTGATCACCAGATTGCACGCGGAAAAATACCCAGCCGCAGATGTAATATTTTTAGCTGGCTCTGTCGTACGCGGAGAAGGTACCAAGACATCTGATCTGGATATCGTTGTGTTGTACGAGTCAATGTCAAACGCCTATCGAGATTCATACTTTTGCGGTGGATGGCCAGTTGAAGCGTTTGTCCATGATCCTCAAACGTTTAATTACTTTGTTCAGAAAGTAGACGGTCCAGCGGGAGTTCCAGCGCTAGCAGCTATGGTCTCTGAAGGAATTGAATTACCGTCCGCAACAGTGTTAAGTCGTCGAATTAAGTACTTGGCCAATGATGTCCTACAGGCAGGACCGGCTCGATGGTCAACCACGGAAATTGATAAGTCACGCTACCTGATATCGGATCTCATTGAAGATCTACGCGAGCCCAGATCACTAAGTGAAATGTATGCGGTTGCCATACAGCTTTACAATGCAATTTCAAATCACTACTTCCGCAGCAAGGGGTTGTGGTCTGCCAAAGGCAAAACAATACCCAGGCGGTTGCGTAAAGTGGACGCAACATTTGCAGGCAAGTTTGAGTCAGCTTTTGAGTCTGCATTTGCAAAAGGAGAAACTGACGACATATTTGCATTGGCTAACGACCTTTTGTCAGCTCATGGAGGTTTCCTATTCGAGGGGCATCGACTGGAAGCGCCACAGGATTGGAAAATTGGATAACAAAGCCGTCAAGTCGCCCTCTGAGCTCGGACGGCAACTACGTTGCCGCCGCTTACGGCGGAGTTAGCCTCCTATTGGGCCGATCTCGGTGGCAATCTGCCGCTTGAAATACAGATAGTTGTGCTGTTGACCATAATGCTCGGAGATCTATAGTTTGATTAGACTTGTACTATTCGGTGCGCTGATTCTTCTGGGTGCTTGCAGTGCGATTGATATACACCATAACTCTCCAGAGTACTGGGCAGAAAAGCTCAGTGAAGGGCCTCTTGAGGAGGTATATCCCAGATATCGAGAGTTTCTTCAAAGAGTGCCCCGAACCGAGCAGCAATCTTACCAGCAGATGGTCGAGAAGTTACGGTTTGATGCGATTCATGCTCGGCCACTGGATGATGCAGGGTATTCTAGTTACGAAGAGGCGTACATCGATCTTATCGGAACTATCAACGAAATGGAGGCTACGGGAAGAGACATTCTCGGTCTGGAAGAGTTTTGGTCCCTAATGAAGGCTATGCTAGACAGCCCATTTAGGTTCTACGATGGAAACGTTGTCAGTCTCGTACCGTATAGTGCAATGGATATAGATCAGCGAAAGCAATTTGAGTTAGTTACGAGTGCTATGAACTTCAGGTACGCTAAGAATCTAGCAATGGAAGGCGTGCCCCTAAGATTGATAGAGTCAGATGATAAAAGGTCAGTAGTAATTGGTGGTCTGCCGATTATTGGCTATGGGAATGTGTATTGCAGTGCGCGTGTCGAATTAGACCTATCAACCGGTATGCCGTTGCGAATTGTTCATTGTTGAAGATCTAGTGCGGCTTCGATTGGTTACAGTAAATGCTAACAATGCGATGCAGACGGATATAGTAAGGCTGACACACCTTTTGCTGTCACAAAAGCTGTACCTGTCAGCCTTTGCCGCTGATCTGCGGCGTTATGAGTCGTGTTAACGTCCGTATTTACGCTCTTAGCGATCCGTCGCCGTGTGATTGCTTCTTCAAGACTCAATTATTGTGATAGGTGGAGTTCATCAATAATCGATTCATTGCACAAAAGGAAGTTCAGATGCCCTGGATACTAGTGTGTGTTTGTTTGCTGCTGAGCGGTTGCGTTGAACCGGAAGCTTATTTTGGCCCTGACTTCAGGCAAGAGAGTGCAAAACGGTTAATTTCGATGCTTGAGCAAGGTGAGACCGACGCGCTAGAGGTCTTGCATTGCGGTAAATTGGTCGCTTCTTCAGGGGCAGTTAAGGTTAAAACCAATGTGGCCTCCGTGCGTAAAAGTCTGATCAGCGGTCTGTTCGGGATCGCCATTGAAAAAGGATTTATTGATCCAGAGTCGACGCTGAAAGAGTTGGGTATCGAGGAAAGATCGACACCGCTGACTCCCATGGAGGCCAGCGCTACCGTACTTGATCTGCTCAAAGCACGGTCAGGCGTATATCTGCCCTCAATCGGCGAAAGTCGCGGGATGAAAGAACGAAGGCCTGTGCGGGGAAGTTCATCGCCTGGCGAAGCGTTCTACTACAATAACTGGGATTTCAACGTGCTGGGTTCAATTTTCGAAAAAGAAACTGGTATGGAAATAGGTGCCGCATTTTATGAGTGGATCGCAATGCCGCTGGGAATGCAGGACTTCCAACCAGGCGATGTCCGATACCAGGAAGAGGCATACACAGATCATCGAATGTACAGGTTTTACATGTCGGCCCGGGATCTGGCGCGTTTTGGAGCGCTTTATGTAAACGAAGGTAGCTGGCAGGGTGCGCAGATTATCCCGTCATATTGGATCGACCAGACATTGACTAAATATTCTGACGTACCTTATAGCGCTGATGTGGATGGATATGGCTACTTGTGGTGGTTTGATACCGAAGAAGGCCGTTATTGGGCTGAGGGATCAGGAGGTCAGTATCTGATGATCGATCCGGCGAAGCAGCTGGTAATGGTGACGTTAAACGATAGAGACTTGAAGTTTTTCAATCTCAGGCTTCACAATCCAACAGTGGCGGCCGCCACGTTCGAGGAGGTCGATGGCATCTGGGGCGAATTGTTAGGGGATGTATGTCCAAGTAGTAATGATGGTACAAAATGACGCAATCCGCCCTCAAGTGCAACAGCATAGCAAATAGCCCTGGTACCAGTTAATCTGTGCAGACTTAAACGTGGAATAGACAATGACACCATACGAAATGCTCGATCTCGGCCAGAGTAGCTACTCGACTTCGGTTGCCTATGTATCAATCTTTATTACGCTTCTAAGTGCCTATCTGGTTGCGGCCTATATTGTCGCCGGCCGACTGAGTAAAGCTCAATTTCTGTTAGCGAATAGCCTGTACTTGGTAATACAAACCCTGACTATCCTTACTATCTACAATTTCAATAGTTCCGCAAGATTTTGGGGTAACCTTGGGCGGTCAAATATGCCTGTCTCTAGCGAGAGTGCAAATGTTACCTACATACCGGAAGCTGTGGCGCTGGTCCTCATAGTTACCATGCTACTCAGCGTATGGTTTATGTGGAAGTCCTGGAATCCAAAGGCTGTATAAACAGGCGCGTGGCTATTATGAAGCGCTTGCCCGAGCAGAGACATGATCCTCTTAGCGAAATAGAACCCGAACGATATGGGAGCATATATTGACGGTAAGAATGCTTTCATTAAGGAGCATGGATGTCGTACATTGCTCTGGGCAGGTGGTGCAAATGAGCAGATATTCGCATAACAATCAGTTTTTTCAGGAATTAAATGGCTATCGACCAGGTTAGAACCTTATCAGAGCTGTTGATTGAATCGGAGCGCCGTCGCATTGAAACGCAGCGACTGTCAGGCGTTGGCTTCTGGGAACTAAATCATAAAGCGGAATCACTCTATTGGTCAGAAGAGATTTTCGCAATCTATGCATTGGACCCAAATACGGTAGAGCCAAATTATGAAACCTTTGTCAGTCTAATCTATGAAGATGATAAAGAACTTGTAGATACAAGTTACAGAGAGTCTGTAAAAACCGGTGAAGAATACAATATTCGTTACAGGGTAATAACCGGTGATTCATACAAGTGGATTGAGGCGCGAGGTATCACTTACTATGACGTCGAAGGAAACCCGGAAAGATCTATTGGGACTGCACAGGATATTTCAGAAATAATTGATGGGCAGCAGGAAATTGAATTTCTGGCAACTCATGATGCGCTGACCAGACTTCCCAATCGAAACCTGTTATCCGATCGTATCCGGATGGCATTGCGCCTGGCCCAGCGGAAAAATTCTACACTTTTAATCATGTTTATCGATCTTGATAATTTTAAATTGATTAATGACACCCAAGGTCACGACGTGGGTGATGAGGTGCTTCAAGGTCTTGCAAAGCAGTTCGATAAAATTTCCCGCGCTGGAGATACGTTTGCCCGAATTGGTGGAGATGAGTTTGTAGGTCTGATTTCTGTTGAGCACGAGAGTAATGTAGACAGAACTGTGAGACGTATTAAAAAGTCTATCGAAAGAAACTACGAAGCGAGAGTTAGAAGTTTTTTTGTCACGGCCTCTATTGGAGTGGCTATTTACCCTAATGATTCTGAAGATGCAGAGAGTTTGATACGCCATGCGGATCACGCAATGTATGAGGCCAAGCAGTTAGGTAAATCTGCAATCTGTTATTTTGATAGACAAAAGCATCATTCGATAGTATCGAAGAATCACTTGCTGAAAGAAATTCAGCACGCAATACAAAATGATGCTTTTGAGATCTACTATCAACCAAAAGTGTCGCTGCTGGATGGGTCTTTGGAAGGTGCTGAGGCTTTACTTCGTTGGTTCAGGCCTGAAGGCTCGATTTCTCCTGCCGAGGTGATAAAAGCGATAAGTGGAAGTTCTCTTGAATGGGAGCTCGATCGTTGGGTGATTAAAAAAGTACTAGCTGACAAATGTCGCTTCGATCAACTAAATAGAAGCTTAACAGTGAGTTTTAATGTCATCCCCAGCACAATTGAAAACCCAGCCTTTCCCGAATATATAAGTGAGCTTTTGAGACATAGTGATGCTATACCCGATGGCTTGGAGGTTGAAATTCTCGAAGTGTCGTCAATCAATAATTTTGAGCATATTGAAAAAGTTCTCGATGGATGTAAAGCGCTCGGTCTGAGCTTATCATTGGATGACTTTGGGACAGGTTATTCGTCCTTGAGTTATTTTCATTCGCTTCCGATAGATAAAGTAAAAATTGACGGGAGCTTTATAAGTAAGCTGAATACTGATGATTCGAGTCTGGTGTTGATCAAAAGTATCTTGGCTATGGCTAAAGCCAATGGGTGTAATGTTACCGCAGAGGGTATCGAGTCAGATGCAATTGCAAAGACTCTGTCTGGTTTGGGCTGTGATAATGGACAAGGATTTTCAATATCAAGACCAATTCCAATAAATGATTACATTGATCTTGTTAGAAATTGGGATGCCAACTCATACATGAAACGCTTGAATGGCACATAAAAGCCAAAGCAGTTGAGCACTGGGTATAAAACCATCAGCCAGGCATATGTGCCACACTCAATCGAGTACCGTTCTTACCTGGTCATGCCCACCGACTGGTCTCCAACTTCCTGTATTTTAATAGTAAATACACGGCGCTAGTATTCTTCTTCGGGATTTTCCTGCAAAGTAGATAGAAGGCATGTGGCTTTAGAATAGGCTGTTATGCTGAAAGATCACTTTTGATTTTTTAGGGCGGGTTGCCGTTGGAGGGAAGTTCGTCTTACGCTGGGAGATAGCTTCAATCTGACTGCTTACGGTAATTATAACAAACGATACACTAAAGTATAAGACTGCAAATTTTTAGGTGGGCTCTCTATAATTGCCGCCCCAATTGCTGAGGACTGAGCTTATGAGTATCCAAGTGACTCCCATGAACGGTATTTTTGATGCAGAATACTTTGATTTTCGATCAGACATTGTGAATGATACATTCAGGATATTTGTCGGTAAGCCTGGCGGCATGCGGGATGATTTGAGATATCCAGCTATTTTCAGTTTAGACGGCAATACGTCTTTTGCGTCTTTGTTGGGCACTCAGCGGATGCTGACGATGGGCGGAGAAGTGCCTGCGGCGATAGTCATAGGGATTGGTTATCCCGGAGAGAACCTGTTGGCGGCAATGGCCAACCGCAACAGAGACTACGTACCGAGCATGCCCGGAGAATCTGAAATTCGAGCACTAGGACCTGTCGCGAAGCCTGGCGCAGAAGAGTTTTTGCGTTTTATACGGGAAGAACTTAAACCGCTACTAGCTGATAGATATCCGCTCGAAACAAACGACTCTACCTTATTGGGCGTATCATTGGGCGGTTTGTTTGGCGTTTGGACGCTACTGACAGCGCCGGACACGTTTAACAGATATATCCTTGCAAGCCCTGCGATCTGGTGGCGAAATCAGCAGGTTTGGGAATGGGAGAAATGTTATAGCAGCCGACATGAAGATCTTAATGCCACTGTTTTCATGGGTGCGGGCGCTTTGGAGGTCACTGAACATTTACGAGCTGACGCTGTCTCCATTGCGGACAAGAATCCCATGCTAAAGGATCAGGTTGATGCGATGATCACGTGGAACGACAAGCATGGTTGGCCTGAGGTAGCTAAACTGGTGCCAACCCTTGCGGCGAAATTGATGTCGCGTAACTATTCCGGCCTGTCTGTAGATCATAGGATAATGCCGGACGAAAACCATATGTCAGCCCCCCCTGTGTTAAGTTCACGGGGCCTCAGATATGTCTTTGGAAGATAGACTGACGCATATAAAGCTAGCAGTATCACGCCTTTTTGCCCTGAATGCTTACCCCTCAGTGGGGTAAGCATTCAGGGCGCAGAGGACGTGCCACTGTAGGGGGCGGAATTCGGCACTTCGCGCACCGTCAGGGCACGCGAGCCGCCCGCACCTCAATTTCAACGAGCCAGCCATCCACGACCAGATCTTCAATCTCAACGAAGGAGCGAACCGGCTTCTGTGCATTCTCCTCGGTGCCGAAGAACTGGCGATAGGCGCGATTGAAGCCATCAAAATCCAGCAAGCCGAATTCATCGGCGACACCGAAACCTCTCACCTGGATAATGTCAGACATTGACCAGCCCTCTGCTTCGAGCTTTTCCTTGAAGCCGTTGAAAGTATCAATGGTCTGCTGCTCCATGTCTCCCCACGTACCATCTTCCTGAGGTGAAGCGCCAGACCCGCTCAGGTACAGAAACTCTGCGTTGGCGGGTACGCGGATGGTGGTGTAGAAATGCCGGGCTTCGCCTTTGCGTTCGATCTCCTGCGCCGATACCACCGCAGCGGATGTCGCGAGCATGCTGCCCAATACCAGAGCCAGGGGAGTCAGAGATAATATCCTCAATGCTTTCATGCGTTTTCCTCTTTTCTTCTGTCAATTCGTGTCAGTTGAACGGGTTGGTGTTTTGACTGGCAGACCGGGCCAGGTACACCAGCCTGCCATTATTCGCTTTCAGTCACGTCCATTGTGCGGATATATGCAACCACATCCTGCAAAGTGCCGTCGACATCCAGATTCTGCATCATGGCCCGCATCTGCGCGCCAGCGGGGTCGTCGGGGTGCGTGCCCCGGTATCCGGATTTAAAAAGGCGCAGCTGATTCATCAGATACCAGTCACTTCTGCCCGCCAGCGAGGGTGCGCCGACTGCCTCAATTCCCTGGCCATCAAGGCCGTGGCAAGTGGCGCAACTGTTGTACAGCTGCTGCCCGCGGGCAGTGTCGCCATCTATTCCCTCATGCCTGGCAATCGGGCGCCAGTCCTCGATGGCGTTGAGGATGCGATCAATGGCCTCATCATCCAGAACGGACGCGGCAGCGTGCATTTCCAGTCCCGGCGTGTAACTTTTCTGTGTGCCACGCACGCCAGCCCTGAAGTTTTCGAGCTGACGCCGGATGTACCAGCTTTCCCGGCCATCGAGCCCGGGGGCCCGTATCACCGGGTTGCCGCGCCCATCTGATCCGTGGCAGGTCGTGCAGGTATAAACGGCATCGCTGCGCTGGCTATCGTTTAGCGCCGACACCTGAGCCTGCGCGCTTGCTCCGGCAACAAGGAAGGCAGTAATCAACAAGAGTCGGGTAAAGCATTTGTTAATAAACACGGTATCAGCTCACTCCTGTGGATTGTTGTTCGCGCGCCATCATGTCGGCCAGAGCGCGGTGGGTTGAAAGAATGGCACTTTCCTGCCAACCGGCATGGAGGGTGACCTGGTCGCCAATGATGTAATGTCTGCCGCCCGCCGGCTCGATCAGCCCGTCGAACATGCCTTGCTCGTCCGGAGTCATGTCCAGGCCATAGCGCTGCCAGCGCGCTGCGCAGCCCAGCATGTTGTTCATCCGGTGCCAGGCTATGGTGATGCCTTTTTCTACCTGTTGGCGGTAATCGGGGTGGACCTTTTCACCCTGCCTGATGGCGGACTCGATGCGCTGCTCCTGGCTCAATTGAGTGAAGTGCATGCCACCGCCGAAGTCATAAGCTGACAGAATGACCCCCTTTTTTTTATGAATACCATGGGACGGGTACCAGATCTGACGGATAGGCTGGTTGGTCCAGGTAATACCGCCATAGGTGTCATCCTTTTCCCAGAATCGCTCTTTTGACTGGAACGCCGACTTGTACGCCTGTCCGCGTACGGGGTAATCCAGTGCACGGCGATATTCGTCGGAAAAATTGTTGTTGATGCCGCTGGTCAGATGGGTTGGGATGCAGTTGAAGCAGTAGTCAGCGCGTACCATCTGGCGTACACCATCGTGTTCATACTCGACATCGACGCCTGATCCTGTGAGGTTGATGGCGGTTACCACTGCGCTGTACTTGATCACGCCGGGCAGTTGCCGCTCGAAGCCTTTGATTATCATGTCCATGCCACCCACCGGTTGGAACAGCATCGGACCGGTTTCGCCTTCATTGGCAGCCAGGGCAGTGCGGATATAGGGAGTCTGCAGAAGCTCCTTCAGCGCAATCACCTCTTTACGCGTGCCATGTTTCAGGTATCCCCCGGTTGCGTATCCGGAGCGTGTGCTTCCTCGATAGCGTCCGTCACCGTCCAGATCACCGAATGCGTGAATCGTCTCTCTCAGCTGGCCAGCCTCCCATTCGCTCAGCGGCATGTCGAGATCTGCTGTGGTGAAGGACTTGGCCATGATCTCCGCCATGAAACCGCGAGCATCCGTGGTGAATTCCTTGTTGCGCACCGGCCTGCCTCCCAGCAATGCGTCATCCTGGAACCAGGCTTCCTTGTTCTCGTTGATGAATACTTCCAGCTCAACACCCAGCTCACGACAGTAGTGCATCAGGTTTCTGTGACTGCCGGGGATACGGGCGGGACCGCCGTTGAAGTAGAGATGCGGTTCGTTGTCAAAGTCACAGATCTGCGGATTGCCGATCTCGTCGATAAGGTCGCCGGAGCGCACCGTCATGCAGCGTCCGCCGGCTTTGCGCGCCGCCTCCAGCACGACAACAGTGTAACCTGCGCGGCGCAGTTCGTAGGCAGCGGTGAGGCCGGAGATGCCGGCGCCGAGCACGGCCACGGTTCGCCGTTGACCCGGGGGCAGCGGCGGAATCTGTGGCGCAGTGATGGCGGTAGCATCAGGCGTAAGCCCCAGCGCTGAACTGACGCGCAGGGTAGCAGCGGTGCCGCTGATTGCGCCGATCAGGCCAAGTATCTGACGGCGGGTATACATAGACTTCATGGACATGTTCCTGGTACCTGCGTAGTGGCTTGATAAGAAGGAGGCAAAAATCAGGCCTGATTGGCAGAAGTCCGAAAATTAGTCATATGCATTTGTATTTGATTACATTTTAGGTTTTTCGATAACAGATTATTTATGCTAAAGGCGGAATTAGATGAATCGGTATGGTGCGTACGTACTTATTTGGGTGCCTTAAATGGCAGGGCCAGTTCTAACTTCATTCGCGGGAACAGATTTCTCAAGCTGACAATGAGGCGTCTGCATAATCCGGGAGACACTCAATCAAGATAAACATGGCGATTCGGGTTCCACACCGATTTTGTGACAGTCTTCTATTCAGCCGGCCGCCTTAGACTCATTCCAATATCTTTACGTTCTGACGGCGTGTACAGCGAAAAATCTTGATTTTGGTTCGCTGCGCTAAGCAAATTTACGGATTCTATTTCCGATAATTGAAGCATCCTGCCTCCATCATTCCTGATCTATCAGCGCCGTTCAGGCGATTCACCTAATCTTCATTAAAGTGCCACGAAACAGTCGTCTGACTGTCTTGGAAGGATGACATTCTTTGCCCCTAAATTTACAACAAGTGTATCTCGGAGGCACAGCGTGGAATCTACTACATCAAGCACAATCGTCAATATCAGAGCTGCGGATAGCAGGGGCTCTGGCGTTAATCGCCGCTTATTAGGGGCTGCCATCGCGGCAACTATTGCCACAAGTCTGGCTGGCGGAGCGTTCGCTCAAGAGGGGGCCCCCATCCGGGAGATTCGGGTGGAGGGTAGCTCTACCAGAGGGCTGTCGGATATGGCCATCGATGTAGCCCGATTTGGCACACAGGTCCAGGTAATCGATGCTGAGGAGATTCAGACTGGCGGGTTTACAAACTTTGGCGAGCTGGCGTCAGGATTGATCCGAGGCGCCAATATTGGTTACTCACCGGACGAAGGCGAGTTCACCATACGAATTGATGGGGGCACCGACCGGGATACACTATTGCTGCTGGATGGCGTGCCAACCTTCGATCGGGGGACACCGCTGGAGACTATATGGGGTGCCACAGCCATTGATCCGCGCATGATCGAGAGTGTCGAGATCTTCCGGGGAGGTCAGAGTCTTTATTTCGGCGGTAACGGCGGCCTCGGCGTGGTCAATGCCATCTACAAGAAGCCGGAAGCCGGCGATGAAGCCAATGGCGAGATCGGTGTTTATGCGGGGGCTTTCAACACGCGCGAAATGTACGGCAATGTCACGATCCCGCTGGACAAGGCCGGTCGTCATTACCTGATGGTATTTGGTCGCTCCTACGAGACGGATGCTCACGAACTGTTCAGCGAAGAAGCCTACACCGACAACGTACTGGCATTGGGTGGAAAGCACGATTTTCCCTATAGCTACAACCTGGCTGGCGCCAAATATTTGTGGGCCATTGACGCTGAGACGGAACTGCGTGCGGGCTACCAGTTGGCCACTGTCGATTTCAGGGACTCTTTTCCGGACTCCACAATCTACCAGCCGAACTATACCGAGTTTCCGATTTTTAATGCAGAATTCAAGACCCGTTTTAATGACCGTTTCTCCTACGAGGCAGAGGCTTATTACACGGCTCCAAAGCTTTGGAACACCGAGCTGGATGCCCGTACCTGCAATATCCCCAGATTGGCCGATTTGCCCGCCGATGCGCAGGCGGCGGCCACTGCGCAGGGTATCAGCCGGTTCAATACCGCAGCTGAATTCGAAGCTTTCGCGGCCGGTCAACCGAACTTGCCTGCCGGATGTGTCACCAACCCTTATGGTAATCGTGCAGGAGCGGCGGTCGCAGCTGAGCAGGGTTATTACGTGGACGAGAATGGCAATCCCTACGGCACTGCTGATAACCCATTCCCCATCGGTGCGCCGATCGGTTATGTGATCCAGTCGACGGCTACTTACGGCAGTGGTGTTCCGACTAAAGGGTTCGGCGATCCTGATCAGTTTCGCGCCGGTTATGTGGACTACGGCTTTAACAACCGTCTAAAAATGACGTTGAATGAACAGATTGAGGGCGTAGTCGGTCTGCAGAGCATCAACTATCGTGATGACTCCGCTGTCGAGTACGGTATGAAAGACGACACGATTTCGACCACGGGCATTTACGCCGACTTGAGAGCCACCGCCTACTGGCTGGTGGAAACCAACTTCTCGCTGGCATTCCGTCAGGACTTCAATAACAAGTTCGAAGATCAGTCAATCTGGAAGTACGGCATCCGTCAGGAATTACCGGGCGGTTTTTATCTACGATCCAACGGGGGTACGTCTTACAGTAACCCCACGCTGACCGAGGCCGGCATGCGCAGTAATACGGTCACCAATCCCAATCTGGAGCCTCAGAGTGTCGAAACGTACAGTTTCGGATTTGGCGTGAACGGTGATCTTGCACAGGGTACCTTCAACGTCGAGGTCAGTTATTTTGATACCAAAATTGATAACCTGTTTGGTTCTTCAGCAATCGAGAATGTCTGTATTAACTACCCTGATGTTTCCAGTGTAGACATCAATCCGAACATCGTCACGCCAACCGCCTTTTGTAATTTCGCGCTCGATAATGGCGTGCCGCGTGACTCGGTAGCTTTCTTTAATCGGCGTGCAGTGCAGGACATTGCGGGTATGTCTCTGGATATTTCCTATGATACAGACCAGTGGGGTGTGGATTTCACTTTCACGGATATGGAGTCTTTGGAACCTAATCCGATCTATGGCCAAAACGCCATGCTGGCCGGTACCGGGCAATCGCTGGACTTTGTTGTACCAGGTGCGGCAGGTTCCGAACGGTTCCGACAGTCCTCCGAGCGTCCGGAATGGTCGGCAGCGGCACTGGTGTCCTACACGCCCAGAGAAGACTGGATATTCTCGCTGAACCCTAAATGGCAGGGTCCTGAATATGCCTATGGCAACGGTCGCTCCAGCAGGCTGGTCGATGGCAATGGTAATCGCACCAACCCTGATCTGAACTTTGGTGACTACTTTGTACTTGATGGTTCCATTCAGCATTTCATGGGAGATGAAAATCAGCACAGATTCATGATAAGGGCCGTAAACATCCTGGACGAAGAATACTTCGAGCGTGCCTCTGCCAGTGCTGATCAGCGGGTATCACGCGCAGGCGTTCGTGGTGAGATTGGCGTCAATGATGCCGAATACTACTACCAGTATGGCTGGAATGGTAAACCGCGTTCTTTCTGGGTTCAGTATGAATATACGTTCTAATAAATGCAGGTCTGCGCTGTAGAAAATACCTTCAGCGATCCCTGTTGGAAATATGGATAACGATTTATTTATAGAGAGTTAGTGATATGAAAAGAGCAACTAGGAAAACAGCAGCAACAGCAGCGGCGATAGCCATGCTGCTAGGCGCCTCTCAGCTGGTGGCTGATGAATACAGTGGAGAACTACGGTGGTGGAAGGGCAATACCCACACTCACTCCTGGTGGAGCGACGGCGATGCCCCGCCGGAAGTGATCGCGGACTGGTACAAGAGTAACGGTTATGATTTCCTCGTGTTGAGTGATCACAATATCATGCAGCAGGGAGAGAAGTGGTATCCCATTGATGAGCCACCTCGCAAGCCAGAACAGGTCCGTGAAGCCTATGAGAGTTATGTGTCCCAATTTGGCGCCGACTGGGTTCAGGAGCGGCGGGTGGATGGCAAGCTGGAAGTACGCCTGAAGACTCTGGATGATTTCCGTACGCTGTTCGAGGAAGCGAATGAATTCATCTTCATCAAGGGCGAAGAGATTACCGATCGGTTCGAAGCCCATCCGATGCACATGAATGGTGTCAATCTGGTGGAACTTATTCTTCCCCAGGGCGGTACCAGTGTGGCTGATACCATCCAGAACAACCTGGATGCCGTCGTGGCACAGCAGGAGAAGTACCAGCAGCCCATGGTGGCACATCTTAACCACCCCAATTTCCATTATGCCCAGACAGCTGAGGATTTTTTCCAGATTGACCACAGACCCGGTGATGGTTTTTTCGAGATGTATAACGGCCATGCCGGCGTTGACAACCACGGGGACGAGCTACACATCAGTACTGAGCGCATGTGGGACATCGTGCTGTCCAAGCGGCTGGGTGAGTACGAGCGCAGTGTCATCTACGGTGTGGCCACTGATGATGCGCATGATCATATGTCCTGGGGCGAGGGTATGACCAATCCCGGCCGCGGCTGGATGATGGTTCGCTCCACGCATCTGACACCCAATGCGATCACAGCAGCTGTCAAGCGCGGTGATTTTTACAACAGCACCGGTGTAACACTTCGCACACTGACTATCACGGATGACTACATCGAGCTGGAGATCGAGCCGCAGGACAATGCGGAATATCGCATCGAGTTCATTGGTACGCGTCAGGAGGCGGATCTGGCACCCATCGAGAGATTCTCCGAACCTCATGAGCATCGTGGCAACCCTGATCATCACCATCAGACCATCCATCGCTACAGTGATGAGATCGGCGAAGTATTGGACAGCGTGGAAGGAACCCATGCGACCTACCAGGTGAGGGGCGATGAGCTGTATGTTCGGGCCCGTATCACTTCAACACGCCGGCATGTCAATCCGTTCGCGGTCGGTGATCTGGAGATGGCATGGACACAGCCGCTGGTCGTCAAGGTCAATGACTCTCAGCGATAGGTAGTATGTGGGCAGTCCCCGGAGGGGACATTTGAGCACGGCCGCATATCGGCCGTGCTGCTTTTTTGTTACAGGTAAGCAGTCATGAAAAACACCGAACGAAACCATCTTCACCAGATTGACAACAGTGGTCTGGAACCGTTGAGCAATCACTCCCAAAACAGCAGCTTCCAGGACGTGTTATTACAACGGCAGATTGGCCGCAGGCAGTTTTTGTGCGGGGCGCTGGCTACTGCTGTATCCGCTTTCATGGCTCCCGCTTTTAGTGCTCTCGGGAAGAAGGAGCGTCTGGGCTTTGCCGCAATAGCTTCAGGGAAAGACGACACAATACACGTTCCCGAGGGTTATACGGCACGGCCTTTTGTGCCATGGGGCACCTGCCTTTACTCTGATCATGTCGGGGATGATGAAAGTCTCACGGCTGCTGATCAGGAGCAGCAGGTGGGCAGTCATCACGACGGCATGCATTTTTTCCCCATTGATGGCCGATCGGATGAAGGTTTACTGGTCATGAACCACGAGTATGTCGATCCGCCTAACTTCCACCCCGGCGGTCCCACTCTGGGTGAACATCGCCCGGCTGGCGAAGTGGCGCTGGAAATGGCCGCTCATGGTGTGTCGGTACTGCATGTGCTGCGTCAGTCTGATGGTGAATGGGTGTTGCAGCAGGACAGTCGGTATAACCGGCGCATTACGGGAACGACTCCGATGGAGTTTCGGGGAGCAGTGCGGGGCGCAGAGGGACTGAGAACCGCTTATAGTCCCGATGGCACAAAAGGACGTGGCACCCTTAATAACTGCTCGCATGGCGTGACTCCATGGGGAACCTATCTGTCCGCCGAGGAAAACTGGGCTGGTTATTTTGTCAACCATGACCAGCAATTGCCGCGCGAACACAGCCGTTACGGCTTGGGTACAGAAGCGAGCCGGTACCACTGGGAGGTTTCGGATGGCGGTGAAGACATCCATGGACGCTTTGATGTTTCTTCCCGGGGTTCGACGGCTACCGGGGATTTTCGAAACGAACCATCACAGTTCGGTTGGGTGGTGGAAATTGACCCCTTTAATCCGGGTCTCGAGCCAATTAAGCACACGGCGCTTGGCCGCATGGCACACGAAGGTGTGATTTTTGCCCCGGTGAAAGAATGGCAGCCGCTGGTTTGTTATTGTGGTGACGATGCGCGCTACGAATATATCTACAAGTTCGTCTCCAGGCAGCCCTATCGGGCAGCCAGCGCGGGATCCCATCTTCTGGAAGACGGGGACCTGTATGTGGCGCGTTTTAACCCTGACGGCAGCGGTGAGTGGCTGCGACTGGATGCCAGTGACCCGGCTTTCCTCGCTCGGGCTAACATTGCGGGCGTTATGTTTGGTGATCAGGCGGACCTGCTGATCAATACGCGCCTTGCCGCTGACGTGGCCGGTGCCACAAAAATGGACCGGCCCGAGTGGGGTGCCATTGATCCGGATACGGGACATGTGTATTTCACATTGACCAACAATGTCGAGCGCACCGAAGCCGAGATCGACACGGCCAACCCGAGAGCCACTAATGTGAACGGGCATATCATAAGGTGGTTGGAGGCGGACGGCGATTTCGTCGCGCGTCACTTTGAGTGGGACATCTTCCTGCTGGGAGGGGAGACGGGCACCCAAACACCGGGTGAGAATTCCGTTACCCTGACAGAAGACAATCATTTTGCCAGTCCCGACGGGTTATGGTTCGATAGTCGCGGGATACTATGGATACAGACTGACATGAGCGGCAGCCAGCTCAGTGATGGGCCTTTCGGAAACAATCAGATGCTGGCGGCTGATCCGCTTACCGGCGATCTGCGTCGTTTCCTCGTCGGTCCGGTCGGCTGCGAGATCACCGGGGTGACGATGACGCCGGATCTTCGCACAATGTTTGTTAATGTCCAGCATCCTGGCGAAGGTAGCGGCCCGATCGACGTGAGTAGTCACTGGCCGGATGGCGGCACATCGCGGCCGCGCTCGGCAACGGTGGTGGTCACCCGGCAGGATGGCGGTGTCATTGGTAGCTGAGTACTGACAAATCCAGGATCCGGTTCCAAAGGTGTCGTTCCTGATGTAAGGACTCGCAGCACTTTGCGCCTGTTGTCTGAGTGGCAGAAGCTGATGGCCGATAGTGGATACTCGGCCATTGAGTTCAGAAGGCCCGGCGACGATAGCGACGATATTGCGGTAACCAGAAATTTTTCTCGATCGCTGCCTTCATCGCTTCTTCACTGCCCGCCAACGCAACTTCGTCAGCCTGGGCCTGCATGCCCACAGCAAAGGCAATGGCTTTACTCACCCGATGGATGTCCGTTAGCGCGGGCAACAGAGCGCCATTGCTGGTTTTGCTGACCGGTGCTTCGTTTGCAAGTGCGCGAGACGCTGCCATCAGCATATTGTCAGTCACCCGGCTCGCCTGGGCTGCTATAACTCCCAAGCCGATGCCTGGGAAGATATAGACGTTGTTGCACTGTGCGACAGGATGTACCTGATCCCTGAACTGGACCGGCTCGAAGGGGCTGCCGGTGGCGACGATTGCCTGGCCATGGGTCCAGGCAAGAATGTCGGCCGGGGATGCTTCCGCGCGGGATGTCGGATTGGACAGGGGCATGATGATGGGGCGAGCGCAGGTCTTGTGCATCTGTTCGATGGCGTCGCGGGTGAACAACCCAGGTTGCCCGGACACGCCTATAAGTATGTGAGGGTGGTGGCGCTTTATGACTTCGAGCAGGGTTCCGGATCCTGGCACCTGGTGCTGCGGATCACTTCTTGCCAGGCGCGCCTGAAATTCGTGGAGGCCGGTCATGCCCGAGATCAGTAATCCATCGCGGTCAATCATGAATATCTGTGACCGCGCCTCAACCTCGGTCAACCCATCCTCTACCATGGCGCGAACAATATATTCAGCAATACCGCAGCCGGCTGAGCCCGCGCCAACAAAAACGAACCGTTGCTGGCTGATGCGCTCTTCCTTGGCCTGGCATGCTGCCAGAACTGTGGCCACACAGACGGCAGCGGTGCCCTGAATGTCGTCGTTGAAACAGCATACTTCATCCCGGTAGCGCTGCAGCAGAGGCATGGCATTGGACTGGGCGAAGTCTTCGAACTGTAGCAGAACTCTGGGCCATCGGCGCTTGATAGCCTCGATGAACTCCGCAACAAACTGATCGTACTGGCTCTGGGAAATTCTTTCATGGCGCCAGCCCATGTACATGGGGTCCTGAAGCAATGTTTTGTTGTTGGTGCCAACATCAAGAACGATTGGTAATGTATAGGCCGGACTGATGCCGCCGCATGCGGTGTACAGAGAGAGTTTGCCAATTGGTATGGCCATGCCGCCAATACCTTGATCTCCCAATCCAAGAATGCGTTCACCGTCTGTTACAACAATAACCTTGACCTTGTCTTTTGTTGCACTTCGCAGAATATCATCAAGACGGTCACGGTCAGGGTAGGAGACAAACAGGCCCCTGTGATTGCGATATATTTTTGAAAATTCCTCACACGCATCTCCGACCGTTGGCGTGTATATCGCGGGCAGCATTTTGGTAATATTTTGTTCCAAGATTTTGTAAAACAGTGTTTCGTTGTCATCCTGAAGAGAGCGCAGGTAGATATGCCGATCCAGGTCGTCAGCGAGTTTACCATAGCCCTTATAAGCTCTTTCGGCTTGCTCTTCGATAGTTTCGACCCTGTTGGGTAGCAAGCCGGTAAGATTGAATTCTTGTCGCTCTTCGTTCGTGAAAGCGCTTCCCTTGTTGAGCAGGGGCATGTCGAGAAGGGAAGGCCCGGCGTACGGGAGGTACAGGGAGCGATCGGTAGTTTTTGTCATGCGGTGTCTCTCTGGTATTACACTTGTTTATTTATGGATACAATCTTACGTAAGGGTCCTGTCCCGTTGCCAGGGACGGTCATAAAAGGCTGAGAGCTTCACGGCTAAAGCGAGCACTTCTGTAAACAACTGCAACGCCCGGAGACATTTCCTTTTGCGGACATGCAATTAACTATGATTTTGAGGCGACTGTTGTATCCGTGAGCCACGAGGCGAAATCCGCCGCTACCACAGGCTTGCTGTACAGATACCCCTGGCCCTTGTCGCAGCCGAGTTGACGGACAATCTCTGCCTGGGCAAAGGTTTCTATGCCTTCGGCTACCGTGTCCATCCCCAAGCTGTGTGCCACCCGGATCGTGGCGTCAATCAAGATGCGATGATGAAGACTGGTATCCGCGTAGCGCACAAATGAGCGGTCGATCTTTACCGTGTCCACGGGTATCTGGTGAAGACTGGAGAGCGAGGAGTACCCGGTCCCGAAGTCGTCCAGTGCCAACGTCAAGCCAAGCGCCTTCAGCTCATGCAGTCGTGTTAACACCGATCCGCTCTGGGCTGCCAGGCTTTCGGTGACTTCCAGTTGCAGGCATGACGCAGGCATGCCGCTTGAGCGCAGTATTCCGTCCACTATGCCCGCCAGCCCCGGATGGCTGAGTTGTTCGCGTGACAGGTTTACCGCAAGTTTACGTGGCGCACGCGGCCCTAGCAGCGCCTGCCACGTCATGAACTGGCGGCACGCCGTGTCCAGCACGAATTCGCCGATTGCGTCGATCATGCCGCATTCCTCGGCGATGCCAATGAACTCTACCGGCGAAACAACGCCCCGAACCGGGTGTTGCCAGCGCACCAATGCCTCCATGCCGGCGCATGGGTCAATAGCGCCGTCGATATATTGCTCTCCCTGCAGTCCAACCACGGGCTGGTAAACAACAAAAAGCTGGTTTTTGGCCAGCGCAAGCTGGAGATCGTCCTCTACACTCCTGCGCTGCCGGGCACTTGCGCGCATCCCGGGTTCGAAAATCGCATAGCGAGAGTCGCCGGCCCGCTTTGCGTTTTCCATTGCGAGACTCGCATCCTGCAGCAGGTCGCTCGCATTGCCCGAGTCGCGGTTCTGCACAACGATGCCCATGCTGACGCTGCAATAAATCTTGTGCGGTCCTATTGCGTAGGGCCTTCCCAGCCGGTCAAGTATCCGCTGCGCGACGCCCGTCACGTTCTCCGGCACCAACAGATCATCGAGCATGACGGCAAACTCGTCGCCGCCGATACGCGCCGTCAGCGGCAGGCCGTCCATCACCTCTCCGTCTCGCCTGCGCGAGCGCAGCGTGGAGCCCAGGCGGCCGGCGATCAGGCTCAGAAGCTGGTTCCCTATGTTGTATCCAAGCGCATCATTGATGAGTTTGAAGCGGTTACAGCTAATGTACAGCAACGCACACCCATAACGGGTGTCTGTCGCGGGCCGGTCCAGCGCGGTCTGGAGCAGTTCGAGCGCCGCCACCCGGGTAGGCAGTCCGGTCAGTTTGTCGACGCGTTCGGCTTCACTGAGTTTTCTGGAGAGAACTTGCTGTTCGTGTTGTACCTCCAGTGTGACATCAACAAAGACTGCCAACAGCAGATCATCGACCAGCCTCAGCATGCTCAGCGAGAGGATTGGAGACGACGGGCTGGGGGCCGCGTCGGGGTGCAGTGAGATGCGCAGCGATTCGCAGATGATGCCACTGGCGGGGTCCGCATCAGCAGCCAGTTGGCGTAGCGTCGGCGCGCTGTCCTGCAGCAAGGTATACAGGTTGTCCAGGCTCCCGTCCTGCGAGAACGGCATCAGCAATTGCGCCGACTTCGGGTTGATCATTTCGATGTCGCCATCGAGCGAGGTCTGCACCAGGCCAATCGGCGCCCGATACATGAACTGGAGCAGGGACTCATAGGCGTCGTTGGATGTCGTCACGTTTTCGCGCCTTGGCCGGGACTGACGTCGCGCGCGAGTGGCATCAGTAATTGTGCCGGGACCGGGTTGATCATAGCAATCTCGCCATCGAGCGCCGTCCTCACAAACCCGACCGGTGCCATGTAGATGAGCCCAAGTAGTGCTTCGTGCTCATCGTTGATCGCCACGTGAGGGTGCATTTACTGGAGGCGGTTTACTAGCAGGTAGCGCAACGTCTTGCCAGGAGGGCCTGCCAGCAGTCGCAGTTTGACCTTCACAGGTTTCATGCGAAACGTAAGTACATAGTTGATAGTTTCATCCAGAGAGTCGCCGGTGGTCGCTGCATCTTCAAACCGCAGAGCGACCATGAAGTTGTTCATGCAGGGCGCGACTACGGTAAACAGGGGCTGGCCCAACACACGCTGCGGAGACAGCCCGGCAAGCCTGGCTTCAAGAGCGTTGTACCGGCGAACTATCGTTTCCGCATCGAAACCGATGACCCCGAAATCGAGCTCATCAAGCTCACTCTCGCTGAGTGAGTCGATCCTGTCAAACATGGCATCATCTGTGAATCCAAGGTGCATAGCGGCGTTCGTGACTGTGGTTCCGGTTAATTGAACTGGCTGTTGAATGCGATCTGTGAATCCCCGGGTAACCGGCACACGGTGCGCATCGACAACTCCAGTCTTTTCAAAGACTATTATAAGAATTCATTGTACGCTTGCCAACATCGAAGTGCCAGACCTGGTACTGAAGCGACCGGAATGAAATGCGGTGTTCAGCGTCACCCGGAGCGCATTTCCATGCCTGACCAGTCTACCTGGCTGACGGTCAATGAATCGGCAATCCGGGGAGAAATTTCAGTTATCAATTGTGGTGGGATTTCAGTCGATATCCATGAAAACGTGCTTCTGGCTGCCAAAGGGCGATAGTCACGGTTCGCCAGGGCCCGGGGCCCAGGATGGTTTGTAGCTTCTTGCTCCGGCCGTGAGCGGTTTCCACAAGGGCGCCCCGGCGTCACACCAAGCAGCGGCTTTTTGTCTGAAACTAGCCCTATGGCTACTTGCGACAACTCTGTGGATCTGGTCAGATTAGTCCTGACTTCCACCTGAACTGACGCTAAAACGTAGGTGGCCAACCCATGCGGATTGTACCCGTAGGGCGGTAGCGTGACTGGCGCCCTGGTTTTCACCCGCGAAGAGCCCGTTTGGCAGGCCCGTTACACTCCTGCTTGAACGCGTAGGCCACGGCCATTAAGCAAACGTATTATCAGTCGGTTGTGGCCATCGGGCTGAGCTAGAATACGCCTGACTTCATCTAACGATAGCACCACTATCAGAACCGGCGTGCGCTTACCTATTTGACGATATTGCCAGAGGTTTGGGTTTTGGTTTCCTGGGACAGGGAGGATTTTATGCTCGAATTGAGGCCCAATTGCGAATGCTGTGACAAGGATTTGCCGCCGGACTCCCTTGAGGCTGTTATCTGCACATTTGAATGCACATTTTGTAAATCCTGTGCGTCTGGCGTTTTGGCCAATCAGTGTCCCAACTGCGGCGGCAGTTTTTCGCCCCGTCCCATTCGCCCGGTATCACTGCTAGGTAAATATCCAGCGTCAACCCATCGTGTGGTCAAGGCCGGTGGTTGCAGTGCCAAGTCTTAACCACTCGCATCAGTGCGCGGTGGATGGCTGCCGGACGCCACTGTACTCAGCTTTATGTGCCCATAACTGCACTGCCAGCACTGAGTATCAGGAACACTAACGATGAGGATCACGCTCAGGGATTACGAATCTAGCGATGCACCGCGGTTGGTAGAACTTGCAAACAACGAAAATGTGTCGCAATTCCTGATTTATACATTCCCCTATCCCTACACCATGGAGGATGCCAATTGGTGGATCAGCGTTGGATCACATGACAACGGTACGATAACCAAAGCTATTGAGTACGATGGTGCCTTCATCGGAACTGTCGGAATCACGCCTCAGGTTGGCTGGAAAAGTCATACGGCAGAGATTGGTTACTGGCTTGGTGAAGATTTCTGGGGGCGTGGCATCGCCACCGAGGCATTAAAGCTTATGACAGAACACGCATTCTCAGACGGTGTGAGGGGAAAGCTATTCGCGCCAGTACTGGCACCTAATCGAGCATCAGCGCGCGTTCTCGAGAAGAATGGCTATCTCCTGGAGGGCGTGCTTAAAAATGAAGTCATTAAAAATGGGCAGATGTTTGACATACTGCATTACGCCAAGCTGCGCACATAACAATCAGTTGCAAACCGACATCGGTTATTGCAGGCCTTCCACGCTCTTCGATGGCGCTCAAAAAATCGCAAAATTCGCTCGATACCAGCTGTGGTTGGACTGGACGTTAGGTAGCTAAATATGGATTCAATCTCAGCTGCACAATGCAACATGCGTGATGCCTACTACGGTGGAGCCCCTGGCATTGTCTCCTCAGGAAGTGCGTGGCTGTTAGCTGCGATAGTTGCAGCCTTGGTATCGGAGCGGGCAGGTGTTATCACTCTGGTACTGGCGGGGATGTTCATTTTCCCTGTGTCGGTTGTACTTTGCAGATTGATTGGGTGTACCGGAAAGCACAGCAAGGACAATCCTCTCGCTCCGCTTGCCATGGAGGGAACTATCTGGATGCTTCTGTCTATCCCCATAGCAATAGCTGCTGCTATGTTTAGGGTCGAGTGGTTTTTCCCGGCGATGCTTTTAGTAATTGCTGGCCGTTATCTCACTTTTTCCACTTTGTACGGGATGCGTATTTTCTGGATCTTCGGAGCAACATTGGTGGCCTCTGGGCTGTGGCTGATTTATTTGCAAGCGCCCGTGTTTCTGGGTGCATTGACTGGTGCATTAGTTGAGTACATATTCGGTGTTGTAATATTCGTGACTTATAAGGCATCGCAAACTAAACAAGCGCTCAACTCGCAGGGTGCGTCTGCCGGGACGCCGCGAGACGGCGCCTGTTAGCGTGGCGTTATGTATCGTGAGCGCTGCTATCGATAGAGGTGTCATTGGTTTTGAGTTGACGTGCCAATCGGCGAGGTTAAATGATTATCAGGCGAGTGGGACATCGTTACTTTGACTCTGAGTCGAGAGTAACTCTGGATTGCTGGTTTCCCCGTGACAACGAAATAGCGGCCCGGAGCTGTTTGTCTCAAAAGTATGGGCTCATTCAGAGTGATTCTGTCGAGATCAATATTGGCAACCTTTCCGACGCGCCGACAACCACCGAGGAGGCATACCTTCGTTTACATTTGCTGTCGGAATGTGTGGTAGGGCCAAATGAACTGAACCTGGAAGGTATCTTCTCCCTTTTAACCAATGTCGCGTGGACTTCGGCTGGGCCGGTTCTGCGTTTACACTCCCAGATGGTAGCGTGGTGTCCGCGCGTACTTTATCCGGCAAACCGGGCTTGCTGTTTCGGCGCAATAGCCAATCCGGAGCGGTGGAGGTGAAGCCCACCGACTCAGCTCGTTGGGGCGGTATAAACTCCACACTGCATAACAATGATTGAGCAAATGCATAACAAAACAATTAAAAATTTTACTTTTAGCGCTGGATTCGCCAATGCTTGCCTTTGTTTGCAGCGTTAGGCGTTCAGAGGGAATAGATGAAGATCAATTTTAGCTGGCCAACCTGGGTAAAGATCGGAATATTGGTGGCAGTGCTCATAACTGCGCCGTACTTCATTCCTTTCGCATTGGAGTTCGTCATAGTAGCGGACCTTATGGGGTTGGAGGCACTCGTTGTTTTCCTGGCAGCTAGTGGAAAATACTGGTGGCGTGCCATTTCACTTAGGTTATCGGCTTTGGCGCAAAACCTCGCCGAGACTGCGGCGCTAGTGGCTGAACTGTATCTGTTCAAGCCCCGGGTAGTGTTATTGCACGCAACGGTTAGCGGGTTGTGCCTGATTCTGGCTAGTTCAGTGATTCTCTGTTTAGCGGTGTGGATTCCCCCGATGATCTTGAGTGCGCAGCTTGTCTCTTGACCACACGTACGCTCGTTGACGTGCGTGCCTGCGTCCTTCTTTCGCTGGCCTCGCTCTCTTGCGCCCGTTTATCGAGAGGCTTGAATCAGTGCGGCTCAGACAGGCGGAGCTGATTCCAGGTTTGACCGGGAACGGCAAGTGTTATGTATAATCAAGCATGGACAATATTCTAAGAAAACTCACAGGCTACACATTCGCGCTGAGAGATGCGCTAGAGCGCACAAATGAATCGAGCGAGCGGCCGAAAATCACCAGGCATCTGGCCGCGGCAGCCGAAATGTATGCACTTCTCTATATGCATCAAACCAGTGAGGCAATAGCTCACATTGTGGAAGCAGAGAACCGAGTCCATGGTTGGTCAAATCTATCCGGTGACAATGGAGAAAAAGTCGCCAAAAAATGGGCAGAGTTTATCGATGTGGCAGGAATCGAGCCTTGAAACAGATAAGCGGGGAGAAGAGGCGGCCCTTTTTGTTACAGCCCCTATGACGAAAGACCCTGTACGGAGTCAAACCAGTGATCAATTCAATCAGATAGCTGGTTGAATTGATCACTGGTCGTGGCGCAAACAGGCACTGCAGCGAATACGTTACAAACGCTGGATTTGAGAGCTCACCGATGTAATAACCACGTCACTCCTCGCCGTGTTCTTCTGCAACGCCAAGCCAGTCTACACGCATACCGCGCACCTGCTCACTGACATCGTCATCAACTTCAATCTCGTGGTCGCCGCGCACCGGATTCAGTGTCACCGGTACGGTTTTCAGCAGACCATCGCGAAACAGCGAGAACTCAACCTCATCGCCGGGGCTGTAGCGCCGGAGCAGGGCATTCAGGTTGCTGCCAATGCGGGCCCCATCCAGTGCCATCAGTTCGTCGCCGGCATTGATACCGGCGCGCCATGCTGCGCCATTGAGACGGGGAGAAAACACCACCGGGGGATTGCCGCGCAGCGAGACATCCAGCGACACCTGCACCGGGTCTTCGCTGGTATCTTCACGGTCCAGCCTCCAGCCTATTGATTGCAGTGCCTCGGTCAGCGGCAATGCTTGGGTGTCGTATACCCAGCCGTCCAGTTGTTCGGCGAGTGCATCACCACCGGCAGCTGCCAGGCGCTCGCGGAAATCGGCATAAGTAAAACCGCCGCCGCCCAGCGGAAAGTCGTCATACAGCGACGTCATGACGGTATCCAGGCTGCGGTTGCCGTCACTCGTGCGGCGGATTTCCAGATCCAGCACCAGCCCCAGCAGTCCGCCCTGACTGTAAAACGACACCGTTCGGTTGGGTTTGTCCGGCGCCCGGTCGGCGCCGCGGTGAAAGCCTTTGGTCCAGGCCTCGAGGCTGGCACGGGCCAACGTGTCCTGGTTGTAGCCGGGGGCATCCACCACACTGCTGATGGCATCGGCAAGCTGATCACGGTAATCATCCACGGGGACCAGGCCTGCACGAACAGGTAGCAATTGATCGTAATAGCTGGTCAGGCCCTCTGCGACCCAGAGCAGTTCCGTGTAATTGATGTTCTGGTAGTCATATCGGTCGATCGCTGCCGGCCGGAAGCGCTTGACGTTCCAGGTGTGGAAAAATTCATGGGCCATGAGCCCCAGAAAACTCTGCCAGCGTTCGTCGTCCCAGAACGCGCGCGGGTCGGTATGGACGAGCGTGCTGTTGTAATATTCCGTACCCCCACCCAGGCCGTCGCCGCTGTGCAGCATGAAGAGGTAATAATCCGTCGGCAGGCCCGTGTTTGAGGCGGCGAATACCTCAGCAGTGGCGGTCACGAGAGCACTCATGTCATTGGCCAGACGCTCTTCATCGCCATCCCAGATGCCGTGAATCAGAAAATCGACAGTCATGCCAGCCGCTTCAAAAGTGACCAGGTCGAAGGTTCCTGCTTCAATCGGTGAGTCCACCAGACGGTCATAATGTGGCGCCACAAAGCGACCCGGATCCGGTTGTTCCATGCCGCTGGCTGCCTGCCAGTCAGCCGGCAGAGCGATGGAGACTTCTATGGGCTGGTCGCGAAACTCGTCAGCATAAACAAACACAGCGGCCGGATTGAGAAATGCGTGATCAGCATCGACGTGGCGAGTGCGGTCGGTCAGGCTGTTTGCATATACGCGGTAGCGAACCACAACGTCGCCTGCGCCCGAATCGGGCCTGGTTACCCGCCAGGAAGACTTTGCGGTCTGCTCGAAAGCCAGGGCCTCGCCATTTTCATCACTTACCTCCATGCCGGAAACAGTGCCAACGAAGTCCAGCACCAGATAAAGACCGGAGCGCCAGACGGGCAGGTGAAAATCCAGCGTGTCTCCCGTTGCGTCGCTGAATCGTGCTTCGATGGTGACCTGTTGCATGGCGCGCTCTGACAGGTCGACCCGGTAGCTGGTTTCAGCGGCGTTCGCTGCCCAGCTCAGGCAAATCAGTACTGCCGACAACAGGGCTGCTGTCAGGGTATGGCGGCCCGGGCCGACATGTGCTTGCTTAACTCTCATAAACTATCCTCCACAGTACATGAAGGATAACCGAAAACCTGCTCTTGATACACGGTCCCATTCTCAGTGCGCACTCAATGCCGACGTTGGTATCAGGTTGAACCGAGTGCTTTCCAGCAAGGTTGTTTAGCCACGGATGTAACAATTTTCCGCAATCGGACACAGTTGTTGCTGCACCGCGGACGAAAAGCGCTATAGATTCAGGTGCCCTGTCTTGACATAAATCAGAGCGCCATCGTCTTTTGTGAAAGGTTGATGCTGACTTAGATGGGGGCTGCGCAACCAGGAGCCTTTGGGATAACTGCCGTACTCATCGTGAAAGGTGCCTTCGATGACAAAAATCTCCTCACCGCCCCAATGTCGATGGCTGCTGAATTGCGTATTGGGTGCCCACCTGACCAGTGCAACGTGCTCACCTTCAAATTCATGCAATGGCATGACTGTCAGCCCAGCAACAAGACCCTGATGCCATGGTTCCTTATCAGTGTTAATCACTTTCTGCTCTTTGTCTGCTGCGCTGAACTGGTGCAACTTGACAAAAATTGTCGCGCCATCTTTGCCGATTTTGGGTGTGTGTGACGTCCCGATGGGGTTGCGTACATAGCTTCCTTCCGGATAGTCCTGATGTTCATCCGAGAAAACGCCTTGCAGCACAAAAAACTCTTCACCTCCTGAATGATGGTGCGCCGAGAATTCACTGAATGGAGCGTACCTCACAATTGATGTGGCTCTGGCAATCTCATCCCCGATTCTATCAAGCATCATGCGCTCCACATTGGGCATTGGGGAGTCGACCCACCGGTAGTCTTCTGGTCGAATCACGATACGCTGATCAAAATCAGCGTTTATACAGGTCGTCATGTATGTGCCTCAGAGATGAACATTTCATAAATACAGAATAGTACACAGAGCAGAATCTACTTGAGCAGTGTCATCTGCTGAACCCGCTTCATGGTCCAGTCGGAAGTGGTGCCCATGGCAGTAGCTGTGCCGTTAGCATCATCGCCTTAAATGGTTGCGGACATTTGATACTGCGCTAAGTGGGCAGGCTCGGAAATCCCGTCCAGAGCATGGGCGCAGCCGAATTCTACTCCTTTAACAGGGCGATGAACAACGTAATCAAGGCGGTCAGATCGAGCAATTCCGGTCTCTTGATGGTACTGTTAATTGAGGGCTGGGTTTTACAGCCAAGTCATCAAGAGATGTATTTTCCGATATAAAACCAAAGCCCTCGGTAATGGTGCAGAACTGCATTACCCGGATGCACCGAAGGAGATAATTTATGTTGCTCAAATTTTACAGTGAGGAGTCGGCCGGTTTTGTCATGCTTGATAGTGCCGCCGATCAATTGCTTACCATGATGGGCCAAGGTGGCAGCAAGAAAGGGGCCGTCAGTGGTGAAACGCTGACCGCCGCACTGGATCGCCTGACTTCAGCAATTGCGCACGAGCAGGACAAACCGGCCAGCGATAACCCTGATGAAAAAGCAGGATATGACGACCGGGATGATGAGGACAGTGATGAGCCGGAAGATGTGCCCCTGTCAGCTCGTGCCGCACCGCTGATCGCAATGCTACGGCGAGCCAGCGATGCCGACGGCTACGTGATGTGGCGTCCGGAGTGACGCTGGCACTGGTTGAAGACACCCTGTTTGGTCATGACAGGTCTGAGCGTATACCTGAGACGGGCCAGCTGTGCGAACCAAACATAACTGCCAGCTAGAAACGGAGGCAAACTCACCCGCTGGCGGGTGGTTCGCCTCGCTCACTTTTACCAAAAGTGACGCCATTGCGTTGAACCCTTTAAGCAGAGTATTTATATGTTTCCCGGTTGCAAAATTTGCGTAAAGGAACCAGCCTTAAAAAAGGAAAAAAAGATGGGAATCTCACAATCGCAACTATTGCTGTTATCAAGCCTGGCCATTTTATCGGCCTTGAATACAGCCGAAGCAGACCAAAATTCAGATTCGGGGATCTATGTTAGTGGGAGTTTAGGTCAGAACTGGATCCAGTCCGGTATTCCGGAAGAAAGTACAACAATTCTTAAAGCAGCAGTCGGATGGCAATTCAATCCCAATATTGGCGTTGAACTAAGCTACAACGACTTCGGTGAATTTCCCGGTCCTACACCGGTCTTTTCCAACTTTGACCTTACGGGTGTTGCAGTTGCAGCGATCGGGTATCTCCCCATTTCAGAAAGTGTCGCCCTCTTTGCTAAAGCGGGGCAGGTCTGGTGGTCTGCGGATTCCTCATTTTTCTTTTTTGGTAGAAACTCTGGAATTAACCAAACCGGAACTTTAAGTTTCAGTGAGTCAGACACTATGTTGGGTATTGGCGCAAGTTATGAACTGACCCAACAGTTGGAGCTCGATCTGGAGTACAACTACTACAAATTCAATTTTTCCGATTATCCAAATTTTACCAATAAGAACTCAGCTATAGTTTTATCCTTGAAGCGGGAGTTGTAGGTATTAAAAAAGTAGCC